>Ga0181343_1000881_pt1 | contig 12416 bp, 17 predicted proteins | sample Su13VDMLBSD_FD_130110 | JGI IMG/M metagenome (GOLD analysis project Ga0181343, IMG submission 130110) | Freshwater viral communities from Lake Michigan, USA - Su13.VD.MLB.S.D | ecosystem: Environmental > Aquatic > Freshwater > Lake | place: USA: Michigan | collected 2013-07-15 | reverse complement strand
GGTGGTTGGTGGAACTATTATGGAGCACTTGGCAGCAAATATGGATATTCTGCTCCAGAAACAAGTACGGCATATGCTAAAAAATGGGTACCAGCAAATTGGCTAGGAACAAGTTGTTCTGCTCAAATAGTTCAATGTTACTCATGTGCAGAAATAATGGGAAGTACAGGATTCTTTAGATATGATTCTACGGGATCTAACGGCTCTTGTGCAGCAAGCATAACTAAAGTTGGTTTTGATAGAGCACCACATTATATTTCCTGGCATTTAAATCCAGTATGGGGAATTAATGTTAATAGACTATCGTCTGGTTATGTTGCAGGTCCAGCTAATTATATACCATTATATGGTCCTGATACATTAAATGGATTATCTTTTGGAGGCAAGACAAAATATTGGACGGGAGCCAATACTACTATTTCACTTGATAAAGTAGATCCTTGTGGCAATCCATTCCCAGGAAATACATTGCCTGCTGGAACAATTTATAATAATTATTGGACTAATTGGTATCCAATGGGATATATGGCATTAATGGCAGACGTTAAGTGGGGAAGACAAGTAGCCAAATCAAATGTAGCGAAAGCAATATATGAAAGAAATGATCCTAACAATCATCCCAAGATAACAGGAAGTAATTGGTATGGAATACAAAAACCAATTAATACATGGGTTGCTCATCAAAAATGGACTAGTGATGCTAGCCTAGACATTAGTGATGAATCTAATTTATTTGGTAGTGCATATTATATTCCTGAAGGATTAACATTTGGATATCGTACTAGAGTTGGTTCAGAATCAACACAGTTAGACGGCTTCACATTCATGTATGGTGAAGCTGGACCGATGTATTATGAAAATATACGTCACCAATATTTGAATAAAACCGGAAGATATTCTTATTGGAATCCTAGTATATATGATATGACTGCTTCGGATGGTACACCATTATCATTCATGAATGAATCAGTGTGTTTTGGTGGAAGACGATACACTGAAGCACAAACATCTCCAACAAAAATTGGTGGTCTCACTTGCATGGGTATTTGTGGTGCTATTAAAATGGCACTCGCAAGAAAAATTAATACTGTTATTGGAGAATGTCAAACTATTGGTAATGGTACTGTATGGGAAACAACATATCTTGCTCCAATGAATATGGATGATCGATCATACATGATCTCTGGGGCACAGAAGGTTGATGGTAATTATGTTTGGCGTATTACTTTTGCTCATCCAGCAACACAGTCACCAATTATTGTAAGAGGGTCTGCTAGTGGTATTACAACAGCATATTATGTAAATGGTATTACAAATTATATTGGATCTCCTAATAATAAATTCGGTATATGGTGGACTACAGATCGTTATGAAATTCCTGTAGTTGAAAATCCTCCAGTATCAGAAGCAGAAAGATTAGGAGTTCTCAATCTTCCTGGAGCCTCGGCATTTAGTTATAACCCATTAACAATGACACAAGCTGTAGAAGCTTCTAATGGTATTGAGGTTGTTACTGATATTGTTAATCTATCATTTAATGCTACAGATCGAGCAGCAACAATTCCACCGATGTTGGCTAACAATATTAAGTATGGTCAATTAATATATGAACAAGAAGTATCTTCTAGTTTTGGACCAAACTTTACAGTAAACAAAACAAATTATAAAACTTTATTAACGAATTCTCTTAATCAGTTTTATGGGAATACAGCAAATAAAAATTATTTTGGTATAGATCCATATCATTTAGTTCTTGACTATGAAACTGATATGACAAATTATATTAATGGAGATATAGATCCAATTGCTGGATCCTCATGTGCCAAGGCAATTGATCTTCTTAATAATTTGTTAACTTATACTAAAGAAGTTTCGCCAAATTCAATAATATATGAATATAACTGCCCCAATTTACCATACTACTTTGCATTCACTGAAGGTAATGCATGTACTTGGGGTGGAAAATCTAATGCGGTTACAACTTTCCAGTATGAAACTGAAAAAAATAGATTATTAACACAACAACAAAGTAAAATAGCATTATTCAAATCTAATACTGATCGTGTAGACATTGAAGCCTATCCAAAATATACTGATGCATTTAAATATGCAAAAGATACTGATGCAGCTTCGGGGCAACTTATCTATAATGGTACATCAAGTGCTACTCAAGCATTATTAAACAATTATCCAAAATCAGTACCAACACAAATCTTTAGTAGTTTTACTGTTGCTGAAGGAAGTGAATATATATTAACAGGCACAGCTAGTAATTCAATAACAGGATATACTGGATTACAAAATTACCAATCACTTGTAAGCTTTAATCCTCATTTGGGAACGTATACTCTTAAACCAGCAACCGATGCCGGTGTTAAGAAAATGTTTATATGGTTCCCATTACAATATATTATTAATATTTCCAAATTTGCAGCAGGAAATTGTTGGGGAGTATTGCCGGGTAATTTTGGTGTAGCTGGATCATCCATTTATCAAGCTAGAAAAGTATTAAATGATCTTTGGTGTGATACACAAACTTCAATATATACAATTCCTCAAACTGCTCTTTCAAGTTATGCCTTTAAATACACTTTACCTTTAGGTAATGATGAAGTATGGAGAGGAACAACAGGTGTAATGCCTCCTAATGTAGACGGAAGAACTGCAGATGTACAAAGATTGGCACTCCAAGCTGGAATATCTAAAGCAGTTCAAATAGCAAGATTGTTTAAATCTTATGCAGGAGATACTGGACCACTTACACAAGATTGTGCACTTGTTATATCAAGAGGTTCAACATTCATTCAAGGTCTTACTGCATATAATGGAAACTTATCATATGTGCCATATGACCCAAGTATTTTTACAACAACGGGTTCAACTGTTACTGCTCAATTGGCTTCTTTAGCAAATAATTATCTTCCAACATTACAAACAGAGACTGGAAGATATACGAGAGCATATACAAATGCTGATGTTCCATTATACAATCGATATTCTAGTACTATAACACCGAATGGTTCTTTGTCAAATTGCAGTAATCCAATGATTACACAAATTGTTGCTCTGACTGGCTCAGATACTAGTATAGGAAACTGGATTCGTACATCAGGGTTTAATTTAGCATTTGGTTGGAAAGTTGGTGATGCAAGAGTTGCTGATGGACGTTCTATATCTCCTGGCAGTACAACATATCAAGCAACAGTATTAAATAATGCAAATACAATTTTAAGTGAAATTTCTACTCACGTTCCATTTGAAAGATATGGATGGACTATTAGTGATTGTGATTTCAATCCTAATTTATTAATTTATTCTGGAAATGAGCCAGTCAATGATGGAAAATATCTAGGAAGTGCATGGTATAATAATGGTGTAATTTCTATGATGCATGCATTGGGTACGGCTGGCATGACAACTGGTTTACAAACTAAATTAAGAGGATTGCTTGAGGGTGAAGTATATGGTTTAGTTGCGAACTGGGAATCCAAATATGCTTGGTATACTAAAGGACAGTTAACAGGATTGCCTACTGGTTCAGGTCAGCCAAACACTAATCAATGGATTGAACCTGCAGCATCTTTACTAAACATTGCTTTATATCTTGGAGATAAAAAGTTCTTACCAGCATATAATCTTGGAGTTGCATTATTAGCTGAATCTTTTGCTTATGAAGGTGCCGATGGTGGATTTGCTGAAGGATTTGCTTATGCCCAACAAACTGTTGGTGAAATGGTCAATTCAGTTAATTATATGGTTGCAACTGGAGATACACGATTAGTTGATCCAGTAAAGTTCCCGTTTTTACAAAATTATTGGCAATGGGCTATTGATTGTCAATTACCTGGAAATTATATTATTAATTGTCAAGATAATAGAACCAGTCAACAAGCAGATTATACTATAGGATATTATTGGCCATCTATTCTTGCAAGTGTATTGTCATACCAAGGTAATACAGCATTAGCTAATTTTAAATATCTATTCCCTAGAAGTCTTCCTGGTTTGCAGGGTTTACAATATACTATTGCGGCTCAAGGTATTACTGCAGCATTAACGATTCCAAATTATAAATTTTATCCAGATAAACAACAAGTTATTTGGAGAACTGGTCGGGACAAACCATCAGTCATTGGTAATCCATATGATGCTATTAATTCGGGTACCTTTGGTAATACTGCTACTCCACATTATGCTATCTGGGCAAAGGGATCATCAGTTAAAGAAGGACACAAACATACTGATCAAGGTCATGTAAGTGTTTATCAAGGATATAAAGTTGTTCTTATGGAATGTGGTGTCGATTATGATTTAACAAATCCAAATCTAATAAATCCTATGGATACGCTACAACAAGCTACTGGTCATAATATGATGCAAGTTGGTGCTGTAGATAAAAGTGTTGTAGTTACTGCTCCGATTACCGTTGCTTCACTTGGGGCAACTAGTGGTAATATTACAATTAATGGAACATGTGCATATACTAATATTAATAGTTGCATAAGAAATATTATATGGGATGCAAATGGTTTTAATAATCCACTAACAGTAAAAATTATAGATAATTTTAATAAAACTACTGGAGTCACAGCAGGATTAGAAGTTTATAGATTCCATACAGGAAATACAAATGGAATTTCTATAACAGGAAGTGGAACTGGATGGACTGCTGCATGGGATAACGTGACAATGGGAATTACTAGTAATTTTAGTATTAATATAGGACAAACAGGTTTTAATGATTTTACTCAATTAGTTCCCAGTGGTACAAATCTTGGCAATGCTAGAGTTCATAAAATGCTTAACATAAGTACTGTTGGTCTTATTCCATCAGGAAGTACATTCAGTTTAACTACAAAGCTTATTGTTACACCTTAAACAAAATACTAAATATTTCTATGAGTAACCCACAACAATTCAATTACGGTGTTTCAAAGATTGCCCAAGATATCAAGAAAAGTGGTACAAGTAATTTTGTAACCATGGCTGCTAGTTATCTTGAGAATAAAAAAGTAAATACCCCCAGTAAGCATATTGAAGGTAGCGAAGGATCACGTATCCAGAATCTATCTGAAAAGACTGTTTATGGTGGTTTTCCAACAATTAAAAAATAATCTTTAATGATATCCCATGAAGGTAAAAAATGGGTTGTAAAAGACTCTACTGGTACGAAAGTTTTGGGAACTCATGGTTCCCAACAAGAAGCCCAAGCTCAACTTGCGGCTATTGAAATTTCAAAGAAAAAGAGAAAATCATTCAAGGAACATCTTGAAGAAGGAACTTCTCTAACATTAGCATATCATACTGAACTGAACCCACAGATCTGGGATGGTATGCAATTGAAGAAAGATATCAGATCTAAACTTATTGATATCGGACAAACATGGGTTGAATGGGTTGGACTTCCCCAAAGTGCTGTAAAAGATTATATTCTTGTTGGTGGTAATGCAAGTTATGCATATACATCATATTCGGATATTGATCTTCATATTCTTGTTGATAAAAGAAAAATTGATAACTGCCCAAATTTAATAGATGACTATCTTAAAGATAAGAAACAACTTTGGTCACTTACACACGATATAACCATTCTAGGACATGATGTTGAAGTATACGCTCAAGACATCAAAGAGCCTGTGCCACCTGACCAAGGGGCTTATAGCCTTAATAACGACCAATGGATCACCGAGCCCAAGCAACAACAGGTAAATTTGGATGATCCAAGCATTGAAAAGAAGGTCAACGAATATATTGAAAAAATTGATGATCTTATATCGTCAACAGCCGAAGATGAATCTTTTGATAAATTGAAAGAAAAGATTCGAAATATGAGAAGTTCTGGACTCAAAAAGTCTGGAGAAGTGAGTATTGAGAATATGGTATTCAAGGAACTCCGAAATAGGGGTTACCTGGATAAAATGAATGCGTACATCAAATCAACACAGGATAAACGTTTAAGTTTATAAATAATAATATGAATTACTTAGAACAATACTACAAAAATTTATGCGAACAACTTCAGTCCCAAATCGACCTTCTTGAAAAGCGATTTGATATTAGTAAATTTAACAAATCTAAAAAGAGTGACGAGAAGGATGAGAAAAAGGACGACAAGAAGTCTGGAAAGAAAGCCGATAAAAAGTCTGACAAGGACTATGACGGCGATGGTGAAGTAGAGTCATCGAAGGATGAATACTTTGGATCCAAAGACAAGGCTATCAAGAAGGCTATTGCCGATAAGAAGAAAAAGAAGAACCTCAAAGAAGGTAGAGAAGTTTCTGGTGGTCAATTCACTTATGGTGGATTCCCAAGAATTTTAAACCTCACTGAAGCCAGCGCAGTTGATTCATTTAATGATGCAGATGATAAACCAAGTGATGAAAAGGTTGCAACACAACCAGATGTCATTAGTCTGCATACAGGTTTTGGTGGAAAGCCAGTTGAATTTGATGTTAAAAATGATGAAGGCTTGACAAAAGCATTACAGCACATTAAAGGTATTAGAACCGGAATGGATGCTGCTGATTCTAGTTCAAATATTAGTCCTACTGAGTTAGCTGCAGACAAACACAATAGTCAGTTTGAATCTAAGCTTATCCAAATGGCAAAAGAAAGAAAACTAAAAGTAAAGCATCAAGGCATTGGTGGTAGTTTTGTAATGGATTACGGAACTGTAAAATAAAAAATTTACTTGATCTAAAATCTTACTAAAATTTGAACCTTTAGTATGTCAGCCCCCGAGAAGTTCGGGGGTTGTTTCTTTTAATAAATAATATAGTATGAAACGATTTAAAGAATTTCTAGAAGAATCTGCTGCATGGCAACGCAAAGAAGGCAAGAATCCCGAAGGTGGATTGAATGCCAAAGGTGTTGCATCATATCGTAAAGAGAATCCTGGTTCTAAATTACAAACAGCAGTTACAACCAAACCATCTAAACTCAAGCCTGGATCAAAAGCAGCAAAAAGAAGAAAATCTTTTTGTGCTAGAATGGGTGGAATGCCCGGACCAATGAAAGATGAAAAGGGTAGACCAACTAGAAAAGCACTATCTTTAAGAAAATGGAATTGCTAATGAAAACTTTTAAACAATATTTACGCGAAGCAAATGATATCGTTCCTTTTGATTACAAAGATAAACAACCAAAGGCAAATGATCACCGGGATCATGTGTTGGGACAGTTTTTAAATTTTGTACAAAATGAACTTCCCCATGCAGGTGAGGATGATTTAGATGCAAATGCTGAATTTAAAAAACATCTAAAGGGATCAATATCTACCATTTTAAGTGATGATCCTCAACACTTTGGTTCATTGCATAAACGTCTAACGACTGATGAATTTGGGAAACCCAAGGAAGCAGATTTATTTGATGCGCTTCAACATATTACCAAAAACACTAGTGATGCGCTTTTGAAATCAAAAGGACAAAATATTAGTGATTCGGATTATGATTCTATTATAGCTTCAAGAACAACAATTCAAAAACATCTTGATCAACAATCTGATACAAATATTAAACGAGCAAAGAAACCAAATATGGATAGTCTGCTCGACATAAAAATATAATATTAATTAGTTGCTTGAACCCAATCTTGGTGTACTAAATGGTTTCCACCATAGCCACCTTTTAGTTGTGAGACATCCCAAAGAATCTCATCACCGACCTTTATGTCTTCGGTTAACTTATCACCGATGGCAAGCACAGTACTCCAAATGAACTTAGACTTAGAACGCTCTTGGTAGATAATACCAAACTCGTTGGTCTTCTCTCCACCAAAAGTAGTCTTGACCCAAATGTATTTGCCGATAGGTTTAAACTTTGCCATATATATTTCCTTAACTAACTGAGGGTGAGAGAGTCGAACTCCCGACATTGGGAACCAAAGTCCCACGTTCTACCAACTGAACTAACCCTCAAAATCTGAACGGTTCTTCCTTCATAATTATACCCTTCATACGAATGCGTTCATCTTCGCATAGAGTAATAATTTGTCTTCCTACAGAACATTGAGTTCCAGGATTACCAGTAATCTGACACACATTATATGATTTATATTCGTACTCCGTAATTATATTGGTAGCCTTTCCCCATAGATCAGCATCTTCTGTGAGAAAACTACAATAGAATCGAAGTCCACCAAACTTTTCTTTAATTTGGTCTATGGTTATACCAATCATATACTCCTCTTCCTTAAGAGGATAATTGGCATACGACTCAACGAGTAGAGGAGTTAGTTTAGAACATAGTTCATCAACAAGATTCACCCATCCATCAGGCAGATCAGAGTATGAGGCTTCTGACATATTAGCAAACACAATGGGATGCTTCTCTGCAAGTTTTTTAATATTATCACTCATCAATGCCTTTACCCCATCCTGTTCCATGTTTATAATGATTGATGATGTCTTCTGTATACTTACCTGATGCTTTTAATACTCTAATTTCTTCAGCAGCATCACGACAAATATCATAAACCTCTTGGTTTACTGTGCGCCATTTATCAGCCATATTTCGCAGTCTTGTTTCTATATCATTCATAGTGATCCTAATGGGATTTGAACCCATGTACTGAGATTGAAAGTCTCAGGTCCTTGACCGGGCTAGACGATAGGACCGTAAATTATTTATGCTCATTTTTGGAAGCACAATCAATTTCTCGTTGTGCATCCTTAGCATAGAATGTCATCTTCATCTCATAGAAATCCCGTTCCTTGGTAAGAAACTGAATTCGTTCTGATGCTTCACGCAACAGATCACGCACTACCTTGTGAGCAAAGTCAGAGTGTTCCTCAAGACGAGCCACAAGAGTGGATGCATCAGAAATAGGAGCATTATCGTTTGTCATTGTTATTGCAATCTTTTCTCCGAGTGTAGGTGGTTTAATTCTCATTGGTATTTTCCTTTCGAAACTTATTCATAAATTCACACTTACAATGCTGAAACTCAATGTCATCCGTGTGAATGAGAAGACCATCCCATTCATCACACCAATGCCATCCATTTTTGAGTTCCTCTGCTGTGAGCATGACGATAAAATCTTCATCGTCAAATGGCTGCATCAGAAAGTCAAATCGTTCCTGCGTCATTCCGTGTTTTATAAATTCTCCATCAGCCATTGGTCTTTTCTTTCTCTGCTAACTTCAGAAAAATATCGTGGTGTTTGTCAAGAATCTTTTGATAACTATTTTTTACAGATTCATTGCGTTCATCTAACGATTTGAGTTCGTTGATTACATTGTTAAGTCGAACAACCTCTTGACGAAGTTTTGTAACCTCTTCCCATAATAAATCTGAAAGAGGAAGAACTTTATCACCATGATCATTGTCACCTACAAAATCAATAGCCATTGGTATTTTACTTTCCAACAGTAATGGTAATCTTCTGACAGAGTTGCATACTCATGAGAAACAATGTACTTGCAGCAAACGTGAGCATGGCGAGAATAGCCAAGTCAAGCAGTACAGAGAATACACCGGGTGGGGGCATTAGTGACAGAGTATAACGCTTATATGCAGGCTTGGTAGTTTTCTTTTTCATTTTAGTAGTCAATTTTATTCCTTTTGATTTTTTGAATTCTTCCATAACGACGACGAGCACACGCAACGATCTTCTTGTACTCTAGAGAAGTACATTCAAAGCCAAGATCAAAACTATTCTTACTCATCATCATACCCGAACCCATAAATTGCTTCGGGTAACGCTTCTCAAGTCCTCGAGAAATTTGAAAATAATTTCCACGATTGTAAACGAATGAGTAGTAATACTTCTTGGCTTTAACTTTTTTAATTGTTTTAGTAATCATTTTTAGTTCCAATTCTTGTTGATAAGAGTATAGTGTCCGTCATTACGAATGAACTTAAGAATGTCATTAGCAAACTTCTTGTTACCATCAAAAAGAATGGTGAAGGAATCTTCAAGCCTAATGTAGTTGTATTCAAACTCAGGCTTCACCTTATACATCCACTCAATGAACATATATTCATTGCCGCTAAAGGTGGCATGGTTACTCCCAATCTTTGATGTCTTGGTTGTCGTGTTCATACCAATATGATACCTTATGTAGAGTGGTTGTCAAATAAATCGTTTACGTTTTAATGAAATAAGTGCAGCCATTCCTAAAATCAACCCCATACCCGGAGAAGGAACGGGAGTAGGTGCAGCACCACCCGATTCTGTCATCTGCAATGCACCCATCGAGATGCTTTCGATTCGATCATACATGATTGGAATAGCAAACTGCTGATCAACCATCTGAATAGTCTTGACCAATACTCCACCATTGTAGATTTTATAGATCCATAGACCATCAGCCGTTCCCATGAACAAATTTGATGAAAAACTTGTAACGGCAACAGTAGGAGGTTCAATGGCTTCAGCCCACGGTTCCATCATGGTATATGCAGAGTCAAAAGTCAATCTGTTTGTATATGAAACTTCCACATACATAGAGCCCTCATATACAGAATCATGAAACATCTGACCAGCAGAATAGAGTCTAGAAATCATAGAGTTAGTATACACTATAGTATTGAAAGTGCAAGGTATAAATATTGTACCATGAAAAAATTTAAAGAATTTTTAGCAGAAGATCAGAATATTACATCTGCGGCAACTTCAAGACCTCAAATAGCCCAAGCCTACAAAACTGTAGATAAACTTCATGGCTGGCAAGAAGGAAGCACTCATATTGATATTGGTGGGGGTAAGCATGATATGGCAACAGATTTCTTAGGAGAGCGTAAAGTGAATGCTCATGTTTATGATCCATATAACCGATCACAGGAACATAATGAAAGAGCCTTACAATCAGCCGGTTCAGGAAAGGCAGATACTGCATCACTATTCAATGTACTGAATGTGATCCAGGATGAGGAAGACCATCACAATGTACTTCAACAAGCCCACGAAGCACTCAAACCCGGTGGAAGAGTCTATGTTGATGTTTACGAAGGAGATCGGTCAGGAACCGGAAGACAGACCGGAAAAGACTCATGGCAAAGAAATCAAAAATTAAAAGATTATTTACAGACAGTACAAGGAACATTCCCTAATGCAAAATTAGAAAAGGGAATCATACATGGAACCAAAGAGTCTTAAAGAAGTTTATTAAATTTTCTTAAATTTTCTTCGGCTGTTAAAATTTGAAGATTGGATGGATGATGCAATCCACCTTTAGTAAGTGGAATGATATGATCTACATGGTGTTTAATACCCGTAGATTTGGTAACCAATTTACATTCTTTATAGATTTCTTTAATTTCTAATTTTTCAGATTCTGTAAGAAAAACTGATGCATTTTTCTTACGGGCTCTTCGCTTTGCTTCAGCGGCATTTACCAGATGTCTATCGCGTTCTCTGTTATTATTTTTATATTCTTTATGCCAGACAGAAAGGCGTTCAGCATTCTCGTTTAGATATTCTTTTCCTTTGTCCCCAGATAACCACTTCTTTGATTTCAAAGTATTGGCAGTTCGACATTTATCACATCTACACCCCTTATCATAGGCAGTACGAGGTGAAAATAATGGATATTGACAATTAGAAGACATAGAAGAACATAGTATAGTACATAGGCGTGATATGTCAAATAATGCATAAATATTGTACCATGAAGAAATTTAAACAATTTTTAGCAGAATCAAATGACCTGTACGAAGAGAAGGATGCCTGCTACCGTAAAGTCATGGCTTCTTATGGTAAGTGGTCAGCAAGAGCAGCCCAAGCAACTGCTAAGTGCCGCAAAGGCAAGGGTGATGTTAAAAAGTCGAAAGAGGGAGCCAATCTGAAACGCTGGGAGGCAGAAGATTGGAAAGATACCAAAACTGGCAAGGATTGTGGTGCAGGGGGTAAGAATGAGTATTGCAGACCCAGCAAGAGAGTCAGCAAGAAGACCCCAAAGACATCATCAGAGATGTCTTCAAAGGAACTCAAGAGTAAGAAGGCAGAAAAGTCAAGAGTAGGAATGCAGGGAGCATCAGGTAACAAAGTATCCCCTACCAAGAGAAACACATGAAAAGTTTTAAAGAATTTTTAGAAGAAAACTATGATGTTTATCTTGATATGCCCAAAAAGAAAAAGAAAAGAACAAAGAAGAAAGCAAAGAAATACTATTCACCTTATTATGGGTTTAATTTCTATGGACATGAACATAATACGAATGGAGAGAGTGGTACATCAGAAGGTGGTGGAGAAGGTGGTGGAGGAGAGTAAATGGTGTGTGGGGTATTATGGGGCATTGTGGGGATTGAAAATTACTAAGTGGGTGAAGAATATTAAAGAAAATTTGAGGGATGTAGAGTTAGTGAGTGTCACCCAAACCCCCTCTAATCGTCTCTGAACCCCCCTTAGAGCCCTTTGAGCACCTTCAAGGCATCAAATCGCGTCCAAGACCCCCCAAGGGCTTAGAATCGATC
>Ga0181343_1000880_pt1 | contig 12431 bp, 2 predicted proteins | sample Su13VDMLBSD_FD_130110 | JGI IMG/M metagenome (GOLD analysis project Ga0181343, IMG submission 130110) | Freshwater viral communities from Lake Michigan, USA - Su13.VD.MLB.S.D | ecosystem: Environmental > Aquatic > Freshwater > Lake | place: USA: Michigan | collected 2013-07-15 | reverse complement strand
TTCCTTGAAGACCTTGATTACCTTGAGTTCCTTGTCTTCCCTGAGTACCCTGAAGACCTTGATTACCTTGAGTTCCTTGATTTCCCTGAAGTCCTTGTCTTCCTTGAAGTCCTTGAACACCTTGATTACTTAATCCTTGGTTTCCTTGAGTTGCTTGTGTCCCCTGAAGACCTTGAGTTCCCTGTCTTCCTTGAGTACCCTGAAGACCCTGATTACCTTGAGTACCCTGGAGTCCTTGACTTCCTTGTCTTCCTTGAGTTCCCTGATTACCTTGAGTTCCTTGAAGACCCTGAGCTCCCTGAGTACCTTGACGACCTTGTAATCCTTGGGTTCCTTGTCTTCCTTGAAGTCCTTGAATACCTTGAGCTCCCTGAGTACCTTGGAGTCCTTGACTTCCTTGTCTTCCTTGAGTGCCTTGATTGCCTTGAGGGCCTTGAAGTCCTTGAATACCTTGAGTTCCTTGTGCTCCCTGAAGACCTTGAGTTCCTTGTCTTCCTTGAAGTCCTTGATTACCTTGGTTTCCTTGAGTTCCTTGTGCTCCCTGAAGTCCTTGAGTTCCTTGGGAACCCTGATTACTTAATCCTTGATTACCTTGATTGCCTTGAGTTCCTTGTCTTCCTTGTAGTCCTTGAACTCCTTGAGTACCTTGATTACCTTGAGGACCTTGAAGTCCTTGGACACCTTGAGTACCCTGAGCACCCTGAAGACCTTGGGTACCTTGTCTTCCTTGAGGACCTTGAAGTCCTTGGACACCTTGAGTACCCTGAGCACCCTGAAGACCTTGAGTACCTTGAGTTCCTTGATTACCTTGGGTTCCCTGAAGACCTTGAATACCCTGTGTGCCCTGGCGACCTTGTAATCCTTGAGTTCCTTGAAGACCTTGAGTTCCTTGTCCCCCTTGAATACCTTGAGTTCCCTGAAGTCCTTGAATTCCCTGTATTCCTTGGAGTCCTTGAGATCCTTGAGTGCCTTGGTCTCCTTGAGTACCTTGAGTTCCTTGCCTACCTTGCAATCCCTGAGTACCTTGGATGCCCTGATTACCTTGGGTTCCTTGTCTTCCTTGATTACCCTGTAATCCTTGAGTTCCCTGGAATCCTTGAGTTCCCTGAGTTCCTTGTCCACCCTGTAATCCTTGAATACCTATAGTTCCTTGTCCACCCTGTAATCCTTGAGTACCTTGAATTCCTTGACCACCTTGAGTTCCTTGTCTTCCTTGATTACCTTGTAATCCTTGAGTTCCTTGAAGACCTTGAATTCCTTGATCTCCTTGAGTTCCTTGAGTACCTTGATCTCCTAAAGTTCCTTGTCCACCCTGAAGACCTTGAACTCCTTGAATTCCTTGACCACCTTGTGTTCCTTGTCTTCCTTGAGTTCCTTGTTGACCTTGTAATCCAAAATTACCTTGTGTACCTTGGGCACCTTGAGTTCCTTGTAATCCTTGAATTCCTTGAATTCCTTGACCACCTTGAGTTCCTTGAGTACCTTGAAGACCTTGATTACCTTGAGTGCCTTGTCTTCCCTGAACTCCCTGAAGACCCTGAATACCTTGAACTCCTTGATCACCTTGAGTTCCCTGAATTCCTTGATCACCTTGGATTCCCTGATCACCTTGGGCACCTTGAGTACCTTGATCTCCTGGATTTCCTGGAGTTCCCGGATCTCCTGCTATACCTTGAAGACCTTGATTACCTTGAGTACCTTGTCTTCCTTGAGTTCCTTGTCTACCCTGAAGACCTTGAAGACCTTGAAGACCTTGAACGCCTTGAGTGCCTTGAGTACCTTGATTACCTTGAGTTCCCTGATCTCCTTGAGTTCCTTGAGTACCTTGTAATCCTGGAGCTCCTGAAGAACCTGATAAACCTTGAGTACCTTGATCACCTTGAGTTCCTTGGGCACCCTGAAGACCTTGGGTACCCTGATCACCCTGAAGACCTTGAGTTCCTTGAGTTCCTTGATCACCTTGAGTACCCTGATCTCCCTGAAGACCTTGAGTTCCTTGAGTGCCCTGAGTTCCTTGAGTACCTTGATTGCCCTGAGTACCTTGTCTACCTTGAGTGCCTTGAAGACCCTGAGTGCCTTGAGTACCTTGAATACCTTGAGTTCCTTGTATTCCTTGAGTACCCTGAGTTCCTTGAGTACCTTGCGTTCCTTGTGTTCCCTGAAGACCCTGAGTGCCCTGGGTTCCTTGTCTTCCAGTTCCCTGATTACCTTGATTGCCTTGAGTACCTTGGGATCCTTGAAGACCTTGAGTTCCTTGAGTTCCTTGTGTTCCTTGAAGACCTTGAGTACCTTGTCTTCCTTGAGCACCTTGAGTACCTTGGGCTCCTTGAAGACCTTGAGTACCTTGGGTACCTTGGATACCCTGTAGTCCTTGATTACCTTGAGTTCCTTGAGTTCCCTGCAGTCCTTGAGTACCTTGAGTACCCTGGTTCCCCTGAGTACCTTGTCTTCCCTGAAGACCTTGAACTCCTTGATTGCTTAATCCTTGAAGACCTTGAGTACCTTGAGTTCCTTGGGCACCCTGAAGACCTTGAGTACCTTGTCTTCCTTGATTTCCTTGTAAACCTTGAACTCCTTGATTACTTAATCCCTGAAGACCTTGATTTCCCTGTAATCCTTGAGAACCTTGAATTCCTTGAGAACCCTGCCCAACAAATTCTCCAGATAAACCTTGTGTACCTTGTCTTCCTTGAGTACCTTGTAATCCTTGTCTTCCCTGAGTGCCCTGTAAACCTTGAGTTCCTTGAGGTCCTTGATTACTTAATCCTTGAGTACCTTGAGTGCCTTGAGCACCAGGATCTGGTATTCTTAACCAAGAAGTCCCATCCCATCTCCATGTTGATCCAGCTTCTTGGTAGAGTTCACCTATAACAGGATTATTAGGAAAATTGAGTGCTGCCATAATTAAGGTATATTATTTTTTCTCATTATTTTTACTATTTATTTTTATAATATTGATCTCTTTTTCTAAGGACTCTATTCTTGTAAAAGCTTCCTGAAGTGCCTTCCAAAGAATTGGAATTAATTCTTCTTTATGAAGTAACTTAGTTCCTAGGAAATTCTCAACTGCATTAGGAATTTTATCTTCAACATTCTGTGCAATAAAACCAGTATGAGTTATTCCCCCATCATATAACTTACTCGTAGGTTTCCATTCAAAATCAACAACATTAACATGATTTAAAATATTTAACGGATTTATAGATGTGGGTCTAATATTATCTTTCAGGTTTTCATCAGAAGTTTGAGTTCCTGCATTCCATACGGCAGTTCCACCATCATATAAAACTAAATTCCTATCATTTTGCCAGGCAAATCTATACTGTCTATCAGTTGTGCTTCCTATTCCAGTAGGACCAAAAAATAAATCAACACCTCCACTTGAACCTGGACTCAAACTACTATAAAATGTATTAATTCCTAAGTATAATGATTTTGTAGTTGCTATAAAAACATTGTCAGTTGTAGAAACAATTCCAACAGATAAATTTCCATTAATCTTTACATTTCCATTAGCAAGAATAGCTTCACTAGAATATCCAACTGGACCGACAATTAGGTATGAATCTCCACTAGTAGTTCCAACTCCTACAGTACTAGTTGTATGTATTCCATTTCTACCGTCTACTGCATTTGTGTAAACCCATGGGTTTACCATAGTTCCACCATTAGCATCAACCCATTGATTAGAATCAGCGTCTACATAAAATATTCTTAAATCACCAACTTTGGTATCCCACCACAAGTCTCCTTGAATAGGTTCTAATGGAGGAGTTTCGGCAACAGTAACTGAAGGTGTTAAGACTGTAATTGTCGAAATAGAACCTGATGCGGTTGCAGTTACGTTCCTTCCAACAAAATTTAATTTATTAATACTATTAGCAGTTCCTACAATAACTCCTTCATCATAGATGCTAATTCCAGCAGCTGATAATCCTGATGGTGGAGTAGTTACCCAATATCTATCGTAAGTAGATCCATTATCAATAGTTACTAAGGTGTAATATGATTCCGCAAGAACAAGAGATTTTTCTCCAGGATATCCTAAATTGGGCTCAGCTTCATCTAACCCTAAGTAAAGATGTCTATCCGTACTTAATCCAGAAAATTCCCTTACATTTTCTCTTCCACTTAAAAATTTTGCCATTTCTTATTATTGTTTTGCAGTTTCTAATACACTTAGAATTAATTCAATACCATTTTCTTGAGAAGCACTAAATTTAAGAATATCAGAAGTTTCAAGTGCTAGTCTTCCATCAGAAACTAAATTAATTCCATCATTTGGAGGAACCTTGACCGCATTAGCAAATTTATAATCTGATGGAGTATCAACTGCTCTAGAATGAACTGCAGTTATTCGACAAAAAGTTCCTGCAGTAGAAACATTAGTGGCTTGGCAAAGAATAATAATAGATGCAACTCCAATAGGACAAGTGTAAATTCCAACTAAATTAGTTGTTACTCCTACACGTATGGTCCTAAATTTATTAAGTGCAATCGCTGCCATATTACTTACCTAGTGCTATAATTAGAGGTGTTACTGTATTTAACAGACTTTGACTGAAGGATCTTCCAGAAATAGTCCCAGTTAATTGGTTGATAACAACACCTTCACCAATCTGGAAGTTACCTGCCTGATTAGTGCTGGTATAAACAACTTGACCACCGTTTCTCTTATCAACTTCATTTGCCTGAATTGTAACTCCACCTAAAGCTGGTTTTGCAGTATTAATATTTGTTCCAGCTCCAACCCATTCCAAAGAAATTGAAGTCGCAATCTGCAAACTGATTCTAGAGAAGTAAACAGTTGTTCCAACACCAATATCATTATTTAAAGTTTGGTTTAAAGTAATTTCAGAAACTCCATTTACAGGTAGTGTCGCCTTTTCAATTCCATAATATATTGGATACATTACTGGCGCAGCAGATGCTCCACCTCCACCCCCACCAGTAATTGATATATTTGGTGGATTTTCATACTGAGTTCCACTGCTGATTACATCAATAGAATCTATCTTACCATTGACAATATTTGCAGAACCTTCTGCTCTAATTCCGTTTGGACCTTCTGGAAAATCAAAAGTAATTATTGGGGGATTGGATTCACTATATCCACTTCCACCATTTGTTACTTCTATGCGATCTACAAAATAATATAAACGATCAAAGTAAATTGCCTGACCATCATAAGGACGATTTTTACCAACTCCAGAAACTTGAATCGTATCATTTTCTGCTTCGGCATTTTGTGAAATGTGAGCAGTGTAACGATAGATTGATTTTGAAGTATTATCACCAACACCATCAGAAACTAGTCCATAATTACCGAAAGATGCGTTAGAGTTTGTAATATCACATTGTCCGCCAGATTTTGTAAAGATTCCTATATCATCACAAATTGTAAAGATAGAAACTAACTGAGAATATGCACCATTTGTAATAGAAACTCCAATACCGCCTTGATTGTATTGAGTATATGAGTCAACCGACATTGTTCCTGTTACACCAATGTCATCTTGATCTCCAGGTTCTGCTTCAAATCCATCAACTTTCATTCCGATACTATCACCGATAAAGTTAGTGCAGTTTCTAATGTAAGGTCCTTGAGTGATCGGACCAACACCCTTTGAATACGGTGGAATTACAACACCACCAACCACATATGTGTGACCGATTCCAGTTTTACCAACATTCACCGTGAATGAATTACCATCTTCAGAAATACTTAGAACTTGGAAAGTATATCCATTATTTCCAGTTGGATATATTGTTGTTGTACCAGCACCACTAGTGCATGCAAATTCAAGATCACGTAATGTTACACTATCTCCAATTTTCAAACTTATTCCTGGTGAAGTAATTGTTGCTATACCAGTATTGTTATCATATTTTGCCTCTGTAACTGGTATAGATCTGTTAATCACATATCCTCCAGAAACATAATTATGAGGAATGGTGGAAATTCCAGTATAGATGTCGAAGGAATCATCGGAATTTATTTTAGTGATATAGAATTCATATCCATAATAACCAGATGGGAATAATTGTGTGCTAGTTGTAAGACCTGAAGAACATGAGAATAATAAATCTCTAACTTCTATTCTATCTCCAACTTTAGCAGGTAATCCAGGAGCCTTAATAGTTGTTTTACCTGATGTTTCTTCATATACTGCACTTGTAATACCAACAAGTGATTCAAATCCTCTTCCACGATTACCTGGATATGATATATTAAATCCAATTGTAGAAAATGCCGTGGAACCAAGACCAACAATAGAGGTCACCACACCAACACAAGATTTTAGTGCAGAGGTAACGTCTGCGCAAGAACTAATTACATTATTAAATCCAGTTTCAGGATCAACCTGCATAGAAAGATCTTTAACCTGAGAATATTCGCTTTGGAAATTCTGATATTTTTGAACTGTTCCTCCCGAAACATAAGTATGTGGTAGAACAGTCTTTCCGCCAACAAATTCAAATGTGTTTGGACCAACCACAGACTTAACTGGGAAGATGTAGTTGTAAGTTCCATCTGGGAAGATATTAGTTGTATAATTTGATGTTAAAGATCCGCCAGTAATATATGCATGATCTAAAGTAGAAATACCAACATTTATTTTTACAGTATTTGAGGAATATAATGCAGGATATGCACTTAGATTTCCATTTGTAATCGTTGTGGTTAAAATAGAAATTAAGTTGTCAATGTTTGTTCTTACGTTAGCGCAAGAATTTGGATCTTCATTATTTCCAGTTAAAGGATCTGCAGTAATTGAAAGATCCTTAACATTTAATTGATTCGTAATTGCTTTCTTTGCATAATCACGAACTGCATTAAATGCTGTTACACTTTCTGCAGTTTCTCCGACCAATCCATTTGAAATTGGTGTTCCATTTTTATTAAAGTAAGCTCTAGTTGCCTCACGAATATACTTATTAGTTCCATACCTAACATCCTTAATCAAAGCATCTACAATATATCCAATATCTCTACGACACTTATTCTCACCTGAAACAAAAATACCAGGATTATTCCAAATTGTTGTTAAAGAATTCAGTGAACCTGAAGATAGAACCGTAGTAACAATAGAAGTTAGTGTATCTAATGTATTTTGAACATTTGCACAAGATGCTGTACTTAGATTAGATCCAGTTACAGGATCTCCAGTTATAGTTAAATCTTGGATAGTTAATTGGTTGGTAATAGCACTCTTCATCAAATCTCTTGCCTGATTGAATGCATAAACAGATTCAGTTATCTCTCCAACTAATCCATTAGATATTGGTACGCCATTATTAAAGTATTGATTTACAAATGCAATTGAATAAGAATTTCCACCTGTAAATATATCTGTTGAAATTGCATCAACAAAATATCCTAAATCACGCTTACATTTTGTTTGAGTTGCGGAAATTCCTGGATATTGACCAACCGTTGCAGTCCAAGCATCATCAACAATTTGAGTTTTATTTTGTTGAATTAATTTATAAGAATCTTTAAATCTTGAGAATCTAGTTGTTTGAACATCATTAGGGAAATAAAAGTCAGAGTGTGCAATTGCAATCGCGGCTAGAGATTTATCAATGATTTCTATTCTGTTTTTCTGTATTAGATTTGCAGCATCTACATAACGATTTTCCGCAGTTGCAATTACTACAAAATCATATCCAAGGTTTCCTGATGGGTAGTATGCTGTGGAAGGACCTCCACCACTATTGCATTCCCAAACAAGATTTTCAATCTTTACTTTCTTACCAGGTTCAATGTACAAATCTGCCTGAGAAGTTGTTCCTATTCCGATCGCAGTAATTGTTGTTATTCCAGTTGATTTATCATAAAATGCTGTAGAAATTCCGAAAACAGGAGTATAAAGTCTTGCTACAGTTCCACCATACTGATAGTTGTGGTCAAGAGTTGATTTTCCTACGTTAACAATAAATGTCTTCGAATCGAGAATATCTTGAACTGTAAAATCATATCCAAGGTTTCCTGAGGGATATGATGCTGTAGAAGGTCCACCACCACTATCACACTCAAATACTAAATCACGTAAACGAACTCTATCTCCAGATTTAATTGCTAATGCTTTATCAACTTCTATGGTTGAAATTCCACTCAATCTATCATAAGAAGCAGTTACAACTCCTACTGGGAATCCTTCGGATCCTGGAGTACATTCGTAGGTCAAACCTTGAATTTTAACTGGATCACTTACGGAAAGACCATGATTAATAGCGGTTACTGTTGTAACTCCAGTATTTGAATCATAAACCGCGTTTACTACTGTTGTTCCTAATCCTACAGGATAACCACCCCAGGAGGAATTGTTAATTACCGCTCTTGCAACATTGAAAGAATATTCAATTGTTCCTATAGTCTGGTTTACTTCACCTGGATTCTTAAGAATTCCTGGTTTTAAATTCCAGTTATCATCAAAGTATGCCTTTCCCGCAGCAACAGATCTAGAATTTCCACCTCTAGTAATATCATGAATAATGCACTTCCATATATCTTTAACGTCATCTGCACAATCACTACTCTCTAATGTGACACCATATCTAACTGCTGGGGCATTCAATGTTGTTCCAGCACCTATCATATTAGTTACAATTCCAACCAATTGACTAATAGTAGTCCCAACTCCTACACATCCACCTTCAACTTGAATAACTGATAAATTCTTAACCTGAGTAACACTATTTCCAACTCCTTGATATGAAATTGGAGGAGTTAAGTTATTAATTACGAAGGTTGATATTCCTGCTGCAAAATCTAAAGCGGCAACAGTTGCTTCGGATACTCCAGCACCTGTAATGTGAACTAAACTATTAGAATTACTAAAGTAGGAATATCCTGCACCAATAGATTTACGATTACTATTTGCCTTCAGATCATATGAAACTGCCTTCATAATACTAACTATATCTTCTCTGCAGTTAGTGTAGCTACTGATTCCTAAACTAAAGTTATACCCAGATGGGGAAGTTAAGAATCCTACAGTTTCTCCAGCAATAAATTCTAAATTAGCATCAATCAGATTAGCGGCATCTTGCTCTCTGTGTCCACCAGCAAATCCACTAAATCCACTAGTTAAGAATCCAACTGATTCTTTTGCAATATAATCTAAATTCAAACGAATCATTCTAGCACCATCAAAGAATCTGTCTGTCGAAACTCCTAGTAGTGGTTGTAGTGCTACCATCGCCGCACCATTTCTAGAATTTTGACCTATAAAGCTAGCATCAGTTATGTGGCATCCATTATTAACATCGAACATATCCTTTTCTGGATATTTTGGAGTTATAATACAGTTTCTGAGTTCAGTTCCTTCAAGAGAAACAGTTTTTGCCAGAACAATTGGGTTTTCCTCAACATAAGCACCTGGGAATAATTTGATAGTATCTCCAAATAATGCTATAGAAGCTGCTGCTTTAATGGTTCTCTTAGGATAATTCTCAGATAAACCAGTATTATTATCATCACCATTTTGTGCAACATAGATTGTTTTTCCTATTGGTCTATATGCATCAATAGTTACAACACCTTTACCTGGAGTTTGAGTTGCTGATATGTCTATACCAATTCCAGGTACTAATTGGGTAACAATACCGACAAGATTTACACCACCACCATAGAATTCTGTGGATCTTGCTGTACCTTTTACCGTCAGGTTATCAGTTATTACATCAGTATTAACACCCAGAGAACCTGATGCTGGAATAAAGGTTAATTTTTCAGTTGATGCATATAAAGTTGCTATTCCTGCTATTGAATCTGGATCTTCCGAAAATACAGGGAATCTAATTTGATTAGTTGTATTATCAGTTTCTACATCAAAGTTAGAAGATCCTTGTAGTCCTTGTAGACCTTGATTTCCTTGTAATCCCTGAAGTCCTTGGGTACCCTGAGTACCTTGATCACCCTGCAGTCCTTGGGTACCCTGAGTACCTTGATCACCCTGCAGTCCTTGAATACCTTGTGTTCCTTGTACTCCTTGAGTTCCTTGATCACCCTGAAGTCCCTGATCACCCTGAAGTCCTTGGATTCCTTGAGTTCCTTGATCACCCTGAAGACCTTGGATTCCTTGAGTTCCTTGATCACCTTGAGTACCTTGATCTCCTTGAACCCCCTGATCTCCCTGTAATCCTTGAGTTCCCTGTAATCCTTGTGCCCCTTGAACACCTTGAGCACCTTGAATACCCTGATCTCCTTGAGTTCCTTGAACACCTTGTGTTCCCTGATCGCCTTGAGTACCTTGAATACCCTGAGTACCTTGATCACCCTGCAGTCCTTGAATACCTTGAGTTCCTTGAATACCTTGGGTACCCTGTAATCCCTGAAGTCCTTGAGTTCCTTGTCTTCCTTGAGTACCCTGAAGTCCTTGATTACCTTGAAGTCCTTGATTACCTTGAAGTCCTTGATTACCTTGAAGTCCTTGAGTTCCCTGTAATCCCTGAAGTCCTTGAACACCTTGAGTTCCTTGAAGACCCTGAGTACCTTGTCTCCCTTGAGTGCCCTGAAGTCCTTGTGTTCCTTGAACACCCTGAACACCCTGAGTTCCTTGATCACCTTGAAGACCTTGAACTCCTTGATCTCCTTGAGTACCTTGATCACCCTGAAGACCTTGAAGGCCTTGAAGTCCTTGAGTTCCCTGTACTCCCTGAAGTCCTTGTCTTCCTTGAACACCCTGAAGTCCTTGAAGACCTTGATTTCCTTGAGCTCCCTGTCTTCCTTGAACTCCTTGAAGTCCTTGTGTTCCTTGAATACCCTGAGTACCCTGAGTACCCTGATCACCTTGGGTACCCTGATTTCCCTGCAATCCTTGAGCACCCTGAGTACCCTGAACACCTTGATCTCCCTGCAATCCTTGGGTACCTTGAGTGCCTTGAGCACCTTGAGTTCCTTGAGTACCCTGCAAACCTTGAGCACCTTGAGTTCCTTGTGCTCCTTGGGTACCTTGATCTCCCTGTAATCCCTGAGCACCCTGAGTACCCTGATCACCTTGAGTTCCTTGTAATCCTTGTCTTCCTTGAGTTCCTTGTAATCCTTGTCTTCCCTGAGTGCCCTGTAAACCTTGAACACCTTGGGTTCCTTGATCACCCTGGGTACCTTGATCTCCCTGTAATCCTTGAGCACCCTGAGTACCTTGATCACCTTGGGTACCTTGGAGACCTTGATTACCTTGAGTTCCCTGAACACCTTGAGTTCCTTGAGTTCCCTGAACACCTTGAATACCTTGAGTTCCCTGAACACCTTGGGTACCTTGATCACCCTGTAATCCCTGAGCGCCCTGAGTACCTTGATCACCTTGATTACCTTGTAATCCTTGTGCCCCCTGATTTCCTTGGGTTCCCTGAACACCTTGGGTACCTTGGGCACCTTGTAATCCTTGAGTTCCCTGAACGGCTTGATCACCCTGAAGACCTTGAACACCTTGAGTTCCTTGATCACCTTGTACCCCTTGATCACCCTGAAGACCTTGAACACCCTGAGTACCCTGAACACCTTGTGTTCCCTGAGTTCCTTGAATTCCTTGGAGTCCTTGAATGCCTTGATCGCCTTGTGTTCCTTGAGGACCTTGAAGACCTTGGATACCTTGTGTTCCCTGAATTCCTTGATCACCTTGAAGACCTTGAGCACCTTGAGTTCCCTGTTCGCCTTGAAGTCCTTGAGTTCCTTGAATTCCTTGATCACCTTGAAGACCTTGAACTCCTTGATCACCTTGAAGACCTTGAATTCCTTGAGTTCCTTGAATTCCTTGAAGACCTTGAATACCTTGATCTCCTTGGGTGCCCTGAACTCCCTGTTCTCCTTGAGTGCCTTGAGTTCCCTGAACTCCTTGATCACCTTGAAGACCTTGAGCACCTTGAGTTCCCTGTTCGCCCTGAAGACCTTGAGTGCCTTGAATACCCTGATCACCTTGAGTACCTTGAGCACCTTGTGTTCCCTGATCTCCTTGGGTACCTTGAACTCCTTGATCTCCTTGAACGCCCTGATCTCCCTGTAATCCTTGAGCGCCTTGAGTTCCCTGTTCTCCCTGAAGACCTTGGGTACCTTGAATACCCTGATCACCTTGAGTTCCTTGAGCGCCTTGAGTTCCCTGTTCTCCCTGAAGACCTTGGGTACCTTGAATACCCTGATCACCTTGAGTTCCTTGAGCGCCTTGAGTTCCCTGTTCGCCTTGAAGTCCTTGGGTACCTTGAATACCCTGATCACCTTGAGTACCTTGAAGACCTTGGATACCTTGAGTTCCTTGTTCTCCTTGTAATCCCTGAATACCTTGATCTCCTTGGGTACCTTGAAGACCTTGAATACCTTGGGTACCTTGATCTCCCTGAAGACCTTGAGTGCCTTGAATGCCCTGGTCACCTTGAGTACCTTGGATACCTTGAGTACCTTGATCTCCCTGAAGACCTTGAGTGCCTTG
>Ga0181343_1000879_pt1 | contig 12431 bp, 5 predicted proteins | sample Su13VDMLBSD_FD_130110 | JGI IMG/M metagenome (GOLD analysis project Ga0181343, IMG submission 130110) | Freshwater viral communities from Lake Michigan, USA - Su13.VD.MLB.S.D | ecosystem: Environmental > Aquatic > Freshwater > Lake | place: USA: Michigan | collected 2013-07-15 | reverse complement strand
TCCCTGCAGGGCCGTGCCAAGAACCGGATGAAGTCATCGTCCAACGTGGAGCGCGTCAACAAGACCACATGGAACAGCATCAGCGTAGTGACCGGCAACGCGGTCATCAGCGACAAGCTGCGGTTGATCAAGGGCGAGCCTGATGGCGAGCTGCGCAGGCTTCTGGAGTTTGAGGTGTCTCTGGCTACGAAGATCAGCAAGGCTGAGTCGGACACCTTGTTCATGCCCCTGTTCGACAACTACGGCACCGCTGGCGAGGTATATATCCAGCACCTGCTCCCCAAGACCGACACGATCCACGACACGTTCCGCAAGGTGCAGTTGAAGCTGGACACGGCGGCGGGGCTTCAGCAGCGGGAGCAGTACCAGTCGGCCACCTGTGCAGCCATCCTCACGGCGGGGATTTATGTCATGGAATGTGGCGTTATGAACCTGACTTCCGCCGACATGAAACGTCTCTACCAGTGGGTAGTCAATTATCTGGTTGAGATGCTGGCAAAGACTGCCAACGACACGGTGCCGCTGGATGAGGTGCTGGGCATGTTCTTGTCGAGCCATGTCAACGATATGCTGGTGATCAAGGGCAACCCCACGCTCGGCACCATGCTGGACGCACCCATACGAGAACCACGAGGCAGGCTGCTGATCCGCTACGAGCCGGACACCCAAGAGCTGTGCGTGAGCGCGGCCAAATTCCGGGAGTTCTGTGCCCGCAGGCAGGTGTCGTATGATGCGGTCATGGCTTACTTCAAGCGGGAAGGTAAGTTCAGGGATATCACTCGAAAGCGGCTGGGCAAGGGCACCCACATATCAGCCAATGAGCGTGTGGTTGTGTTTACCAACATCGATCAGGACGTTATAGGCGATGCAGACAAACGTGCAGGTGTTGGGGCTACCGGTAGTAATTGACTGGGAGAAGCTGCAGATCGGGGCGTCGTTCTTTGTCCCGATACCGCTTGCCATGACCCAGCATCCGCGTAAACAACTTCAGGCAGTTGCTGCCGAGCATGGGTATGACGTGCTGGTCGAAGAGGTCGTGGAGAAGGGGCTGACCGGCTTGCGGGTTTGGCGTATCCGTTGACCCGTGCTAGTATCCGCCTGACGCTAGTTCCTCGCTAGCCGTCGCTTCTCCTCCCCTTCACCCCCGGCGCAATGCCGGGGGTTTTTTATTCCTCTCCCTCGATAGTCCGGCGAATCTTCTCTTTCAGTTTCGGGTTGATCTGCACCCCATACAGCGCCTGCGCTTCGCGCTTGCGGCGACCTTCGATAGAGTCACGGATTGTCTTGGCGGTGATGGGATACTCCGGCACCAGCTCATTGTAGCGAGCGATCTTATCTTGTACGGCTTCGAGTGCGTCATCATCCCCCGAGTCCCGAGCCATCTCATACTGGTCCAGCAGCCGGTTCTTGCGGTTCTGGATCGCCTGCTCCATCTCTTCTGCAGCACCACGCCGAGCGTAAATCTCTGACAGCCGGGTCGGGGCAAAGCCCGCCAACTGAAACAGCGACTCTGTCATGCTGATATCGTCGAGGATCGGGTCACCCTTGAGCGTCGTGGCACCTTCAATGGCATAACGGTTGGCTTTGAATACGTTGCGCAGTACAGCAGGGGACATCGCCTCCAGACCACGCTCCCAGTAACCTTCGTTGATCATGCGGAAACCGCGATCGATATTGCCAACCATTCCCATCGGCGCACCGAGCAGCTGCTCGACATAGTAGCGAACCGGGCCCAGCTCGGCCTTCGTCCGGGAGTCATCACGCAGGATCAAGTCACCAAAGCCTGTGCGTTGAGCGATGTCCATACCGGTGAGGGCACCGAACGGGCCCTTGTAATTCATTTCACCGATAGCGTTGCGAACCATCAGGTTGAAGTCTTGTGGGTCTTCATCGTCGCCAAACGCAGCGTCGAGCGCATCATGGATAAGTTCCAACATCCCATAGAACGGCATACCTTGCGCTCCAGCGAACGCATACGCCATGACAAACATACCCGCCAGCTGCTTGCGAGCAATCGATCTGGCCATGACCTGCTCTTCCGGCGTGAGGGTGTTATCCCCCTTGGTAGCGACGTACACAGTTCGCGCCATAAGGAACATCATGTTCTGAGCATACCGCTTGAACATCAGGATCACGCGGCCAACCGGGTGCTGGAATATGGTGCCCGCTGTTTCGATCATGCCGCTGCCGTGCGCTTGAACCGTGGTCTTTATCGCGTAGTCAATGGCCTGCTCTTCAGACTTCCCGGCCTTCTTCGCCAGATCATACGCAGCCATCGCCGTGATTTCACGGTTAGCCATACCCGCATGGTGGTGCATGATGCCCAGCGCTGTGCCGATATTGCGACGAAGCTTTGACATCGTGCCACCACGAGCTGCTTGCGTGTCCATGATCTCCTGCGCAACCGACACGTTGGTCACACCCCGGGCCTGCAGCGTCTTGATCAGGTTGTGGTACTTGTGACCCGGCGGAACAGTGTTGACCGTGGACAGATAGTGATGCGTCTGGAAGTTCTTGCCCGCGTCTTTGAATATCAGCTTGCCGTATTCTTTGGACGCATCGGTTAGCGCAGAAAACGCTTTGCCAAAACCATACCGTCCGCCGAGCAGCGGATAGGCAATCATCGGGGTCGAGGTCAGTTCAACGATGGCCGACGACACGTTGGCACCCATGTGGAAGCCGTAAGTCATCCAGTTCAAGCTTTGCGCGATCGAGCCCATGCTCGGGTTCAACGTCACGTCGAGGCGAGAGTTCTTTTCGCCAGACAACTCACGGGCCAACTCATCGGCCATTGGGTCAAACCCACGCGGGTCACTCCCTGACAAGTTCTCCAGCTCGATTCGTGCGTTGGATGCAGCATCCTCGATCGTGCGGTTATACATCCGGGACGCAGTCTGTGATATCAACTTCGGGGCCAGCGTGGCATACCCACGCACAACATCCTGCTCAAAGCCCGGGGCGTTCTTACGCTTGATCATGTTCATGATCGCGGACTGCTTGGGGTAGAGCTGCAGCAACGCCCGATGGACGTTACCCACTACCGCTTGATCCGCGCCGTTGTCCCGTAGCGCCTTGAGTGTGCGTTGAATCATCGGGTCGGACGGCGGGCGGGACAGCACCTCCTCCAGACTTTGGAACGAGCGGAACCCCGGCGCTTTGCGGTCTATGTTTTCCGACGCGATAAATGCGTTACGCACTTCCGGGGACTCAAACGCCATTGTGACCGTTTCGCCATCGCGCTCGAAACGCAGGAAGTAGTCACCAAACCGCATCAGCGGGAAGTAAGGCTTAATCCGTGAGTCGATCGCATCCAGAATCTTTTGCCGCTCGTCGGCGGGCAACACCAGCAGGTCTTTCTCCAGCGCGGCCTTGTAGTTCTTGAATAGGTCAAGGTAGTGATCCTTGATCGTGGAATACGCTTTCTTCAGTTCGTCCGACATGCTGTTATATGCACGTTGGATCGCGGGGCCTTCAGGTGCGTCGGGCATACCGCTTCGGCTGCGGTTTGTCGGGTCATACATGGCGATAGTCGAGTCTGTCACCACATCTTCAAGCGTCTGCCACTCGCCGGGTTTTGTATCCCTACGCAGTTTCTCCAGCGACAGCAGGTTAGAGCTCAGGGTGGCGTGTTGCGTATTCTCGAAACCTCTGCGTTGGCCGATACCGTTCAGCATGTCCCGCAGCGCCGGTACGCGATCTGCGTAGATTTCCGACAGCTGATTCAAGTCCATCGTTTTTGTTAGTGCGGATGTAAGCCCCCGCTCCAGCGTGCTTGTCGCGTCTTTCCAGCCCTGCGACATTTCCGGCAGGTTACTGGCTTGCTTACCCATACCGTTGAGGAACTTGGCGTAGGCTTTTGGTGAGCCAGACACGTTGGCGACCGAGAACAAAATATCTCCCGGGGTGCGCGGCTCTACATCTGCCGATGCCAGCAGGTCGTTCAACAGAGTGTCGATCTTGTCGAGGGCGGTCTTGGACTGCCGGGGGGACATACCCAAAAACTTACGGACTGCGCTTACGAAGTGATCCCACGCCGTTTTGAGCACGCCTTGCGGCAGGGGGATGCTCTGCAGAGAGGCTCTGAATTCGGGGTTGGTCTGCGCTTCCGCCGCAAACTCTTGCACATCTTTGGCACCATACTGACCCTGCAGCCTTGGAGCTATTTGCTGATAGAGCTTAGCCAGTTGTTGGGTCAGCGGATGGAACCGGTTGCGCAGAACATGTGAAATCGCCGCGTGCAGCATCTCGTGCAGCAGAGTGTGTTCGTGCATACCATCGGGAGAGATCGTAATGGTATCGGTGACCGGGTTATACTGCCCAGCACCTGCCGTCGTGCCCAGCTCAATGCGTGTGTTGCCTACCTTACCTAGCAGCTTCTTCGCCACTTCCCGCATCAAGGGAGTAGAGCCCGACTCGGCTATTGCACGCAACGCACCACGCAGATCACCAGCTTGTATAGCGGCTGCAGCATTGTCACCCAGCTTGGCACCGACGGGTTTGGTTCCGAGTTCCAGCAGTTCACCGATCGAAGTCAGATCGAGTCCAGTGACGGGGTCCGACCGCTCTTTAATTATGGCGTCGATATCGGCTGCAGAATACCCAGCCTTGCGAAGCGCGGCCTTTACCTTGCCGATCTGCTGCTGATCCGTTGTGGCGTTGGACTTCTTTGGAGCACGTTTGGATTCTTCGCTCCATATAGACGTTAAAAGCTCGTCTTTTCTACTGAGCTGGTTCCACAAAGCCGCCTTGGGTGACCCTCTGTTCGGGGGTCTTCCATCTTTTGATAGCAAAGCTTGACGCTGCGCCCGCGTATCCGATATAGCCGCGAACAAGTTATCCGGGCTTTGAGACCGTAACTGCTTGTAGATATCAAACCTATCCGTACCTCGACCCTCGGTGTCGGCCTTTATATACTCATCAGCTAACCCCGACGCATTCAGTGCAACGGGTGTCTGCTTCGCTCCAACATCAGTTTGAGCAGCTGGTCCTTGGCCGCGAGCCACAGCGGGAGCTCCATCTGTAGCAGCTCCGGGTCTTCCGGTGTCCGGTCCCAGTACAGGCACTCCCACGCCTTCTCCAGCAGCTTCTGGTCTAGTAGCACGAGGTGTCTCCTGTGGTGTTGTGAAGTCAAGCCCGGGTTGGTCCATCAACCCAGCACCCATCAAAAACTGGTTTATCTTTTCCCGCTGGTTTTTGGTCGTGGTGGCTCGATCGCGGAAGGCACTAAGCGCTTCCCACACCTGATGAGCGTCGCCTTCGTTATCAAGGTCTTTACCTTCCACAGCCGCACGTACGGCCCGCGCAGTGTTGCTGGCGGTTGCTTTGGGAACCCCGGCTCGGTCCAACATCGGCCCCGTAACGAGGCTTGGCATCCACGGCTCAGCGGGCTGCTGTGCAGGTGATTTTGCTCTACCTTTTGGACGCGAGACGGGGGCAAGCAGCGGACGGCCACCCACCTGCCGTTCACGAGTCTCAGGTAGAACCAACGGCGACGGGCCTTGTTGTTGCAGCCTTGCTTGTTCGCGTTGGACTTCCAACCCCGGGGCTACTGGCTTGGCATATGGTTGAAGAATAGAAACTTGCCGCTCGGGTGCAGCCTCGAGCTGCTCGCCAATAACCCGGGGCTCCGACAGGCGCGTCTTGCGCTGAAATTGCAGCGAGCGAGCTTCGTCAATAAGGTCAGAAACAACTGATTGGTTTAGCCCGGGTGCGCTGGTAACTTCGATCTCGAACGCCTGCAGGTCGTCCGCCTTGGTCAGATCAAGGCCCAGCAACTTTTTATACAGGGCGCGGTTCTTGGCTTGCCTCGGTTTTGCAAACAGTGCAGCCGTGGTGTTTTCGTCTAACTGCAAGCCAACCGGCTGTGGCACTGCGGGCACTGCCGGGTATTGAATCGGAGCGGGCTTCGGCGGGGTAAAGTCCAGCTGCCCTTGTGCTTTAGCAGCGGCTTTCGTTTCACGCTTGGTCGGGCCTTTTTCACCCAGATCGGCAAGCTGGCTGTTGACCGTTTCCAGTTCCGTGTTGACCTGCGCAAGACGCTGTTGCTGGGTTACCTGCTGTTCCGAGGTGGTAGCACGCTGCAGTTCTCGTTGGAGGATGCCGCCTACCCGCTCAAGTTCCGCTTTCTGCCCTTGCAGCTCAGCGACCTGTGCGTCGTATTGTTCTGCCGAACCCAAAATATCCCGCGACTGTGTGTACTGCGCACCGGACGGAGCCATGCCAGACAAAACACCGGGGGTCTCCGCCTTGGGCGCGGTGAGCAACGCCATCTGGTCTTTTTCTTCCAGCGGGGCGGGTGCCTCAGTAGTACCGAACGTAATGTCCCGGCTTAGTCCGGGCATCCCGGAAATAGCTCCAACACGCGCCGCTTCACGGCGAGCATACTCTTCTTCGGCTTCAGCCTTGCCAACACGCGCTGCGCCTACTTGACCCACAGCACCCAGCGGACCACCAAGCATCAAGGCACCAGCAGCAGCCTCAGCGTATTCTTTCGCGGCACTCGGGTCTTTGAACGGGTCGATCTCCAACCCAGCCTGCCAGCGCTCCAGCACGGATTGTGTAACCTCTTGCGGCATTTCAAGCGCAATACCTTTGGCTGCACCGGTTGCGACCGCTCGCTTATATTTGATGGGGTTCGCTGCGGCTTCCGTCAGTTCTTTCAGCGCCATCTCGGAAGCTTTTTTGCCTTCTAGCCCGAGGATTTTCCCCAGACCCAAGAACTTGCCACCCAGCAAATCAAGTGCGGCTTGGCCGGTACCCGCCACTGCTGCGGGCAGACGCTCGACAGGCTTGCCTTTATTCTCTTCGATCTGCCGACCCAAATTGCTGGTGATGTACTGACCAAGCAGAGTTACCCCGTAGGCTGCAGTGCCGATAGCAGCAGCCGGAAGAGCCGCCGGAGCCAAAGCCGCAGCGCCAGCAGCGGCAAGACCTGCACCAGCAGCCGGGACTTGAAAGCCGATTGACTCGCCAGCCAGCTCTTTAAACTTGTCCCATGTCGCACCCAGTGCGCCGCCAACATCTCCAGCCTTTGCGCGTTCACCGATGTCGCTGAACTGCGTGCGGCGGAATGCGTTTTGAGCCTCGTCCTGCACCTGCTGCATACGCGCAGCGGCTTCCCTGTCCTCGGGATTGACCATGAGCTGCGCACCGGGGAGCAGCGACTTGGCTGTCGAGGTGATACCTGTACCAAGGGCTTTGAAGAACCCGGGGTCTTCAGGGGGAGGCACGAACGCCGGACGCTCGGGTTTGTACAGCTGGTACCGCCGCAGGAGCTCGGTTTGCGTTATATCGTCTGGCACATTGGTAATGATTGCGCCATCGGGCATACGAACGTCCATGATAATCCTTATTTCGGGAGCTTGGCGAAGTCTACCGCAGTACCTGCACCTCCAGAACCCATACCGCCCATCACGCGCTTCATGGTGTCACCATACATACGCTCATATTGCGTATACAGTGCTTCAAGCTCTGTGTTCAGCTTGGTAGCCTTGTCGCCTTTAGCGCTGGCCAGTCGGCTTTGGACATCATTGATCCGCATACCAAGATCAACGAGCGGCTTGGACTTCTCTACTTCTTGCCGAGCCCGCAGCAACTTACCTTCTTTGTCCGCATCTAGTTTCTGTTGCTGCAAGAACTTGCGGTCTTCCGCACGTTCACCGGCCAGTGCTTGGGTCTCCCGCATCCGCATAGCAGCCACATCTCGGTACGCTTTTGTCTGCTCAATGTTGGCTTTGAACGACTGGTTGGCTTTCTGTGCATCGAGGTTGAACTTCTCCGCGTTTTGGCGAACTTGGTAGGCTTTGTCGTCCATACCCATCTGCTCCAGTCGGTCGGCCTTGCGCTCTTCACGTTCGGCTTTCTTGAGGGCGTCGTTGGCCTTACGGAAGTCTTTGTTGACAGTAGCAATCTCTTTGGTCGTCAGACCCAGACCTTCAGCAAAGTTCTTCAACGCGTACGGTGAGGAACCAGCAGCGGCAGCAAAGCCACCCATAGCAACGGCCAGCCAGCGGTCAGCGTCGCGCTCTTTCAACGCCTGCGCACCCTGCTCCTTCAATTCGGCCAGACGATCCTGCAACTCGCTGGAATACTTCTTACCCATGTAGTCGCGGTATTCTTGCTCTTTCTTCGCCACGTCCTGCATCGGGATCATTCCAACGCCTTCTTCGGTTTTCTCCGGTGCCGTTTTGATAGTAGGTGCAGCGGGAGCTGTCGGACGTGCCGGTGGAATTTGCTGACTCAGGTCAGGTTTGGCCGCAACAGGACGTGCGAAATCAGATGGTTGAGTAGCCGGACGCCCTTGGAGCTGATCCCCCGCTGCGGGCAATGCAGCCGGGAGCCCTGCAGACCCAGTACGCAGCGAAGCTGCCAGTGCATCCCGTTGGCGAAGTAAGTCTTCATACTCTTGCCGCTGTGCAGGTGTTTGTTGTGTCAAACCAACCATACCACCAAGTTCTGTAAGTCTCCGCGCTACATCCCGCTGTTGAGCTAACAAAGCACTCTGACGCTCGCGTTCTTTAGCAGCCTCCGGGCCACCGGATATAAACTCCCCGATGCCGCCAAAAAATCTACCCATAGGCGATGAAGTCGGACCGCCTTTGTCAAACGCCACAATCCCGCCGCTGGCGTAGTCCATATCAGTGTCCAGACCACCGATACCAGCCATCTCATCGTCCAGCACCGTGCGTTGGGGCTGCTGCCGACCTTGGTCGAGCGCCGCTTGGTTCTGGGCACCCTGCCGCATCGCAATGGCTTCTTTCACCCGTGGGTCGGACACCGCCAGCAGCAACGCGATGGACGGCGGCATACTGCGCGGGTCTGCACCTTTCAGCAGGGCAGTCTTGATCTTGCTGACCTCCAGCGTCGTGGGTTGGCCTTCGCCCCCACCCGTGATCCCACCGTCCGCGTACCCCGGCACCTCGCCGCCATCCTTGGCACCGAACGCTTTCGACAGGCCCAGCGCACCCATACCCAGACCACCGATCTGTGAGGCCATCGACGGCGCGGGCTGATACTGATACATCGTCTGTTGCGGCGCAACAGGAACACCCCGGAGCAGCGAGCTGTAGAACTGAAGCTGGGACTGCGGATACAGCGTCTGCTGCATGAAGTCTTCGTAGCGCTTGTTGAGAATGTCCTGCTGCTGGGCTTGTTGCGCTGCACCAGCCTGTTGTTGAGCCTGCGCTGCCGCGGCTTGCTGACCGAACTGCGTCTGCCCCAACTGGCCAAGCTGCGCCCCAGCACCGAGCAGCTGCTGGATACCCTGCATGCCAAGACCCGCGCCGAACTGCCGCGACTGCTCCGCCGCCTGAAGACCCGAGAGGCCATACTGCGCAGCTAGCTGTGCGTTCTGCTGGGCGAATTGGTTCGCTGCCTGCTGTTGTGCCAGAGCCTGCTGCTGCGCTTGAAGCTGCGCCGCTTGATTGAGCTGTTGCGACTGAAGGCCAGTCTGCGCACCGAGCTGTTGAGTACCCAACAGGGCGGCAAGATTCTGTTGCTGCGTGGTCAAACCCGCCTGTTGATTTGCCAGCCCGACCTGTTGCCGAGCTTGCTGGTTGGCCATGAGCGCCTGCTGCTGCGCCTGTTGATTTGCCAGCGCGGCCTGCATCCCGGTCTGAGCGCCGAGTCCCTGTGTCTGAAGTGCCGCCCCCAGATTCTGCCCACCGACGGTAAGACCCGCCTGTTGGTTGGCGAGCTGCGCTTGCAGTTGCCGCTGTGCATCGGTTTGATACGCTTGCTGGGCCTGCTGGTATGCCGACTGAAGACCCTGTGCTTGAATGTCGCCTTTTTGCAGTGCAAGGTTGCGAGCTGCTTCGGCCTCCATAATCGCTTGCCGGGAACCACCAAAAGCGCCAGCACCGACAGCCTGCGCACCACGTTGAGTCCGGGCGATATCTGCCTGCCGTTGTGCTTCGCGCTGTTGGACGTCCACTACGTTCTGCATGTAGGGGGACATATAGGCTTCGGCGGAGCCGGGTTGAGCAAACGACCCAGTGCGGGCTCTCTCGGCGGGACCCATTGCGTATTGCTGTAATTGCGGACCGGAGATAGGCGCTGCAGCGCCAGTTTGTGCCGCACGAGCAAAAGGGGTCGGACCCATCTGATATTGCTGCAGCTGCGGAGCCTGCGTGGACAGATACTCTAGCCCCATGCCTTGGAACTGCGGGCCCTGATACGTCTGCTGCGGGGCCATCGGCTGATACTGACTTGCCTGCGTAGCTTGTTGTGCCGCCAGACCTGTAAGCCCTGCACCCGCGCCGGTAAGCGGCGACGGGCCAAGACCCTGCACGCCTTCAAAGCCTTGCTGCTGCAACGGGGTGAATCCCGCTACACGCTCGCCCTGATACGGCTGGTACTGCACCTGCGAAGCCGCTTGGCCACGCTGCAGAAGGTCCTCAAAATAAGGACGTGCGTATTCGGGCAGGTTAGTCTGAGTGACTGTCTGCGAACTCGGTTGTGGTGCGCTTCCGCCGCCGCCTTTACCCATTGCGATCTCCTAACGGTAACTCACAGGTTACCCACTGCGTTCGGTTGCCGTCTCCGGCGAAAATTTTAGTCCAACCTTTGCGCCCCGTGAACTCGATGGCGTCGCACTGCATGTCCTTGGCCCAGCGGCGCAGGAGCGCCAGCATCGGGTCTTTCCACTTCTCAAGCTCTTCGCCCCCGCAGAAGTGCATATTCAGCACCCGCTTGTTGGGGTATTCGGTGAACCCGGTCACCACAGCGCCATAGTAGGTCGGGCCGTCATCAAAGGCAACCCACAAGTGATGGTCATTGCGCTGCGTCACGAGGTCAAAAATGTCCTCGTCGTGAAACCGCCCGTGGGTCTGTTTAGCCGCCATCTCCATGTATGGCCTGACGTATTCCCAGCAGTCGTGGACGTGCCCCGGAGGCACCATGCTCACTTTCATGCGGCACGACGTCGTGCGTCGTTTTCGGCCTGCCGCATCAGGGCATACAGCCGCTTGGCCCCACCAGCTTGTTTAACACGTTTTCTCGGTACGTAGGCTTCGCCGTTGGAGACCTTGGCCGGACGCACCCCGTCGATAGAGGTCGGGATGGAGTCGCTGGTGCCGGTACCCGGCCCCTTGATCGGGATCGCCCCAAGACCGGCTGCAGCTGCGCGTTGCCCGCGCTCGTTGCTCCCCTTGCCCATGCCGTCCACGGCCCGCTTGGTAAGGACAAAACCACCATCTTCCAGCTGCGGCACCGAGTGCATCTCCCCACCTTTGGCAGCGTAGGTCGGTTGCAGGATACCGTAGTCGGTGTAGAGGTTACGCTCGGGGTCGTAGGGCCGACGGATGGGGCCGGAGAGCTTGGCGTTGGAGGGTGCCTGTTGCGGCATGCCAAACCTAAGTTGAGGCTGTTCAAACCCACCCAGCGCACCGATCGCGCCGATTCCGGCAGCGGCTTTTGCAGGGGTGGAGTTGAACTGCTGGCCCAGATTGGCCGTGAACCCCGGCTCGGTGATGTTCTGCAGCCCGGTACCTGCCGCCCGCAGTCGGCCCATTGCGTCTGTAGGCTGCGCAGCCTGATACGCGTCTCTGTATGCCTGACCCAAAGGATTCGGCACATTCGTAGGTGCAGGTGTCGGAGCCACAGGAGCGGTCGCCAGTTTAGGGGTGGACCCGCTGAAGTCGAATGCCGCGTTAGACAGCTCTTCGGTCAGACTGCTGTCCATTGTGGGGTTCATAGTAGCGGCGGCGTTGGGGATCGGCTGTGCGAAGCTAGCCCCAGTAAAGGCTTCCGGCCCACCGATTGCCTGCAACCCCGCATTATGGCCAGCTATTCCAGCCCCTTGCGCAGTCAACGCTTCGCCCAAGCCCGCGCCGCCATATGCACCCAGACCGGCCATCAACCCCTTACCAAGATCACCGGTACGGAGGGTCTGAAGCCCGCCAACCAAGAGCCCGGTACCTGCAGCGCCGCTCAGCCCCCCCAATGCAGAACCAATCGCGGTGCCAACCCCCGGCGCGAGAAAATTCAATCCAACACCAATAATCATCGGCAGCATGCTATCCAAAAACCCAGCTTCCGGCAGTCCGGTATGTGGATTGGTGGTCAGGGAGCCACCATGCGCCATAGCAAGTTGTTGCAGCCCAGCGACTTCCCGGGGGCTCATGTGGACAAGCATCGAATCAGGCCCGCGCCCAAGCGCGGCGAGTCCGGCAGCGGTAGATTTCATAGGATAAAAACCCCCAAGATTTTCAGCATATTATCACGCATATATAGGCGACACCACATCCGAAACCCGGCTCACGGTCACGATTACCGAGGGGGTTGCGGGACGGGTCGGGCTTACCTGCGCAGCTATGGCTTGGATCGTCAAGCCCGTGTTTTGAGTGGCCCACATAAGCTCTATGTAGTCGGTAGCGGCCAACTCCACAAAGAAGTTCAGCGCCCCGATGAGGTGCCCATCAACTCCGCCGTGG
>Ga0181343_1000878_pt1 | contig 12432 bp, 24 predicted proteins | sample Su13VDMLBSD_FD_130110 | JGI IMG/M metagenome (GOLD analysis project Ga0181343, IMG submission 130110) | Freshwater viral communities from Lake Michigan, USA - Su13.VD.MLB.S.D | ecosystem: Environmental > Aquatic > Freshwater > Lake | place: USA: Michigan | collected 2013-07-15 | reverse complement strand
TCCATATTTTCCTTTGTTTGGGTTTGCTAACTGATAACTAACTGCATAGCGCAAAGCATCTAATCCATGATTGAACTTATCAATCGGTGTTTCTGATTTCTTTTCTAACCAGCAATAGTTATTTAATTCTTTTATCAAATCTACGGAATTTTCGTCAATAATTAAGTCATAGTCCTGTAATAAACTTATGCCGTATTTTACCGAGTCAGCTCCTTTGATTGTTGGCACTATGTTTAAACCTTGCGCCTTTAATTCGTTTATCAAACGTGGCTCTGCATTATCTGCAACTATTAAATCACGCCCTGCAAACTGCCTATTAAGTTGTGCTAATTGTGATGTAGTCAACCCCGTTTGATAAATGTGTAATCTAACATAAATAATCTTGTTAGTCTTATCAATTGACGTCTCAACCAATGTAGATGGGTCTGTACTAAATCCGTAATCTTGACCGAATACCGAACCATTATCTTTATTGTATGCTCCAATCCTCCAATTGGTAAAGATAACACCCTCTGCTTTATCCAACCATCCACCAAGTATAGTGTGTTTGTATTTGTCAGGACGTCGTTCTTTTATCGTTTTTATTTGATTTAAGAAACTTTCTGAAAGGTTTGATATATTGTCTTGATACGTTGTGTGAATGTAAGTTGTATCGCCTTTAATTGTGTTTACTCCAGCCTCTACACCTCTACTCTCAAAGAACTTTTGATAAATGAAATGCTCTTTCGTTGCAGGATTTAGTATAAGTATTACCCTATTTTGTTTCTCTTTATGTCTTATTGAATAGTCAATCTTATCGAAAGTATCTTCATCGGTTAACTCTTCAGCTTCATCAAGTGCCCATGTAGTAACACCTGCTAAAGATTTTAAGTTAGCTGTTTGGGTTCCGCTCGATGTTTTGATTCCTTTGAATAATATCTTACTACCCGTCCTTAGATTAATTATCTCGTCTTTGGTAATATGAAAATCCTTATGTTTATCTAATATATCAATCTTATCAATAAATTCAGGTATAATAGAGACGTGAGCAGAAGTAAGAGTGTACCTTGTAAATAAGATAACATGGTTTGTTTCGTATGTGAGTAGTAGTAATAGTAAATTAATAGAATATGACTTACCACTACCCCGACCACCTGTAACAATGAAATATCTACTGTCATTTCCAAATGCTTTATATTTCGGATTCAGAAGTACCAAAACTTATAATATCTTTTAGATTCATTCCTGTAACATTAACATCAGATTCAATCCTTTCTTTTGGTTTACCATATGAGTATTCAATGATAATCTTTGATGCACTAATTTTATCAGCAGCTTTTGACTTATCACTAACCACTATATTAGCAAGGCATTGAATAGCATCTAATGAATAAGGCATCATTAAATCTCTGATTCTATTCTCTTCGTCTTTTGGTTTACGTCCTGCCCTTCCTGCGGTTGAATGTCCACCGTTATTTTTTCGGTTGTCCATTTAATTTTGTTTTAATTAATTAATCATCCTAATAACGCACCTCCATTTTCATAAGCGTTGTATACTTGTTTCATTTTACGTAACATATCGTTTAAACAAGACGCGCATGAAGTTGGTTGTTCATTGGTTTTAAATACTCTATTATAAACCTTTAAAAATTGTAATTGTTCTGAAGGTCTAACCCTTACCGTCATTTTAGGAAGCAAATAAGTTAGTTGTTTGTGTTCTACTTCTGTTAAGCATTCAGGTGTTTTGTAAGGGAATAACTTGTTAAGTTTCTCTTTACGTTTATCGCATCCACAATCCTCTCCAGCAATGAAATGAACTACTTTATCTATTCCCGTTGCCTCTGTAAATTTAGCTACTGTATCACCAAATCCCTTTGATACTCTTTTTGCCATATTTTTAATTTTCGTTTACATTTTTTTATCGTGTGAAAAATCGAGGTCAAAGATATCTTTGTTTCCTTTTCAAGTTCACGCATACTTTTACCGCTTCGCAAATATAATAAAAATAATTGTTGGTCAAACCACTCCCATGTTTTTATTTGTTCTTCTACGCTTTGATAGTATAACTCTATTTCGTGCGTTTTGTTGTTTTCGTCTTCGGATAAGTCAACCATGAGATCAATATCGACCATTGATATTTCACGCTTGCAATAGTCAAAGAAGATGTTACGTAGCATTATCCATATGAATGACTTTGTTATGACTTGACCTTTGCCGTACTTGTGGAAACGAATGTACATATCATGAACGATGTCCTCCGCTTCGGTCTTAGCTCCGAACCGCTTAACTATTCGCACCCATTCGTCGTGCTGTTGTGCTATTGCTGTACATTTCATGGGGTTAAATATAACGAAAAATCCCCTACACCAAGTGATGCAAGCGTTTAAAACTAATTATATGATATGCAAATATACAAATTATTCTTTAATAAACGTACCGTTAATTGTTTTTCCTTTTCGATATTCAATTACCTTAAACGCACGCTTTGCGCAATCTTCCAATGAGTAACCCATTTGATTAGCTAATATCACTAATGTTACATAAGTATCTCCAAGGGCATCTATTGATTCGGTAATATCTTTTTTTAGTATTGCTGAGGATAATTCCCCCAACTCCTCCATGACCTTTGCAAGCTGTTGGAACTTATTGTCGGGGTTGTCTAACTTTCTTGCTTTTGCCCAGTTGATTATCTCTCTTTCCATTCTTGTAAATATAAATCAATTAAAAATTTTGTTTTCTCTAAATCTTGTACAAAGTTACCTTTCTTTCTACATCTTACCAGGCGTTTTACCAAATCGAATTCATATGCATTTAGTCCGTGTTGGTGTGCAAATAAGTATAAGCTCCCGTTATCGTTGTTGTAATGCGACGGAGCTTCATCAGTGATACTCTCTTCAAAGTATAATTCAATCGTGTCAAATTGTTGCTCCTGTCCTTTGTCGTTAACTATCCATGTATAACTTTTATTTTGCTTTACAACGTCGTAGACTTTACCATAGGTTACGTTGGCAAAGTATTTTTCAATACATCTTAGTTTTGTTCCTGTGCGCATCTGATAATAGTTTTAAATCATTTCGTAACATTGTGTTTTGTTCCATTGTTACTTTGAGTAATAGTTCTGCTCTTTCTAATTGATATTCTAGGTCTTTGTTTTCTGCCTCTAACATCTTAATTGCTTTAAGTAGTGTCTTCATAAATTATACATTTTGCTTATCTCCTCATTAACCCCATAATCAATTAGGTATCGTTTACCATTTAGTTGCCCCCAATTAGCTTTATTGTAAAGGTCGCAGTTGTCGATATTAAGCTCTTCAATCGATTCTTTTACATTTGCTATATCGTTATAGTCCACGTATGGTATAGGGTCGTAACGTTTCATCTTAATGATACCACGTTTATAACTATACAACTCACCTAATAAATCTAAGTGCTTGTACTTTTCCCACACGTTGCGTTCTTGTATACATTGCAAGTACCCACGTAAACTAATGGGTACTTTAACAACGTAATCTTTGAATATGAATACAACTCTCGTACTAACTTTTATCTTCATAAATCAAATACCTTTAATGACTCTGCAAAGTTACCATTTTCTTTTAATTGTCGTAACATTTCCGCAACAATTTCACGTGTTTCTGCTTGAGCATCTGACTTCAACCTTTGCTTACATAGTCTGATGAATGCGTAAAGTGACCCTGTCCAAATCATTGTAGTATTAAGATTCAAAGGAAGTATAGTTCGTGCCTGTTCTTTGCTTACTCCTAAATCAATTAGCTTCTTGTAAGCATTCTGACAAAACTCTTTTACTTCATATTCAATAACGTTACAAGCCTCTTGTCCGTAAACATCTAAAGGTTCTGCACTGCCTTGTTTGCTGTCTTTAGATTGTGTTCGACACTCGTTGATAAGTGTGTATGTATCACTAAAATCCACGTAACGACCGCTAATAGAATTATATTCAACACCTATCTGCGTTTTGATTAATTGTCGCTCTACATAGATAGGGACTTGCAACCTAAATACAACCTTCGGGTGACTAAAGGGACTCCAGTGGCTGTGTCGTGCCAAATAAGATAATAAACTATTATTTTGTTCTGTTGTGTAATGTTCTGCTCTTTTGTCAAAACTTACTCGTGCAACGTCACACACCGTAACGTCCGATCCGAATACATCTAATAACTCTACTTTCATAATAATATTTAATTAACTTCCACAATACAGGCACTCCTCCAAATCATCATCATCCAACTCAGGATTGCTTTCAATCTCGGGATTAAGTTGTTTTTTCAACTCGTAAATCTTCTGCATCAAATCTCCGTCTTGGAATAGGTCGCCCGTTAACATACCTTTTAACTCTTCTATTTGTTCTTCAATTGTTGTCATCTTCTTTATTGTTTAATGCTTTTCTAATCATTCTACCTAAATTCTTAACGCCTACACGGTTCTCTCTTCGCTTCCATCTATCAATGTCGAACGCTATCGCTATCATCCAACGGTTACGGTTCTTGTTGTCCTTTTTCATGTGTTCGGTAATTTTTCGTAACTAAAATACTTTAAGTAATTATTTAACATAAAGTGTGTATTTGTGTGACCACCTTTGGTATACTCAAGCTTTAAAGCGTTATCCATTGCTATGCCTGCTGCTAAAGCTTTTTTGTAGTTCTTGTGACCTTTGTAATGCTTTTCTGCTTGCTCTCTATACATTTTGTAATTCTTTTTTTACTTCTTGCCAATACTTTGTGTGTTTCTCACATAATGGTATAAATCCACAACTTCTATCTTGTAATGTGTTTGTGTTTAATATCTCATCAACTGCAATTAATGCGCATAATTTAGCAGCTTTTTCACTCATTCCACATTCATCGCAAAATAAGTCTTCATTGTCTTCTATACACAGAAACTTATCTACTAACGCTGTTGCTTTTTCTTTCGCTGTCATTGTATCTCGATATTAATGTTTGTTTTAAACTCATCAATTTGCTTTATAACATTTGAGTAGGTCTGCGCCATTGTCTCATTGTTGTTTTCTACAAATGTAGCCGCGAACCTTTCAACTCCTGTAATAAAAGCATTTATTGTTTGCTTTATTTCTCGTTTGTGAAACATATTATCCGACACATCATCTAAGGAATGCAAAGCAGATTGGCAAAGCATAGTCGCGTGAGCTATGTGTTTGTAGTATTCAATCGCCTGTTGGCGTTTAGCCTCACTTAAGTCAGCAAGGCTCTTAACGTCTTTCTTCATGTTAAAATGGTTCTGTTGATTCAACTTTATTAACTCTCCACGCATCAATAGACGTGAAATACTTACCTTGCCATTCATTGGTTTTGAAGTTAAATAACACTTCAACTTCTTGGTCAACTTTGTTGTACTGCAAGAACTTATCCACTTTCTCAGTACCAAAGATTCCAAACTTTACCGCTTGAGGGTACTCTCCACTTGTTTCAGTCACTACAAACTCTATCTTTTTGTTTGCTCCTACTTCAATCACTTCTAAAATGTTGGTAATCTTACCTACAAACTTCATTTCATTTTTGCTCATCTTCTTTTATTTTATTGTTAATTCCTCTTCATTTAATGCGTAATACAAATTCTGTAATTGGTGAATATATTTTAACTCTCTTATAAAATAACAATTAGCATCTGAATAATCATTGTTATAACACCACTCACTATTATTGTTTTTGATAGAATTACAATATCCATCTTTTTTTTTTATTACATAGTTTTTGTCAAAACTGTGATATTCAAAACCTAACTTCAACAACCATTCTTCTGTAATTGGTATTGGATTAATAGTTATGGAATCAACACAATAACAACCGTGGCAGTTGTCATTTTTTGTTTTCCTTAATCTTATAGTATTATCTGAATGAATAGAAGATACTTCTTGAGCGTCTGCATTTTCATCGACACCATCAGGGTCGACGTATGCTCTATTAATAAATAACAAATAATTACCAATCCTTAACTCACTTGCTTTCATCTTCTTTTATTTTATTGTTAATTCTTCATCTGTTAATGCGTGATGTAAATTCTGTAATTGGTGGACATATTTAAACTCTTTACCAAGTCTATAATGTATATCTTCAGTTGGGCAATAGTATAAACCATCTTTATATATACCTAAACTCAAAACTCCATTCCACCATTCTATACCATCTGATTCAAAACCAAACTTCATCAACCATTCTTCTGTTAGTGGTATTGGCATAGGTAAAATATCTTCATTAAATTTCCCCCATACATTAGATTTGCCTACTTGAGTCACAACATCTAAATCATGTCTTTTTGATTTAACATAATTCCCTATTCTTAAATCATTTGCTTTCATCTTCTTTTATTTTATTGTTTGCTATTCTGAACGCCTCTTTGACGCACTCTGTAACGTTGTACTTTTTCTTTTGGTATTTTAGACGCATCCGAATTGTGTCAATTGGTATGTCCTCAAAATTGACTATGCTTTTTTTCATGGATTTGATTTATGTATTCGTTATAAAATTCAATTGATTGCTTACACGTATCTAACATCTTTTGTTCAAGCTCTAAGTCACGGTAAATGGTTAACATGGTCACAAGTGATTCACTCGGTGCGTTACCTACTCGGTGCAATTGCTCGTTTTCGTAGCCTATAAGCTCCTGTGGTGTATCGACCATACAATAACATAAAGCAGCTTTGTCAACTCCATAAAGATACATATAACCTCGTAACTGATATTCGTAATCTTTAATGTTAATATCGTCGGGTGTTGCCGGGAACGTTTCAAAGGACCAGGATGTTTTAATGTCGATAATTAACTCAGGTGTGTAGATGTCGCATTCACCTGTTAATATATCCGTAGACTTTCGTACTTCATTTTTTGCGTAGTTAGTAAAAAGAACATCGTTAAGTAGTGCGATTGAATGCTCTTCACACTGCAAGCCCTTAGTTACATACTTATTGTTAAGCTCTACATCGTAGCCAAAATAATCTTGCTTAGCGATTGACTTAATATAGCTTTTCGCTGTTTCTGAAAGCGCCCCTTTCGTTCGGGACGCTGTCATTATCTTCGGTAGTGAACTGCAACGTATTAACATGATTGTTTACATTTAAGTTCGTAATACTTTTTTAACCTTAAATGGTCATGTTCATTTAAATCTGTTTCACAATCAATACAAAGTGTATCTGATGTAACATTATATAGGTGAGATATTACCTTTCCAATAAACTCAACTGCTACAAACTCTTCACCTTCTTCCACATCATCAGAAAAAATAACATTTGAACCAATTGGTGCAATATATTTATTGCCTTTCAAATCCATTACTGGTTCACCTTCTTTGTCGTATAATTCATAACTTACATACATAGCTCTAATTGTTTAGGTGTTAATTCAAATTTCTCTTTTAGCTTTTCCATTGTGTACTCACCTTTTCTAATCTTTTCAAGTGCAGCAGCTAAACGGTCGTCTGAAATTGTTTCTTTCTTTTTTGGTGTTGGTGCTTTTGATTCGGGGTCGCTTTCTGTTTCGTCAATTAAGAACAAACCATTCAAAGCATATTTACGTGCGTAACTTGATGCCGTACCTGTTGTCTGCTCTGAACTCATGCCTTTATGCTCTCCCATCTCAGCAAACCCAAATACTTCAATAGACTCAGCTTCGTGTTTAAATGTTGCAGTTGCTTTTAAGAATAACTTATTACCTATTTCAACTATTGAATCTGACATCAATAATAATGAATCATACTTGTTAAGTAAAGGCTTTAAAGCTTCCAATATTTGCTCAGCACTTCTATACTTGTACTTTCCAAATGCGTTGAATGAACCCTTAGGACATTTCAACTCTGCTTGTATTTTAATTAAGTTCTTCATGATACAATTAATTTAACGTTGTTTTTCTTGAATATTGTCAGGTCTAAATCGTATTCTACTGAATCCCAGTTAATATTTAGGTCGTCAATTAATACGTCTTGTTCAAAAGCTCCGAGTACTATCGACCCGTTATAAATGCTAATTGAAAAGAACTTTGAAGCATCTACCTTTCTAAGTATCAATGCTAATTTTCTTAGATTTGTTTTCATTGTGTGTTTTGTTTTAGTTAGTGGTCGTTATTGGACTCGAACCAATGCTCTCCAGCGTTTACATACAGAGGTGCTTCCAGCTACACCAAACGACCTGCCATTGTTTTTTGTGTTTTATAGTTAGTGGTAGGGAGTGGGAATCGAACCCACCTTAATCAACCTTAACAGGATTTGGCACCTTGCCTCATTACGCATCCCTACCAGCCCAAAGGCTCAACTTGTTTTATTAGTACGTCAAAGAATTATACAACAAATATAAACATTAATTATTAATCTGCAACTATTTCTTGAAAGTTTTTTAAATTATTTATTAAATAATATTTGAAACCTTGCGCTTCAAGTTGTTTCTGTTGGTACACTTGCAACGCTGATTGTTTGCCAATCAACGATTTAAACTCTACAAAGATTGTTTTACCGTCTTTGAAAATAACTGAGTCGGGGAAACCATTTACATTGCACTTTATTATTTTAAGAACGTACCAACCTTTTGATTTCGCATACTTCAAACATGATGCTTGTATCTTACTTTCTAACATACATCTTTAATGTAAAGTTCTTTTTCTGAGAAACTGTCTTATGTATTTTCTCGCTTAGTGACCCCTTACCATAAACAAAGTATACATCGTTTTCTTTTCTATTTTTAGTTGTTAGCCTATCTCTACCTTGGATAAAATTTGTCCCTGAATATCCAAAATTATAGTAAACTAAGCAATGTGCCGCACTTAGATTAACACCCATGCTACATGAATAAGATTGACCTATAAAATGTTTGTCGGTCTTATTAAATTCTTTAATATCATTTGTAAAGTTAGGAAATACAAGTTTTAATAGTTCAAACTCTTCTACAAAATAGTAAAGTATTGCAAGTTTTTTGCCTTCAAAGTAGTCACGTATAAACTCGGCTTTTCGAGTATTAAGAATCATTGATTTGCCACATTCAAACTTAATCGTGCCAGACTCCAATTGGTGTACCTTCTGAAGTAGTTTAACCGGTGTATCTGCTAATATTACGTTTTCTTTACCTTCAATGATTAAATCTTTCTCCAATCGCTCGATTAAGTTACGGCAAAGAGTAGGATAATAAATAACGTGTTCGTTTACCTTAGATTCAAATCCTGACTCTTCTTGAGTAAATTTCAATATGTAAGGTTGTATAACTGCATCTATTAAATCAATCTTTGCATCTGAGTAGTCATTAATCAATCCGTGACCTAACTGCCTTTGCTTAACATTTACGAAAGTTTTGGACCATTGATAAAAGTTTTTATATTGTGCAAATGGATTGTATGCACTAAGCCAAAATTGATGATACCATTGCGAGTAAGATTCTGCTGAAGGTGTACCCGAAAGTAATATCATAGGTACACGTGAAAAACGTAACTTAAAATCTTTCGTTCTATTACTTGGTTTTGGGAACGCACCCATAGAATGCGCTTCGTCCTGTATAACGATGTCAAAATCATTGTTTGTTACCTTTTGTAATGATTCATTATTAATAACCGTTAAATCGAATGTAAATCCAAAATCTTTGTAATCACTTTCAATCGAGCCAATAGCTTTTTTCTTTGTTAAGAATAGCACTTTTTTAGCTCCGTATAGTCTACATGTTTCAAGTGCCGTTGCAGTTTTACCCACACGCACGCTGAACTGAAGATAAACTATTTTCTTTTCTTTTAATATATAGACCGCTTTTTTAGATAGGTCAACTTGGTAGTCTCTAAGTGTTTTGTTTAAAATGGACATTCTTCTGATGGTTTTGTAAGTTCGTCAATAGCTTCTATTTTTATTTTTCCAATTCCCCCACTATACGAGCTTTCAAAATTGAAATCGTAAAACTCGCAAAATTTCTTCAAGTTCCTTGTCATTATGTTTTGTGAAATATTTCGTTTTCTTAACTCAGGAAATGATTCAAGTAAATTATCATAAACAGTTTTAACTTTTAACCATTCGTTTTTGTCAATTGAATTAAAGAAAATAACCATTTCGTCTGAAATTTCATTAACCAACTTTCTGTAAGCTAAATTAAATAAAGGCATTTCAACAAGTCCTTTTTCTAAATAAATTTGCACGCATTCCATCATGTAGTTGTCAAAACGTGACCATTCTTCTTGATCCCAATCATTAAACAATTGATGCCCGAATTCGTGCAATGGTGTATACTTATCATTAAAATAACTACTCATTTCAACTTCATATTTTCGAGCCAAAAACGATGCAGAATCTCCGTTAATAGTATAGTTGGTTGTAATAATGATTTTAGGACTTTCTGTTACATCAAGCTTTATAGAATCTTTTCCTTTATATTCTATTGTTATACCTTCTGTAATAACACTAAAAAGATTCTCAAAATTAAAGTTTTTGCGAACATCATCAAATACTAACACTTGACAATCTGTCGCTACATTCTGATAAGGGAACGACTTGTTAAAATCAAATGTTTTACCATCCAAAGATTGAACTTTACGCAAATGTTTCAATGCATTCCAAAATACACCCTTACCGCTTCGTCCATTTGGATTCTCTGAAATGACCTCATCATTAAATACAATAGCTTTATTGTTGGAATTAGTTTTATAAGAATGTAAAAGGTAGCCTATAACAGTTTGAAATGCTTTGTATTTCTCTTCATTCTGCCCTGATATTTTCCACATAAACTGCCTGTATTCAGAAGGGTGGTGGTCAATTGGAAAGTAATCTCTGTTAATCACTTGGTCTCTCCATACTCCTGAGTCAATTTCAGAATAACTCATAACAGAACGTCCTTGTTTTGTTATGTTTACAATGCAGTTTTTGTAATATAGAAAGCAATTTTCTTTTGTATCCTTTAATGTTTTAATAGGCTTTGACTTTAACAAGGATAAATAGTCACGTTTAAAAAATTTTAAGTTTCCTGTAATCAAATTAAACACACCCTCGTCACACTTGTTTTTTTCTACCCAATCAATTACAAAATCTTTGATGTCTTTTTCATAAACAATCTTTAAGAAGATACCATCTTTATGAATAAAATCAAATGTACTACCTTCATTCGGTGAATTTTTAAAGAAATCGTTTGACTCTAAAAAGTCTTTAAACCTTTTATTGTTTAATGAATAGTTTCCTTTCTCAGTTGTCGACCAAAACTCTTCATTGTCGACCATGTTAAATCGTTTTCTTAAATCATCTTTTGCACGTTTCCAATCACCATCATACTTTAATTCTGTTAAGATATTAAATGGGCTGTACGCCTGTCTTGATTTAAAAGGTTCGCAGCTTGCATCTTCTGAAAAAATATAAAACATACTTTTGAAATGTCCGAATGTAGCACTAAAACCATCTTTTGCATCTTTATTCGGTCTCGTCCAATATTCAACACCATCTGCTTTTGTTGTGCTTAATTGCCATCCTGATTTGTACAATAATTCTTTTGCTTCATTCTCAAATTCAATATTGTATTTTCCATCAGGTGTATCTGTTTTCCAACTTTCAGCCCATTTTTTATCAGTAGATGAAATTTTAGCACGGCTTACAATCTCTTTGTATTTGTTGAATGAGTGTGCATAATCTTTAATTGCTAACCATTCTTTTTCTGAGTCAATCTCAGTTAGTTTTAAATATTCAACTCCTGTTAAATGAGTATACCCTTCACTTGGATAACAGGCACAATATTGACCATTGCCACGTATCTCAATCATTACGGATTTAGTTTCCCAATATGCGAAAACATCACCTTTTAAAACTTCTTTTGAATACCTAAAATAAACATGATAGCCACCGCCCATAGTTTTATAAACGGATAGTTTTCCCTCTTCAAGTAATGAATAAACAAAAGGAATGTCTATAAACTCAGAATATATATTATCTACATTTTCGCCGTTGTGACAATCAAAGTCTAAACAGTAGAAACCATCTGAAACAGAACCACACGCTATTCCTATCTTCTCAGCTTGTTTAAATAGTTTTTCAATATCTTTTTCATTTACCTTTTCATATAGGTAGTTATGCCCTTTTTCAAGCATTGGCGCTTTATTTGTTTTTAAAGGCAAAGGATTTAAACCTTCATTAAGAAGGTCATAAGCAAAATCAATCATCATAATGTATTTAAAGTTAAAATTTCGTACTTGTTAACAAACTCAGGCATCCAATCATATTCCTCCTCAATCACATACTTAACAGTTATATTGTAGGAATCATCCACCATTTGAGAAATTAAATCTACATAAAGATTAGTCTGTAATAGGTTAATCAATTCAATAGATTTTTTCTGTTCATAGATTATAATATTCTTTTTATCAAATACTACCACATCAGGAATCGCAAATCTAATAAAATTCTCATAATTATATTGGTATGCAATAACTAATTGTTTTTCCAACTTGTCATATTTTTTTGATAGTTGTGAGTAAATTAGAT
>Ga0181343_1000877_pt1 | contig 12441 bp, 11 predicted proteins | sample Su13VDMLBSD_FD_130110 | JGI IMG/M metagenome (GOLD analysis project Ga0181343, IMG submission 130110) | Freshwater viral communities from Lake Michigan, USA - Su13.VD.MLB.S.D | ecosystem: Environmental > Aquatic > Freshwater > Lake | place: USA: Michigan | collected 2013-07-15 | reverse complement strand
GCCTCTGCCGCAAGTATACGCTGTGCCTCTTGTGCCGCAGCAGCCGCTTCCCCCGCCTTGGTTTGTTGCGTCAGCTGGAGCTGCGCGACCTCTGTTTGCCCTGCGACGGTGAGCTGTACAGACTGCGCCTGGATACGCTGCACTTCTAACTCATGCTCGCGCTGCCGCTGCGCATCCGCGAGGCGGGCCTGCTCCAGCTCGTGATTACGGATCGCAACACTGTCTTCAGATTCAAATACTACGCGCGCTCTAGGCTCTGTAATGAAATCTGCTGCGGGCAGTACTGCAGGAGGAGCTTCTCCCCGAGAAGTAGCAGCAGCTGCCGCTCGCGTTGCGGGGGTGCTAATCTCCTCTGCGGTAGAGGTTACGGCAGCTACAGCCGCCACAGCGCTCTGCGCTTCTCTAGCGACGCGCTTTGGTCTTTTACGCGGAGGCTCGCCTCCTCCGCCGCCGCTGCTGCTGCTGCTGCCGCCACCACCAACGCCACCGCCCCCGCCTGAGGGAGGCGCGGGGGGTGCAGCGACTTGACTAGGGGCAGAGCTAGCTACTGGCGCAGGGACAGCGACCTGACTAGGGGCAGAGCTAGCTACTTGACTAGGAGCAGGGTTGATCACGGGGACAGGAACTGCTACTTGACTCTGTGCATTCGCGCGGTGACTACCCACTAAGGAAAGTGCCCGCAAACCACTTAGGTCGCCCTGAGGAGCGGTATCTTGCGCTCTTTGCTCCGCTCTATGTGCTCGCAGCTTCTCCTCTATCTCTTCCTGTTTTTTTACAAGCTCGTTTTTACCCTTTGGATCTAAAAACTCGTAGGTTTGTAGCTGCTTATTGGCAGGTACTGCTAGTGCTCTTCGGACTGTTTTGGAGTCCCCATGAAAGTAATCAAACTTTACAAACTGCTCTACATCCTCTAGTATCCCTTCTGCTCTATTGTAGACTCGAACCGGGAAATCATACGCTGTTACAGGCCCAAAAGATTGAGATGCAAAAGGACCTGTACTGGAGAGCGGAATGCCCTGCCTATGAAGCTCTTGCTCTAATACCCCATGTTCTTTCAGCAGATCTACATAATCAATATTAGAATACGTTCCTGCTTGTAGTCTTTGCTCGGGAACAAAGTATTTTAAGTTGTTTTCCTCCGAAAGTCGCATTAGCTGACGTGCATACGTCGCCATCGTATTTCCAAACAGCTCTAAATCTACATTAGGATACGCTTGTGTATATTGTTGATACGCGATAAAAGGCATATACGCATGCGGTTCTTTTGCACCAAATGCTCGCTGAGTATAATAAAGCGCATCGTATGCGTTAATATCCTCAAACTTATGTGCCCAGATTTGCTCTGTTTTATGGGGGTATTTTTCATTGAATCTAACTTCCTGTTCACCTATTAGTTTGGTCAGTAGTTGATTCCTTTCTAATAATACATTCATATATAGCTGCTGACGAGGCCGAGTACCATCAGTTTGCATACGACCCCGAAAGTGTCTGTCTTCTAATCCTAATGTAGTAATAATAGGGTCTGGTGGATCTATGGATACGTTTGCCCCTTTAAGGTTTTGTGCGCTTACGTCCCTCAAATACGCAAAAGAACCTGCATGCCCGGGGTAGTAAAGAAGCTGCGCGCCACGGACTCCGGAAGCGTAGAACATTGCAGACATATTATTGAAGGGTTGCACGGATAGCGCAGGCTGAAAAGGAAGCCCCGCGCTCTCAAAGGTTTGTTGGCCCAGAGCTTGTGCCTGCGCAAAAACTGAAGGGTGCGTCGCCGCTGCTCCCCCCGCAGCCGTCTGCGCTGCGATATTGCCCTGTACCGTCCTATAGCCATCCCCGAAGGGCTGCTGTACTAAAGATGTCCCCAAGGGCACTCCAAAGGGAGTGTTAATGTACACAGGATCACGTTTTGCAGCCATATGATTAACCGCCTCGCAAATGAAGTGCTTTATGAGTATGGTGCACAGTGTAGCACCTTACCCCTGCAGGCTCCATTATTATGTATCCTGCTTTGCCGCTACCTCGCTCCTCCGAGCTTTTCAATAACTTGAGAGAAGTCCTCGCCCCTATTTAAAAGGTCCTCTAAGTCATCAATGGCGGCAGATCCAGAAGAGACGGGGGTATCGCCGTATATCATGCTGCTTTGTAGGAAACTACTCCAAGCGTCTTTGTCCATGCACAATAAACTATGCTCATAATTATCTAGGTCCGCTAAATCTTGAGGGTTAGGTAGCGGCTGCCTCTGAAGAAAAGGCTGAAGCAACGCGAACACGGGCATCTCTCGCGTCTGCTTGACCCTCAGGACTATTCCCGCGAAAAAACCGGTTCTCATGCTCCACCAGCACCGCGTTAATACCTGCGAGAAGCTGATTATCCTGCGCGCACCACTCGTCCACCCACTCAGGTGCATTAACCAGCTGAATACTCGCACGTGCCAAGGCCTCAAGGCGCGCAAGCTCATCGGGCGAGACGTTGTCCACATTAATGTTGCCAATAAGTCGAGACAGCACTCGCGTCTTCAGGATGCGCCCCTCCCCGTTAAGAACCTTAGAAGTTAACTCGCTGGAGAAAGACTCCCCTGTCGGCGCATCGTACTCCACCTTAAAAGTGATCTCCCGAGGGACGACTGGGTGGCGCTTCACCGAGGAGGGAATGGGCTGCGCTGTCTCGGCGGCTTTGATTTCACGAAGGTTGAGAGTGTTACTCATATGCGACTCCTAGTTAAGAAAAACGTAAGAGCAGTATGTGCGCATACCGTAACAAAGTCAACAGTAATGATATTTTAAAGCGAAGTGATAAGAGTGTATCTCGTGTACACGGGGGTACACTCATTTTTTGATCTTTTTCTCTTCTACTTCGTATACTTAGCTAGGAGTGTAGGAGGTGGAGGTACTTTTCAAACATTTTGGTGGCAGAATATAATAGCTCAGAAAAAGGAGTCCTAGCGGGCAGTCGTTGCGCGCTAGAAAAATTTTGATTGAGGACCTCCACTGGGTACACGCCTAGCTAAGTATACGTGCTATATACTCTTTTAGGAGTTTTGCTTCCTGTTGAGCGTGTACCCCCCGTCCACCTTCTTCAGGTCGCAGCTCCCTTAAAGGGGCGTAGACCCTCTAAGACGTGCAGCCCCCTTAAGGGCTCAGATCTGCGCCGCTAACCCTTTTTTAGGGGCTTAGTGGGTCAGATCTGCGCTCTTAGGCGTCCACCTCTACGAGGCGCAGCGCCTCACAGGTCACGTTGATCCCCATCAGCGTACCACGGGTAAGCGCGAACGACTGCGCGCTGGGCCGGCAACCTTGAATAAGATAGCGTGACGAAGGGCTGCCCTCGCCCGTGCCCGTAATGCTATCCATGATCTCAAGGTCGAACCCCTGCTGAAAAAAGTCCGTGACCTTCTGAGTAGACTGCTTAATGTTGTCCGTAGCGTTCACCTTGGGCACAAGACCCTTAGCGACACCGCCGCCGCCGACATCGTTATCGTAGCCGTTCTTATTGATCATACGGATAAACCCGATAGCGACCTGCACCACGACCCCAATTGGCTCAATATCGCGGCTATAGGCCTCACCAAGCACATCAATACGCTGCAGAGCGTACATCTCCGCAACGTTGACGCCCGTAGCGTAACCAAGGATAACGCCGTCCTTCTTAACCAGCGCATTCGCACCGTTAATGGAGCGGATATTCTGAGTATCAAAGCTGTTAGCCATTTGACTGCTCCTTAACGAACGATGTTCGCGGTGATCAGAATGAAGTTAAGGCTCTCTGCAGGCTGCAGGGAGTAAGAAACCTGCGCAACATCGTCCACAATGCTGACCGAGAGCGCGGTGAAATCGTTAATCAGCCCATCAAGACGCTGCGCCAGTAAGGAGCGCTCGCAGATGCGCTGCAGGTCTGCCTGCTTAGCAGCAGTAATGCGCTCCCCAATCTGGTCGCGAATCGCAGCGCGCAGGCTACGGAGGCTCTCATTAACGCTAGCGTTTGCGCCGACCTCGCTCTTAGTAGCGTTATCGTTCTCCACCCACGTGGTAATGCCGCGCTCTACACTGATGCCAAGCCCCGAGGGGTTGGTGAACAGCGTCACGCCACCTCGGATGGCTGCCTCCGCAGCATCCTCCACATCAAAGGCGGAGCTGAACGCAGTGATCGCGGAGGAAGGCTTCTTCTTGGTGAGGCTGCTAGCCGGGGGCAGCGCACACTGCATACCTGCGAGCAGAGCAGCGGTGTACTCTGCGCCGCGAGTACGCCCGTTGATCACCAAGGCCTGCGCCGCCAGCGAAATGTTGCGGTCATTCAGGCTCTTAGCGACTGCCGTAGCATCCGAGATGGCGCTTGCGGTCATGCCCACCCACGCATTCCGATTCCACCCCGCCTCCTCGGCCTCAACGAAGTGAGGAGCGAGCAAGGCAAACGTATCGGAGTCGTCGTGGAAAAGCACTACCGTGTTAATCGGCATGCGCTTGATTGCTGCGAGTCCCGCGATGATATCCGCGTCGGCAGCCGCAGACCCGTCTGCCCCGCCAGTCAAGCGGGTGAACGACGCCAACGCAGTAGGGGCAGCATAGCTATCAATCGTAGCGCTCACGAACGCAGAGCGGTCGCAGAACGCCTTAATGGCAGCATTGTTGGCCTTAAAGGTGGCGCTGCTACCCCCAGCGAGGTTAACGCTGATAAAGTTATCCAGATCTGCGCAGTTGACGTCAGGATAAGCCTTAGTGATGGCGAGCCCAGGGGCATCGAGCGCCATCAAGTCCAGCAGCTTATTCAAGGAAGGGTGCTCCGCGCGCAGATACTCGTTAGTAGTAGCCTCCACAACCAACGTGATCTTCGTAGCGTCCACCGCAAGGGTCAGCGTCGTCGCTGCATTCGTCCCCTTCGCAACGGTGGCGATATCCCCACCTACAATGACGCGCTCCTGCTCCACAGCGCCGTCCTTGATAGCCAGCGTAAAACGCCCGCCAGAAGCGGAGACGAGCTGCACCTGCAGGCGATTGCCCACTGTACCAAACAGCTTAGACTTAAAGGTAATGCTGCCGTTATCATAAGAAGCGGCAGTAGTATCAGAGTTATCGTTGACCAACGTGAGGCTCCCAATGCTTGCGCCGGCTGCGCCAAAGGGAGAGAACACCAAGTCTGCGAGGTCGCTCATAGGAATGCTGGTATCCCGCATCACAGCATCAAACTCCGCGCGCGTCAAAAAAGTGACCGGAGTATTAGATGCAAAGGCAGGAAACGGCCCTACAACAGCGAGATTCCCAGTTGCGGGAAGCTCGTTACTGCCCTGCGCATCAATAGCACGCGCATAGACATTGGGGCGAAAAAGCCGACGACCGTTAAAGACTACGGAAGATGGCATATTTTTCTCCTAGCGTTGAGAAAGTTAAAGGAAGCTATGTTGTGCGTATTATACCGCAATCTATGTAGAAGTGCTACTACAGCACTTCAACTTTTATCTCGTAAGTGTCGGGTGTAGCCCCAATATCCTGAAGATCATCAAGATAGGTAGGTATTACGAGATGCTGCAACGCGATATAAAGTGCGCGCACCGAGTACGCGGGCGTGCCACCATCTTGAAGCAGGGTTTCCGGCATTACGGAAGAGCTACCTTGGTACATTACGTTTTCGTAGTTCGCTTTGAGCAGTGCGCTAGTGAACAGCAGCACAGACGCATGAACAATAATCTGTAACGTGCGCACCGCCTCTAAGCTATCCGCAAAAATGTTTATGCCGGCAGCGTGATTAATAAATATGTGCTTGTACTGCACTCTGCGCCCAAACGCATCAACCGCTGTGCCGCTAAAATCCGCCAGGGCCTGATTTGATAAGGCTTCCTCTGAATTCTCTATGGTAATGAGCGGAAGCGCTCCCGCCTTACGATTTTGGTACGCCGCGTCAAATGAAACGGGTTTGCGAGTAAGCTCCGCAAACATACGAGTGCGCATTGTTTCACTAAAAGTGGGAAACAGCGGATCAAAAAGATCTCTGGAGGAGGAGTAGTACTTTATGCCGTTACGCAGAATGTGCATTAAATGTAGGTCAAACATTACTCGCCCCCTAAGAACTCTAGTTTCGCATGGAAGGCCACCGGCAGCGGGATATGATACTCCTCGGGGGACTTTCTCTTTGAGCGACTATCTCTGACCGTTTTGGGAAAGGAAATAGCGGTGTACGAGGGGTGCATATAATAGCTAATACTGATACGCGACCCTGTAGGCGGAGGATTAATCCAAGTGACCATCCCGTTTTGCACCGTGAAATCTGTACCCTCAACTAAGGTCTGATTAACGTTTGTCAGCAAAGACGGAGGCGCAGCGTACACCATGTAGGGCACTGCCAACGTGATATCCCCCGAGGCGAGCGTCATGTCCCGATGCGCGATAGGAAAAGTCGTCTTAAAGGGTGTGCTTGAGGAGTACACGAGCACCTCATTAAACAGCATGATCGCGTCCTGCAGCACGAAGCGGTCGCCTGCGGAGGGGGTATGCTCAGGATTGACCGTGATGCTAACTACACCGTCCTTAAAACCACCAAAACGCGCGTTTATAAAATCGGTCTCTGCGGAGGAGATCAGTGCTTTAATAAGCTGCGGGCTATGAAATAATTTTCCTGCGCCATTGCATGCAGGGCACGCAACTGTAGGGGAGGCAGATACGCTCTCCGAATCAAAGTTCGTTAAATCAATGTTTAGCTGCGCTGTTTCTGCGCTGCAAGGGCACGAGACTGCTTGGGACCAGAGAAGCGGCTGCCCCTTTTGGAAGATGGCGGCGCGAAACTCTTCTGGCAGAAAGTCGATACGTGTCTTCTTAAACGCTGGAAGCTCAGGTAGCGGAAACTCCATAGTGTTTTACCTCGCCCAAAAGTTAACGCGAGAGTACTTGGCTCGCAGTGCGCGTAATACTCCCTTAAGTTCGGATTGGAACTGCTTTACACGCGCAGAATAACCTGCGTTTTCAGGAGAGCTAGTAGTTCCTACAAACTGTGAGAGACTATCAATCGCGATTGACTTACTAGCGATACCTGCACCTGCCACAAGGTCACCCGCCACATCAAGCGGTAAGAAGGACGCCAAGATACTGATGGCGCGTACCAACATAGGGTCCACATCGTTTACAGAGTAAGTAACCGTAGTGTCTACACTTAAGGGGGTGTTAAGGTGCAGCTTAAGAAGATTCTTTCCTGTTGCAATTATGCGTATCCCCGGCAGCGAAAAAGTAGCCAACGGGCGACCGACATTAAACTCATTCTGCAGGCTTAAAGTGAAATCTTTTACGCCGGCGGGAAACGTAAAAGTGCCCTCCTCAAAAGTAAACCCTGCGGTATAGGTCACCGCAAAATAAGAGGAGAACCGAGTATACGCAGAGAACACGTCACCCACGAGCAGCGGTATCCCGCTTCTAAAGTAGAGCGATCCCACGGTGCTGGCGCTTGGGATAATGTTAAACTTAGCGGTCTGATGATTGTTTATTGTGATCCATTGTACTGGGAGCGTCGCCGCGTCGGATGTACCAATCTTTATGGCCAGCTCCTCTACTGAGCGAAGGGGCAGGTTATCCAAGTGAATAGGGTACTGCGCGTACCGCTCTTGAATATCCGCATCATGACGCTCCTCCGTAAAGATACGAGGATCAATAACAATACCGATCTCACTTTCGACCATCGCAATCGCCTGATCAATAGCGCTCTCGAACAGATAATCAGGAAAGGGAGAACCGTCGTCTATTGTTAAATCCACCCCCAAGACGACAGTGTTCTTAATGAACTCGGGAGTAACAATATCTTTTATGCTAAGCGCCATAGTTAGCCTCCGCGCGCAGGGCGACCACGCCGACGGGGAAGCACCTGAGTAGCAGGCTCTTCTAACGTGGCATCATCAACGATAGGCTCCGCTGAAGCCTCTGCGGCATGCTCCTCTGCGGCATGCTCCTCTGCGGTATGCTCCGCTGGATCCTCCGCTGGATGCTCTGCGGTATGCTCCGCTGGATGCTCCGCTGGATGCTCCGCTGGATGCTCCGCTGGATGCTCCTCTGCGGCCTTCGTGAAATCCGAAGTAGTATCCTTCTTCTGCGCAGGAGCAACATACTCAGCATCAAAACAAAACGCCCTAGAAGACTGAAGGACCCTCAAAACCTGAGGTGTTAACTCTGAAGTCACCTGCCCGTTCGCAGCAATCTCGATCCTAACCCCCGTGATAAAAACTGCGTGTGCCCCACCCCACATTGAATGCTTACGAAGATAAAACCACATAGAGAACCCCTTTAGTTATTTAAAGTACTCTATATGTTATACCTTTTTTGTGCGCACTTCAAAAGAAAAACCCCTTTTCGTAGTAGGAAAAGGGGCTTAGAGTCCGCTACTTTTTAGTATCCCTGCTGCTCATCTGACTGTCTACCCTCGAGGGTAGCGCCACCAGATCGTACGATTTAAGCTAGTTGCACCGTAGAAGCACGCGTAGAGGATAATCTTAGAAGTTAGCGTTCAGGTAGTTAGGGTTCATCCCGGTGGTGTCCGAGAAACCAACCTGCTCAAGCACGAACGACTTCTTGGGGAGCTTAACCGCAAGGCTGCCGAACATCATGAGGAGGAAGGGCTTCACAGTGGAGACCTCGGCGAGAGGACGACGGATAAGGTCGAGCAAGCGCACGAACTCAATCGCGTCAGGGGTCTCCTGAAGCATCACGATGTTGCTGGTGTTGTACTTGTGCTGACCCTTGTCCACGTAAGTGGCAGCTGCACCGAGCGAGGGCACGCGCGCCACCATCTTGCAGGTGTCAGCAGTACCATTCTTCTCGGAGCGGTACACGCGGAAGTACATGACATCGGAGTCCGCAGGAAGAGAGAGGGTCACCTTCTCGTCTGCGTCCACAGTCTGCTCCGCGAGCGTAAGAGGAGCGGAGCTGCCCTTCTTACCCACAGCGACCACCTTGTAGAAGTACTTACCGGCAGCGAGGGCGCTACCAGACTCAGCAGTGACTGCGGCGGTGGTGTTCACCAGGGTAAGGGTCACAGGAGACTCGCCAGCAGCGCCCACGGGGGCAGCGGCAGCGGTGTGCAAGAAGGGAGCAGACTGGATCTTGACTGCGCCATAAGGAGCCATGACGCTCAGGTTGGCGCTGCCGAAGGTGAGCTGACTCGAATCACGCACCGAGAGCTGATCGTGACGACCAGACTCCACAGTCTGACGAATAAGCTCAGCATGGATACGGGGCTCCACATAAATCGTAGAGATCTTACCGAAGTTAGGCGCAGCGTACACCTCACCAAGCACCTCTTGGAGGAGGAGGGGTGTAGGAACACTACCCTTCATGTCGTACGAGGAGCCAGCGGTCTTGAGCTGCTTGACCACACCGTCAAAGCCCTCAGGGTTGAGGTCCTCGTCGCCGTGCCAAATCGCGTTCTCCACCTTGCGCATCAGCGCGAGAGTACCGCGCTCAGTCTCCTCCGCGAGCGCCTGGCGGTTGTCGCCGATAAGGCCCACGAGGCTGGCAACATCAGTGATCTGACGACGCTCGGCCATATACTTGATACGAACGTTCTTACGCTCGTAGCGAGACTGGCTAAGCGCGAAGTCAGCGGAACCGCCGCCACCCTCAGAGATGAACGGATCAAGGTCAAGACCATGCTCCTGCACCACAACGTACTCATGCACAGTCTGGCCAACGTTCTTCTTAGGGATGTTCTTCCAGATGGAAAGCTCAGCCATCGTGAACGTAGCCACCGAGAGCATGCCCTCGATAGACTGCGGCACGAGAGGAGAGAGCGAGTCGCCGGCGGAGGGGACTGCGGGGGTCTGGTAACCAACAGACGCACCAGACTTGCGGAGCGCCTCATTAAGACGGACGAGATCGTCCACAGAAACCATTGAGTTAATCTCAGGAAGCATATTCGGACTCCTATTAGCGGCTAATGCGTAGCTCTGCAGCTACCTGTGCGGGAGAAAAGTTAGACTCAAGACGTGCAATACCGCCGCGAAGCTCAATGCGACGGGCGCTATCCTGCGTTGAGACAAGCTCCTTGAGCGCAGCGTCAAGCACAAAGCTCTTGGTAAGCTGCTCGACCTGAGGCTTCACATCCATAGGCGAAGGCTCAATAACTGCTGCGGAGATAGACTTCACCACCGGAGTGTTATCGTCGCTCTTTGCAGGGGTAAGCGCGAGCACCGTAGCCTGCAGCGCGTTGAGCTTCTCAGTCAAAGCAGCGATAGACTTCTCAAGATGCGCCGCAAGATTAGAAGTGCGCTCCGACAGCTCCTTGTTCTGCTGCACAATATCATCCGCGCTCTTTGCGAGCACGTCCAGAGCAGAGTCATTCTGCGACTTTGCAATCGTGGTCAACAGGGAGGAGATCTCGTCTACCGAGGCCTCTGAAATCTCGGGGACGCTATTAATGTCAGCCATGTTAGACTCCTTTTTAAACAGGAAAGGATGTATATTTATTATTATACACGCTTCTTAGACAGAAATACAAGACGCTGCGCAAGGTTTTTCGACTGAGTAGCGCTCATATTTGGAAACTGACGCTGCAATAGCATTTGAAGCTGCGCAGACGAGATCTTAGGCGATACATCTGCGGACTGCGCCATTGCGTCGCTGCCCTCGGAGGGTGCGCTGCCCTTGGAGGGTGCGCTTGAGGTGCTTGAGTAGTACGGCATAGAAAGGCGCGCAAACTCAGAAGCCATCATCTCTTTGAAAGACTCCTTAAGGCTGCTGTACATATGCGTCAGCAAAGCCTGATTAATAGACTGCTCCATGTTCGTATATGACTTATCGGCGTCCCCCTTGTCAGAGTCCGCAGCAGAGTCCGCAGCAGAGTCCGCAGCAGAGTCCGCAGTATTCTGCGCAGGGGGAGCTACAGGCCACGAGCGCTCCATATCATACGCTGCGGACGGCGCTTCTTGGTACATTACCTCCGCAGTCCCTTTGGCCGCCCTGCCCTGCGCGGACTCCTCAGAGAACGAAGGCTGCTTTGACAACAAGCGCTGCATTGTAGTGCCCGCGAGTGCTGACAACGCATCCGTCGCAGAGGGCTGCGCAGGGGTCTGATAGCCTACAGAGCCGCCCTCTGCTTTCTCAGTGAGTACCCCCGGCATCACGGAGTTCTGCATGTAAGGCTGCTCGTCCTGCGTACCATTAATCGCAGACTTGTGCGCGCTCACCTGGGAAACAAGCGCATCAAGCACTCCCTCACGCATAAGCTCAGGGTGCATCTGCATAATGTTACTGATCACCTGGTGCATATTATTAGGCATAGCGTTCATAGACCTCGAAAGAAGCTCTAGGTTAGAAGTGTCTGGATTGACAGGGGCGTGCGTCACCGCAACATGAAGGACACGCGCCTTTAAGATGTGCTTTGGATTGCCGGGGTCACGCTCTACAACCTGCCCCTCAATAGAGAACCCAAGCCTACGCGATCCGTTACAGTCTCGGATAGCCTTGGCAGTCTCGTAGATCTCGCGAGCTCGAGGCTTATCAAGATACAAGAATCCCTCCATCGCGGTTGCAGGCTTACCGTTTACTTCCGTGCGAAAGATCCGCACCGGCTCGCCGACGACTGCGCCAGGGCCCGACTTGTGGTCATCATTCAAAAAACCACTGCGCATAAAGTAAGAGAAGTCCAAGCCATCCTGCCTGATGACGTCTCCCTGATAATCCACGCACTCGGAGGAGATAACCCCCTGAATCTTCGCCTTACCCTTATCCTGCCCCTCCTCCTCCGACTTTTCTAGCAGCTTCATGTCCGAGAAAATAGAGAAGAAACTCTTACCCACCTCCGAGGGCGCGGAGGGTTGTTTAGACGCAGAGGGCTTCGAGGGCGCGGAGGGTCGCTCCGATTTTGCGGGCTCTGCGGGCTTCGCGGCGGGCTTCGCAGAGGTCGCGCTGCCCTTATCAGTGGGTTCAGTAGCAGGCTCCAACATAAGGTAGGACTGCTTCTCATCCTTTAACCACTTACGGAACTGCGCGGCGCTCATCTTAGAAGCGTCTGCGCGCACCGCCTGCACCTCGCTTTTACCATCCTTAATCCCAAGAATAAGCGTAATCGCCGGATTAGCGGTTTTTACTGTACGAAAAGTATCGAACTGCTCAGGTTGCTTGACTCTGGCAGCATGGAAGTTGGGGTACGGCATATAAATGCTCCTGTGACATGGTTCTTATGTATTATAACGCTGCCGCTATATAAAATGATACTAAAACGTATGTAATACAGTAGTGGGACAAATATTTTTATAAAAAAATTTCTGAGGTACAGGGGGTAGGGGGGTGGGGGTGCTTTGACTGGGTGGGGGGTGGTACTTGCACCCAGCAGCGGACACCCTAGGCCACCCCCTAGCGCCCTTGAGCTACGCCCTTGAGCTACGCCCTTGAGCTACGCCCTTGAGCTACGCCCTTGAGCTACGCCCTTGAGCTACGCCCTTGAGCTACGCCCTTGAGCTACGCCCTTGAGCTACGCCCT
>Ga0181343_1000873_pt1 | contig 12484 bp, 5 predicted proteins | sample Su13VDMLBSD_FD_130110 | JGI IMG/M metagenome (GOLD analysis project Ga0181343, IMG submission 130110) | Freshwater viral communities from Lake Michigan, USA - Su13.VD.MLB.S.D | ecosystem: Environmental > Aquatic > Freshwater > Lake | place: USA: Michigan | collected 2013-07-15 | reverse complement strand
CTTGACTGGTTCAAAGACTGGGACGTGTTCCCGCTTGAGCTTAACGGCCAGCATGTCTGGACCATGATCGCCAAAGGGACCGAGGTGCACTTTGCGCTGGTTCAAGGTTGGCGGCCAACGGCCAGCATGCGCGGCGCGGTCCGAGAGTTTGTGAAGCCGGTATTTGAAAGACACGGATTTTTGACGACACGCGTGATGCACGAACGTGTTGAGCAAAAGAGGTTTGTAGAACGAATCGGGTTTAAACCCACATGGAAAGACGGCAACGTCCAGTACTACTTGCTGGGCACCCTGCCCTTTGAAAGGAAATCATGACCAAGAAATATTACCTGTCGCGTGCACAGACTCGCGCCATGTCAGGCTATGAGCCTATCGGCGACGCCTTTGGTGGCGCGGCCTACGGCGAGAAGAACGACCCGGTGTCGGCTGGCTTTGCCATCTACTCGATGTACGGCGCCTACGCTGCCACGGCCATGACGGTGTGGCAAGGCATCGCTGCTGTCGGTGGCGCCATGACCTTGCTTGGTCAAGTAACTGGCAACTCCAAACTTACAAAGCTCGGGGGCTTGGCCATGCTTGGCGGCAACATCGGTCAGTTCGCAAGCACGGCGATGGCCGACCCGACATCGCTCACCCCTGAAACCACCGGCACCAACGCTGCTCCTACAACAGGCGCTGAGGGTAATTTGGCTCCAGTGGTAGATGCTGGCGGCCCTGTTGAGGTTTTAAATGCTCCGCCTCCCTCTGCTCCCGTAGATGCCGGCCCCATTACGGACACGACCATTCGAGGAATCAATACCCCCAACGTTGACGGCGTCACCAATGTCAACACGCCAATCAACAACCAACTCACCCCTCCCCCAGTGGAGCCGGGTGGCGTCGAGGTTGTAGACCGCGTAGGAGCAGCTGTGCAGCCGCCGGCTCCTACGGGGCCTTATGACCCAACCACTGCAACTCGCGCGGTTGACTACGCCCCGGGTGGTAAGTTTGGTCCTCCCGCCGGCACTGGTACGGGCTCGACATTCATGTCCGACTTGGCTAAGAACCCAATGGGTATGTACGCCGCAGCTAGTGTGGTAGGCCAAGTGGGCGATTACCTCAGCGGCAAGACGGACGCAGAGATTGACGCCATGAAAGCGCAGACTGGCTACAACAACGCCAAGGCGCTGGAAACTCAAGCCCTGCTTGACAAAGAAAAGCTGCGCCGCGCTAATCTAAACTCTGGCTACACCAGTGTTGACACGTCAATGAAGGTCAATCCAAACGCGCAGATTACTCGCCCTTGGCAACAGCAGGCCGCAACACCAGTGAACCCCGCAGGCTTGATCGCCGGCGCACGCAAAGCATAAGGAACCATCATGGCAACAGGACTCATTCAAGAAAAAATGGCTCGCCCGCAAGGCAACGAGCTGACGCCCGAATCGGTTGATTCCAAGATCAAGGTTCCTGCTGAATTGCAAGAAGCCTACGATCGCGTGGTCGTCGCTGGCATGAAGATCATGTACTCAAAAGAAAGCCACCGCGCCATGCTGGAAGAGATCAAGCGCCCCGGCCCTATGGGTCAGCGCTTGGGCAAAGGCATCACGGGCTTGATGCTTTTGATGATCAAAGAATCCAACAACACCGTACCGCCCGCTGTGGTCATTCCAGCTGGTGTTAAGTTGCTGATGGAGACCGTTGACTTCTTGCGCAAGACCGGCATAGCCAATCCAACCAACGAAGAGATTGGCCAAGGCGTTGAGATCTTTATCACCTCGATCTTGCAACAGTTCGGTGCCGACCCAGCTAAGCTGGAAAACGCGCTGAACCAGTTCAGCAACGAGAACATCCCCGCTGCCCCAGAGGCCGCGCCTGCTGCGCCAGCAGCGCCAATGCAAGGAGCCTAACATGGGATTCAACCTTGGAGGGCTTATTGCCAGCGCCATGAAAGGCGCGGGCGAAGGCGGCAAAGCAACTGCCGAGTACGGCATGAAGCTGGACATGCAGAAGCAACTCATGGAAGCTCAGAAAGACAAAGACTTAGCCGTCGATGCAATTCGTCGTGAGCGCGACATTGTTGAAGAAAATCGCAAGATGTCGCCTGAGTACATTGCCAAAGTCAACGCCGCCGACTTGGAGAAAAACAAAGGCGCCCTTGGAAACCGCGAAACACTGGCGCCGCTTACGGCCGCCGCTGCTACTGCCGAGTACAACGCTGGCAAGCCTTTGGAAGACATCAAGACAACCGACGCCATCAAGAAAAAGATTCAAGAAACAACTGCGTTGTCTGATGACCCCGCATACATTGAAGGCACAAAGAAACTTCAACGCGCAAGCAAAGTGGTCGAACGCGAGATCGCATCCGAGCGCTCTGCTGCGATTGCTGGTCGCGGTACTGGCGGTGGTCGAGGCGGCAACGAAGAGAACCTTACGTTGCAAGGCGCCAAGGCTTCGGCCGTGGCCGCTGGCAAAGATGTGAACTTCTACGGCAAGACTGTGACAAGTCTGCAAAAGGAAATTGGAACCGCGTCTTCAAAAGACCGCGCCAATTTAACCGCTCAGCTGGACGAAGCTAAGGCCAAACTGAAAAACGCAGAAGCAAGCAAAGCAGAAGCCGATAAGCTCGTAAAAGATTTCACGTCTGGCCGCATGCGTAGCTCACAAACTGGTGGTAAAACACGTAGTCCGGCCGACCGCGCAAACCTAGATTCCGTTCTTTTCGGGGATCAATCAACAAACTAGGATCGGTTCATGCCTGTAAACATTCAAGCCGCCCTCGATGCAGGGTACAGCAAGGCTGATATTGCTGATCGTTTGGCCGAAAAATTCGGCGCAAACATTTCGCGTGCTCGCGACGCAGGCTATTCTGACGATGAGCTGATAACTCACCTGTCAGCCCTTGACACGCCGAAAATCCCTAGTGTCGAAGAAGAGGCTAAGAGCACGCCGTTGCCTGAAGGTGTCACGCCATCCGAAGGCCGTAGCGCCACGCCGATGGGTAAGCCTGATCCACGTTTGATCAAAGCCCCTGATGATCGAAGCCTTCTGCAAAAAGCCAAGGACCTTGTTGCGCCCGAATACAAAAGCGTGCTTGAGACTGCGCAGCCCACCGCTGTTCAACAGCAGGCAGAGATTGACAACCGCCTGAGCTACGGCGCTGGTCCAATCAGCAAAGAGACCGTGGTCAACGCCGACAAGGCACGTAGCGGCCTTGGCCCTATTAGCAACGCGCAAGAGCAGCAAGTTGCCGAAGAGATGGCGCGTCGTAAAGAGACGTCTTTGGGCGACTTGGTTGAACGCGCAAAAGCAGCGGACCCTGCCCGGTTTGAAGCTCAGGTGCAAGCCGATCGACGCCAACGTTTTGCCGAAGAAAGCCCAATGCTTGGAGCTGTTGCTTCAGGCTCGGCTTCCGCTTTAGCTGGCGCTTTAAACATCCCCACTGTAGCGGCCGATTTTCTAAACCAGTCTACGGTCAACCCCGTTCTGCGCGCCTTCGGTGTACCCGAATTGGAACGTGTGCAAAAGATGGTTGGCACGGAGTACCTGACTAAGACTGCTGCCGACTACATGCCGGCCATCGGTCGCAAGTCGATGGAAGGCGCTTGGGATAGAGACGAGTTTGGCAAATGGCTTGGCGTTAAATTAGCCGCCAACTCAATGCCAATGGCGCAGTCTTTAGCTGCGGCTTTCTCTCCGGCTTTAAGGGCCGTGCTGTTGCCGTCAATGGGCGGAACAACTGCGGGTCAAAGTTTTGTTGAGGGCGACGACTCCCGCGTGGCTGTGGCCAAGGGCCTTGTTGAGGTAGGCACCGAAATGTTGCCGCTGGGCGTCATCGATAAGATGGGCGATCTGTTGCGCGGAATGGGTCCCAGCAAATCAAGCACTGTGCTGGCGATGGCTGGCCAACGCTTGTTGCAAGCCGGCGGCGTGGTTACCGCAAACTCCGTTACCGGCGCAATTGAAGAAGCCGCTGCTCAACTCGGCGGCAACACCCTTGACAAATATTTTCAAGGCAAAGACATTGAACTTACCAAGGGCCTAGGAGAAGCGTCCGTTATTGGCGCGGCAGGCGGGGGTGTGATGAGCGCTCCTCAAGTTGCCGGCATTGCCACTGGCGCCTACGACCCCAACGTTCAAATTGCCAAGGCGCTAGACGAAGGCGTGGCCAACACGCAGTTCACCGGCACTGACCAGATCGCTCGTGATCTGTTGAACCCCAACACCTACGACAACACGTTGATGAACCCCATCGACACCAGTCGTATCAGCGCGGCCACTTCGGTGGACGAGGCTGTCGCTGCTGCAATGGACACGTCAGGCACAGTCACTGTTCCGCCCGCAGTGCAAAACGCGGCCGCAACCTTGGCCGCCGTTCCACCAATCGTGCCAACTCTGGACGCCGGCGAAGGCCGCATCGAGCCGACCTTTGACCCGAACGCTCCGTTGGCCACAACGCCAACGATGGCAGCGCCTATAACCCTACCAGCGGCCAACCCTACGACCGAACAACAGTTCGGCTTGGACAAGCTGCGCATGACGGCGCCTCGTCCGCAAAAGATCCAAGGTGTTGCGGTTTCGCAACTGTCTGACGATCAGCTCCAAACAATCGCAAACGACGAGAGCATCCCTGCAATCACCCGTCGTGGCGCGTCAGTCGAGCTCACAGCGCGTCAAGCAGAGACGGCTAAGGCTACCCCAGCCACTGGTGTTTCGGAGGCCCCTGCCGTACCATTGGCAAATGCTCCCGAACAAACCTCAGTCACCCCAGACGAAGCCCTCGTCATCCCCTCAGCGCAGCCCATGCCCAGTGCAGCAACTGCGCCAGTGGGAGGACAAGCTGTCGCCGACACAGCGCGAGCAACTGCACAATCGTCTCTCGACCAGTGGGCTACTGCCAACAATGTAGAGACCCCAGCGACGCTGAACCCAGCGGCGCCTGACGTCGACGCGGCTGTCAACGAAATTGCCAATGCGCTGAACAGCCAGTTCGGCGGCAAGATCTATGCGTACAACGACGACCGTCCCAGCTCTGTGAACGGTTTGGCGATTGGCGGCGCGGCCTTTGTCAACACGGCCAACCCTGACTCCAACATTACACGCACGTCGCTGCACGAGTTCAAGCACACGGTCGAGCAGATCGCCCGCATCGAGACACGTCAGGGCCTGACCAACACGCCGGCCCAGAAGTTTGTTGCCGACATCGACAGCATCTTCAACGACATGACCGACGAGGGCAAGAGCGCCTACGTTGCGAACTTCTTGCACAAGACTGAGCTGGACGCAATCGCTGACCCTGTTGCGCGGGAACAACGCCTTCAAGAATTGATGGCCGCGCCCGGCACCATGTCCGAAATGACGGCCGACTTCCTCGGCAACCGAGCTACTGACAAGAAGTTCTGGAAAGACGTGGCGGCCGCAGACCCGCAAGGATTCAAGGCTTTCGTCGATAAGTGGCTGGCCATCGTTGACAATTTGCTGGCGTCTCTCAAAGGCAAACGCAACCAAGGCGCCAAGGAATCAGCACGCGTTGACAAGTACATCCGTGATTTGAACAAGGCTAAGGCCGTGGCTCGTGACGCACTTGTAGCGTATAGTCAAGCCCAACAAGGAAACCAAAATGGAAGCACTAGCACCACAACAGGTGAAGGCGTATCAGGGCCTTCAGCGTCAGCTCGATCAGTCACTGGTGAAAATGGGGGCGGTCAAACCCCAGAGTACGGCACGCCAAGAGCAGGCGCCATCTCAGTCCTCGGCCGCCACTACTCAACCCAACCCCGCACAACCTTAAACGGAGCTTACTATGGCCGTGGTCTCAAAGGTGCAGAGCGTGATCGCTTGGACAATAGCCCAGATCCGCGCCTTAAAAGCAGGATCTACTTCTACGTCGATCAAGGCGGAGGAGTCCGCCCAGAAGCCGGCGTCGGTGGCATCGCCCACGAAGTCCAGCTCAACAACATCTACGACCCGCAAACGAAAATCGTCCCAGCCAAAGGCAACTTCAACGCCTTCGAGTCGGCAGTAATCAACGCAGGGTTTGATGGCTACATCGCGCCCTTCGGAAACAATCAAGCAGCCGTCGTGCTGTTGGGCGGTAAACACAACTCCGTCCCAGTCAAGACCCTTGGCCAAGTCGCATCAGCCGCTGCACCCGCAGCGCAAGAACCCACATCCCTGAAGAAGGGCCTGCTCTCCAAAGAGATGGCGGCCATCGAGGCCAGTCGTGTGCCGGGCGCCAAGTTGCGTGGCGGCAATCTGGAGATCCCCGTCGAGTCACGCGAAGCGGCCAACGCTGAGCTGGAACGTATCGGCAGTGACGTGCGATTCAGTGGAAAGCAAAAAACTGAAGAGCCAGTCGTCGAAGAAGTCAAAGACCTTGGCACTTTCAAAGATGTGGCTGATGACCTTGGCCTGTCCAAGGAACAATACGCAGCCAGCGCCTTGGGTCTAATGACCGGCAAGACAAAGTCAGAAGCCTTCGAGGCCCCGAACGTCGGCGGCATACCAGAGGTGGTGCAATGGCTGGACCAACGCTACCGCGACGCGGGCATGCCGACTCTGGACCTGAACAAGGCCGAAGACCGCAGCACCTTGGCGCGCATGATGGCAGCCGAAGCGATCGGCGCTATCCGCAGCGCAGGCAACGCGGTCGAGTGGTATGACGAGACAGTGGCCAAGACTCTGCGAGTCATGGCTGTCAAGTACCCAGAGCTGAACACCGACGCCAACGCACGTAATGCTTTCTTGATGGCCACCGCGATCTCATCGCAGACCATGAACGTAGAAGACAACCTGCGCTATGCGTCGAACCAATATGAATCGTTCCGCGAAACAGGCGAGTTCCCAGAGCAAGGCACCGGCAAGTCCGCGCCAGCGATGGCCAAGAACTTTGCTTTGGCCAACAGCCTCTTGCGAGCGTTCGGTCCTGTGGACTTGCGCCGCTTCTTGCAGACCGAGCTGACCAAGCGAGATCTGGAAGGCATGGGCTTCAAGATCGGCGGCGAGTCGATGGACGAAAAGGTCCTAGGCTCAGCCGTGTTTGGACCGAAGATCGGCTTTGGTTTCTACAGCAACCTGTCGGGCAACTTTGAACCCGTGACTATGGACATGTGGTTCATGCGCACGGTGGGCCGCCTGACCGGCACGCTGCCAGCGTTTGACGAAGTGCTGTTCCCCAAGCAGGTTGCCAAGCTGCGCGCTGCTTTGGCCGAAACCGGCGACTCAGCAGAAGGCGTTTACGCCGCTGACTTCAAGCCGGAAGACGTTGCTGCCGCACAACAATCGGACGAGGGCGCCATCGCCTTGGCGCGTAAAATATACAGCTTGCACAACAGGCAGTTCATCAAGGAGCGCGCCAAGTTTGATGCTGGCCTGCGCAAGAAGACTGCACTGGTCGGCGCAGCTGGCGCGATTTTGAAATCGGCTGACAAACCTACAGACTCACCAAGCAGCGGCGGCGAACGCCAGCGCTTGCGCAGTGTGGTCCGTGAGATGGTTGATCTGGTTGAGAAACAAACTGGCAAACGTGTGCCGCCCGCTGCTTTGCAGGCATTGATTTGGTACCCCGAACAAGAGCTGTACAAAAAGCTCGGCGTTCGCCTCCGAGTCACTAGCCAAGACTATGCTGGTGCGGCACAATCCCTTTTAAAGAAAGAAGGTTTCGATGCTAAAAGAATCAACGCAGCAACAAAATCAGGATCAGGACCAGCACGACAAGTGGCTGGAGAGCAGAACGCCGGAGCAGCTGGACAGGCTGGCGGCGCGGGCCAAAAGTTGGGCGCTTTCGAGGGACGCGAAAAAGCAGACGTCGTCAACCGCCTCACCGAACAAACGCTAATCCGCAGAGCGCAAGAAGCTCCGCTCGCTGAAGTGTTTGAGAAATTGGATGGCCGTGGTATTGGCAAGCGCAATGCCGAAGCTCTTGTGAACCGTCGATCAGACGCAGCACAGATCCAATACATCCAAGACAATTTCCTAGACATCCTCGACGAGCTGGACACCGCTGGCTTAGTTGAGATCAACTGCAAATAAAGGTCCAACATGACACCGACAATGATTATTTCCTCCGATCTCAAAAGCATTTTGGACGAGGCCGTTCACGCCGAGCTTTACGCATCCAACCTGTACAAGCACATCGCCAATCAGGTGCAGCGCCTTGGCTACCTTGGCGCGCAGAAGTTCTTCTTGAAAGAAAGCGAAGCCGAGCTAGAGCACTATCAGCTGCACGCACAATTTCAAAACGACGTTGGCACTGCGGCCAAGGTTCCGATGATCGAAGCCATGACCGAATCGGTCGTGTCGTTTTCTGACGCAATCGAGCTGGCCTATGACACCGAGCTCGAGCTGTACAACAACTACAAAAGCTGGTACGGCCAAGCCGACAAGGACCCAGTGGTCCAACAGTTCTTGTTGCAGTTCTTGGAATTGCAGCGCGCCAGCGTTGGTGAGTACGGCGACTTGCTGGCCCGCATCCAATTGGTAGACGGCGACAAGGCCGGCATGCTTTTGATCGATCAAGAACTGGGCGCTTAAACACATGGCCAATTGCACCTACACGTTCACTGGTGCTGACGGTAAAAGCACCACAATCAAGGGCATCCCTGCCCTTAAAGAATTCCTGTTCCAAGGCGGACTGACCCAGTACCTGCCTGAGCGCGCAGTCGCGTTTGCTGAGGCCGGTGTTGAAGCTCCTAGCTTCAGCCGTCGCGATCAGAAGAACGCAGCGGCCAGTCGTGTTGCTGGCACAAGCGCGGACCGCTTCAAGCGAACAGACCAATTGCAGCAAGCCGTCACGGACCTGCAAGAAGGCAAGATCACACGCGACGAATACAACCGCATGGTCGACGAGCTTCGCCCCGTCTATCCCTATGCAGAAGTGCCTGCGATCACAACGCCAGCCGAAGCAAAGTTTGCTTTGGCAAATGGCCGTGGCCAAAGTCCTGAGAAGGCAGCCAAGTACAACCTGCCATCCAGCACCTTGAGCAAAGGTGACTGGGCGCAGTTACGTTTGGACATCCCGTCTTACCAAGAGCACGACGCGTGGGTGGTCAGCGTTCACACGCCCAAGTCAACCAACCGTGAAGTGCAAGCAGCGTATGACGCTGGCACCGTGATCGGCTACGAATCTGTAGCAGCCATCACCGACGCGACCTTTGGCATGAACCAAAAAGCCGCAACCAAAATTGCGCAAGGTACAAGCAAGGGCACGATCGCTACGGTCCTCGGTAAGTGGAAGCCGATCAGCAACGAAGCCGCTCGCGTCCGCGCTGATGCAGCTTTGAAAGATCCAGCTTGGACACAGGTCGGCATGGACCCGTTCCGTCACAGTTACTTCTACGACCGTGACACCATGCGTCCGGTGCTCAGCGCAGAAGAAGTGATCCAGATCGGCCCACTGGTGTTGGCCAAGAACGCCACCTTCAGCGAAGACGGCAAGGACATCACCGGCGCACCGATCGCATTCAGCGCACGCCAAGACGAAGACAACATCAACAGCCGACTCGAACAAAAAATCTTTTCTGACTTCGATGCAGCCATTGAAGAGTACAGCGCAATCGAAGACACCAAGAACGGCCGCCTGCTTGACACAGATTTGGCACGTTTGCTGTCGCCAGAGTATCGGGCCGATCGCAACCGCGCACCTGAAGTGCACGAAGCAGCCAGTGCGTTTACGCAGAAGCTGTTTGAGAAACGCATGGACGAGATGCGCGAAAAGCCGGGCGGCCTTGTGCTGTTCATGGCAGGCGGCGGCGGTGCTGGCAAGTCCAGTGCAGAGACCTTGCTAGACGACGCTTTCACCCGCGCCAACACAATCCTTGACGGCACGCTGTCAGGTTACGAGAAGGCCAAGCGCAACATCCAGCTCGCCCTTGATTCTGGCCAAGCTGTTATGATTGCTTATGTGTATCGCGAACCCGTCGAGTCTTTGACCGGCGGCGTATTCAAGCGAGCTATGGACCCAAAGAACGGGCGCACCGTTGCACTTGATGCCTTGGTCAAAGGCCATGCAGGATCAAACGAAACCGTGCTCAAGCTGCAAAAAGATTTTGCAGACAATCCATTGTTCGACATTGTCGCGGTCGACAACAGCCGAGGCAACGGCAACTTTGCCATAGTCCCACTTGAAGAAATTCCAGTGGTCAGTAAAGAAGGCTTGAAGGAGAAACTTCAAAATGCAACAGACAAAGAACTCGAAGCAGGCCGCATCAGCCAAGCAGTCTACGACGCAACCACCCGTAGTTTTAACACCGGCCCAGAAGGCCGAAGCGCGGGCCAAACTCTTGGCGACCAAACGCGCGCTACTGGCGAAGGCCGCAACAGGGGTGAGTCTCAAAGGGCAGTCAACCCGGTAAGCCTATCGGTAGACGCGCCCAAGCAGCAGACATATCTGCAAGCCGTGGCCGAAGAAGCAGGCTACAAAAACATCGACGAGTTTGCGGACAAAGATTACCCCGCATTCATTGCTGCCGCAGCGCAGTGGCGTGGCCAGAACCCAGCCGAGTTGATGTTCAGCCGCAAGCAGCAAGGCAAAGAGACCGAGAGCTGGACCATCAGTCGCAACGAAGCGGGCTATGCTCGTTTCGGCGCAGGCGCCAAAGCCTACCGCGCGGTGGCCAACGTGGCCAACGGTGTGCTGGACATTTTCAAGCTCAAGCCAATGAGTCCCGAGCTTAGCTTGGCTATGCGCAAAATGAAGATCGAGGTCGATCGCGCTCGCAACATGACGGTCGACGTGGTCGGCAAGATGCAAGAGCTGTCCAAGGATGAGCGCCAAATGGTCAGCGATGTGATCGAAGGTGAGTTGATGGTTGGTGTCAAACCACCCAAGCATATCCTTGAGTTGGCCACTGCAATCAGCGAGATCATGACCGAGCAGTCGGATGAGCTGGTTCGCTTGGGCATGATCTCAGAGAAAGCAGCCGGCCGTTGGGAGGGCAAGTACCTGCCACGCTTCTACGAGCAAACGCTCAAGAGCGAAGCCAAGGGCTGGGCCAAAGCAGCGCGCAACCTTGTGATGCCACAGCGCACCATGCAAGGCATCAGCGGTGGCAGCCTCAAGGGCCGTGGTCAATTCCAGACGATCAACGTCGAGGACTTGAACGACTGGATCGCCGAAGGCTGGGAAGTACGTGACGAAAACTTCGACTCTTCTAAGCACGACGTCATCACAGTGTGGCGTGACTACAGCCGCGAAGAGCGTGAAGGCATGGGCGAGATCCGTGACGCTATGTTCCGTTTCGCTATGGGCTACATGCGCAGTCAGCGCGACATTGCACTTGGTCGCCTCTACGAAAACTTGGCCAAAGACTTCGCTTCTCGCACCGAGAAAGAAGGCTACGTGCAGGTGCCCAAGTCAGCCATCGAAGACACCGTGGCCAAACGCTACGGCGCGCTCGCTGGTATGTGGGTGCCTCGCGAAATCATGGACCACCTCAGTGCTAACGATGAATCGATGCAAAGCGAATTGCTCAAGATCTATCGCAGCGGTTTGTCAAAATGGAAAGAGGGCAAGACTGTTCTCAACCCAGTGGCTCACGCCAACAACGTGATCTCCAACTTGACAATGGCCCATTTCGCTGGCGTCTCATACTGGGATGGCCAGAAGTACCTTGGCGCGTTGAGGGACTTGATCAACAACGCAGACATGGTGCAAGAAGGTAAGGACGCCGGTTTGTTTGGCGGAACGTTCAATCAGTCTGAATTGGTTGACATGCTGCCAGACGAATTGAAAGAGCTGGCCGGCAAAACAGAAAGCGCCGTTGGCCGCGCAGGCAACATGGCTTGGAACATTGCGTCGCTTGGTTTGCGCAAACCTTTGGCCATTGCCTACGAAGCTGAAGATCTTTTCTTCCGCTACTTGATCTACCGCGACGCGCGCGAGCGCGGCGTTGATGTGGAAGACGCGGTCACCTACGCACAGAAGTTCATCTTCACATACGACGACCTGCCAAAGGGCGCGCGGGTAATTCGCGATGCGCCTATCGGCATCCCGTTCTTTTCGTGGACCTACAAAGCCCTTCCGATCCTTGCTCAAACAGCAGCCGAGTTCCCTTGGCGTTTTGCCGGACCTATGTCTATAGTGATGGCTGCCAACGCCATGATGTATGCCGTGGCCGCAGGTGCAACCGAAGGTGGCGACGACGACTGGTGGGAGTTGATGAAGCGGTACGTGCTCGACGAAGACTTCCGTGAGAAGGCACGCTTGCTGGAGAAAGAAGAGCGCGCCAACTTGCCCGAGTGGCAAAAGGGTTTGAGCATCTTTGCCACACCAAAGGTTGTGCGCCTTGGCATGGACGACGTCACGGGTTTGCCTGTGTTCTTGGACATCAGTCGCATCTTCCCCGGTGGCGACATGGGCGACTTCAACAGCAACACTGGTGGCTTACCCCTGCCTGCGTGGTTGACGCCCAACAGCCCGGCTATATCAGCGCTCAGTGCCTACATCACAAACCGTGACTTGTTCACTGGCAAAGATGTTGTCGACAAGGACTTGGACACTGACTCAGAG
>Ga0181343_1000872_pt1 | contig 12511 bp, 33 predicted proteins | sample Su13VDMLBSD_FD_130110 | JGI IMG/M metagenome (GOLD analysis project Ga0181343, IMG submission 130110) | Freshwater viral communities from Lake Michigan, USA - Su13.VD.MLB.S.D | ecosystem: Environmental > Aquatic > Freshwater > Lake | place: USA: Michigan | collected 2013-07-15 | reverse complement strand
CTCAAGGATTTGGATTTCCTCTATGGGAAGGTTTAGAAGTGTTTCGAATGCCTCGGCTATTTGGCTTGGTTTAACAGGTTCAAAGCCTCTTAATTTAAGTTCGTCGTTTACGTGCCTAAGTAGTTTAGGAGGTCGCCCGTCTGGATTTCTGGATGGCTCATCTTTTTGTTGTGGTTTGAGGTTTGCGAGTCTTTTATCTTGGTTATTTCTTGGTTTCGCTGTTTCCGACACCTGGATATCCTCCTATGTCTGTGAATAGGTTAGGCATAAAAGGAGGGATTGTCAAGTCTCTTTTAGTATATTGACTACCTTCCTATATTCTGATTTACCAGGCTCAATCTGGTTGAACATTAAAGCCTTTTTACCAAATTTACTTAAGAATTTATCTAATGTCCCTTTTTCTACGTGCAAGACTGGTTTTAAGATAAATGGAGTATCTTGATACTTATATTGCCAATAGTAAGGGATGTTATTTCGGACTAGCCAGTTAATGAAATGGTGTTTAGTTATTTTCATTCGTTACCCTCTATTGTGCCTATCGTATTCTGCTGGCATTTGGAACACTTTATTTATGCTAGATGGTGTTTCTTTAAGGCTACTTTCTCTGATCAGTTCTAGTGCTGCTCTGAACATCCTAAGGTGTATATATTTGTCAAATTCATCCTTTTTGGAATCTGGTATTGTGAGGCGCAGGAATTCTATGAATGCTTGGTCTTCGTTGCTCATGTTTTATCTCTCTTATCTAAATATTTAAGGATTCGTTTTAACCTTCTTTTAGAGACCCAAGAGGACCCTTTATCGAATGTAACCTCTGCCCCATCGGCCGGTCTTTTAACTACTCCCCCTGTTTGCATAAATAACTCAGGTGGAGGAGCCGAGACTTGTGTTTGGATAGCCTTGATTTGAGCCTGGCAATATTTTACAGAGGCTAACGTTTTGAATGGGTTTTTTAGAAGCGAAATGGCAAAATCTATATTCATTTTGGCAATAGCAAGTTTTTTGTCCGCTTCTAATTGCGCTAAGTCTGCATACCATTTGATTATGGCTTCCTTTGGTGGTTCTGGTAGTGGTAGCCAGTGGGTTGGTGGGCTGTTCCTATCATCCGTAACTGAATTTACGCGAAACCAAGATTCCCAATATGGTCTTGGCTTATGCCCAAACTTGTTATCATTATATTTTCCAGGCGCAACTTTGTGCCACTCATATGGAGAGGTTGGGCGGTACAACATCACTACATTGTCTTTAGGAGCTGTTTCTATTGGTTGCCAGTTCATATCTTTTCCTTAAACATCGGCTCGGTAAAACACCTACAATTAATATGGTATGGGGGAAGCGGGTTCCAACCCAAAACATAGAGTTTCTTGCCAGCCTTAAAACATCTAACTAAATATTCAGCATTATCTATGTCTACCGCTATGCTGAAATCACTGGTAAACCAATATAGATACTTCTCGATAATTGTAGGTTTTTGAAAAAAGAAGCTAATGAACCCTTTCCGTTTCAAAAACTGTCTTACTCTAGCTCTTTGGCTTACTATCCGAAGATATGCTTTTGACCGTTCTAACTTAAATTTCTCTCTATCTTCTTTAGTTCTCATACCCACCTCAAATTGTTATCCGACATAAATTTACGAATGTGGGCTATGGCTTCTTTGCGTGTTCCATATTGAGGCCAATCAAAATTTTCAAGTGATTCCCCGAATAAATGCTTAGTCCTTTGCCCATCCCATTCATAAGTTTTAAGAAATACGTGGTGTCTGCTCACCACTACCTCAATAATCAAACGTGAAGTTTGGCTATCAGCTTTTAACATTCTAAATGTTTGGGTTTGGCCTATATGTTTTTTTGGTTCTGCAAGTAATCTCATCTCAATACCCCTCGTATAAATGAAACTTAAATAAATGACCTTCAGGCCAAATGGAATGGAGTTTTGCTAATTCCGCTTCTGCAGGCGGAACATTTGACAAATAAGGATACATAAGCTCGTTCTGGTCTTCCGAATGCCCCAACCCCATACAATGCCCAATTTCATGAGCAAGTAGCGTGGTTCTCCCCGCTTCGTCAATGTTTTGGAAATAAGTTCTCCTGATTACAATCACAGATTTTTCAATCTTGTAGGAACAACCACCCATATTTTGGTCGCTAGCCAAAACTCCCAAACAAGTAGATCTCCACCCTTGCAAAAAATCTTCCGTGCAAGTATCTGTGAATATAATCCTATGCTGGTTCTTTTCTTTTTCGGCTGTCACTTCAACCTGCCCTCTCACTTGCCACAATGCAAAAGCTTGCTCTATGACACGCTTTCTTGACTGGATTTCTCCATGTACAAACTCATCTACTAAGGTAGGGTTAGATACTTGGCAATTGAGAAGTAGGGCTAAAAGTAATATCCTAATCATAAATCACCTCGTTGGGCAAAGGGCATCTAATCCCGTGGAATTCCTGGCAGTGCCTCCGAACCTCTTCAAGAAATGCCTCACAGTTAATGGTGTCTAGTTCACTGGTGTGAGGAACCTTAAAATGGATCTTATACCACCCTTTAATGTCCTCAGTCGAGTAGCCCAACTCGTTACCAATGAACCCAAATAGCCAATGCATGTAGCGGTTTTCCTTGTAGGTTCTAAGTTTATACCATTTCTTTACTTTAAGCACGGCTCGTTTATTTGAGTTTTTGGCAAGGAACTGTTTAAACATTTGAGGGTTCTCACTGTTCCAAATACCATCGCTGTCAAAAAAGCCGTGGTCGTCCATCTTAGCTGATAACCCAATTCAACATTTCAATCATTCCTGAATAATATTCAATCTCAACTATATTATCATCGTCATCAGGGTCTAGATTAGATTGAAGTTCTTCAATAGCTTGTTTTTTTTCTAGAATTTCTTTTTCTGTTTTCATTAGTGCTTACTTCGTCTCCTGCGTGGTAGGCACAACTACCGGTTGCTCTTTAGGTTTACGAACTCGCTTCTTTGCCGGTGCCTTGGTCTCCACTTGCTTCTTCGCAACCACCTTTTTCTTTGGTGCCTTTTTCTTTGCCACTGGCTTTGCAACCGGTTTCGCCCATTCTTCTTTGACCAGAAAATACGCGTCAATGAAAGGTTGTGGGATTACTGCTAGGATAATGATACCTAGGATGTTAAGGATTTTGTTTGTGGTTGTGTAAGGCTTGGTGGCCTGTTTTGGTTTTGTAGACATTTAATTACCTCGTTGTTTTACCAATTGTTAGTAGATAGGAAATAGTTGTAAAGGAGTTTTTAGAAATTTAGAATCTTTATGGCACGTTTCATTTTAGAATCAGTCAATCCGTTTTGTCCGTTGCATTTTACCCAGTTTTTAGCATACCCTTTGCAATTAGCATCGTCAATAATACAAAATACTTCGGGCTTGCGTGAGCCTAAATCTAACTGGATCTCTTCTTGTCTTGAACCACTACCCCAAGGGAATACTATTCTTGGAGTCACGTCGATGATTCTATCTGGATACTTAAAGCCACGCCTTACGAATATCATCCTAAGTTCGTTCAGCTCACAACCAAGCCTCCAAGTGGATGAAATGACTCCCTGACAGTTTGTTTCTTTAAATATCTGATTTAGATTGGTGACAAGATGCGGCTCGAATAAATGCTCTCTGTCTTCTGGGTGGTATTCACGAAACTTTGTGCAAATCACCCCGTCAATATCAATGTAGAGTATCTTCATTTTCTCCCAACTTTTTGTTTTGCTCGCTTACCCAAATATCAAAATCTTCTTTCATCATTCTACCCATCTCCCACCCAGACTTAAAAGCCGCGTTCACTTGACTGCCAATAATTTTTTCGTATTCTTCAATGTTTGCGTAAAGATATTCAGGCCCACCTCTAAGAAATTTGACCAACTTATCTGGATCGACATTATCAAAGTGATGACCAAATTTTTTGCTTAACCGATCCATTGATGATTCTTTTTCCATATTTCCCCTAAAAAGGCAATCTTGCCCCATTAATTAGTTCTAGTAGACTCACTGTCTATACACTCCGTCTTCATCACATTTAGATAGTATGGTGTCCATAAGGGTTATCATAGGTTCAGGGTTGCCAATGCTACAGAATTGCCACCAAGCAGAACCATGATGATACTCACAGCTATTTGACTTTTTATCAAGTGGGCAGTTAGAACAAATAGGCGTGTCGTTTGGGCCAGGGGAATGATGGATACAAAAAGAGCATGAATCCCCATTATAAGAAAACTCTTCGACATTATCTAAAATGAAATTTTTGCCTCGCTCCTTTGCCACTTCATGCCTATCTAGGTTCTCCTTTCTTGCTCCTATGTATTTAAGTTTTGTATGCTCCGCTCTCTCCCTATCATTAGTACATAGAGAGGGGTCAGTGTAGTATTCCTGTTTCCAGGATTCAATGGACATTAGCTCTCCTCCATAGTGATGATAACTTTCTTCGCAATCCACCCGTTAATTTTCATATAACCAGGGGAGTCAAAAAATACATACTTCTTTTGTTTAGCCCAATAATTAGGATTGAATTTATGGATAGGGTGCCAAGCCATCCACATTTTTTCTGTTCGGTTTTTCTTACTCATAGCTATTTACCCATAAGGAAGTCACGGGACTCTTGGCTAATCATATCCCAGGCTTGACGACATTTATCGTGTGTAGAAAAATAAACATCCCCATAACAGGTGTCTTTAGCGACCCCAGAATTATTCCTTTTATCGTGGTGGTTGTAGTTCACACTCCAGTTCTCTTGGCTTACCTCAAACACCCCTGCTTTTTCTCCATCTATTGCTAGGGCTACTTGGAATAGTTCGTTCATAAGCTTGATACGTCGAACGTGGTGAGATAATTTGTCTTTGGAGTGGGGTGGGGAGCAGTTACCCATGGCTATTCTGTGTTTATCGTATTTGCCTGTATTCTCTGTTAATCTAAGCTCACCGTCACCATCACAAGTTAAATATCTCTCACCACTATCCGGCTCCCATCTCTTTACAGGTTGTTCCTTAGCCTTAGAGATTTCATCCCTTACACCTTTAAGGATTTCCTCTGCCTTTGCAATACGGCCTTCTAGGTTTTGTGCTTGTGCTTCGTCCATTGTTGCTTACCTTCCTTTTTTACTATTTATCTCTACGTGGTCTTAATCTGTCAAATAGTTCTCTGGTTTTTCCCTGACTCTTTTCGATTATTTGGTGTTCTCGTAAACATAGAACTATGACCTCGTTATAATCTGTAAGCTCCTTAACTGTTCTATAGTGGCGGCGTTTTTGTCTATGGGCAAAGGAAAGCCCAAACGATACACCACAAGACTCACAATAGTTACGGTCTAGTTTACCAAAGAAGTTTTCCTTGTTTATCCGCAAGGCTTCGGCATTCATTTGTGTACGGCTCATAAAAGTTTTGGCTCCGTTTTTGACCGCTTGGCCTCAGAATTTACCTTACGATTTTCAGAATGAAATTTTGCATCATATCTCAAATGACATCTTTGGCAAAGCGCAACCAGATTTTCATCACTACAATTTTCTGGTGTGTGATCTAAATGTGCAACTGTAAGAATAACCTTAGAACCTGTAATTGGGTGAGGTTCATAGTTTTTGGCTTGGCAAAATTCACAGTGGTTTTTCGCTCTTTGAAATCTGATACGCTCTGAAATTTGCTTCCAGTTTTTAGGGTAACGATTTTTGTTTTCAGGTCGAATCGGCATATCACAACACCAACTTCCCAGCCTGCTCCATCTGGTATAGGATCTCAATCATTCGGTTCATTAGTTCAGGGTTTGTTCTGCCATATTTTCCTTTTAAATATTCAAACCGGTTACTATTGGTTTCTGTTATAGATACATGGAGAGATTTAGTTTTCAATTGTTACTCCTAGAGAATTTCTCAGATTTAAACCATCCTGCAAAATAGCATACTTGCGAAAAGTCTCTCATATACTTTTCAGCGTTTTGGCTGGTTAGATATGAATGGTCAAACTTATACAAGGAGCGTTTTGTTTGGAATAAGTGGGCGGACATGATTAGGTCACCATCGTCAATCAGTTGGAACCTAACACGAGATGGCTTTTTACCGTTAGTTAGAACCAGGATTTTACGCCCTGTGTCTTCGTCGGTTAGTTCTATGGGTGGTTGTTTAGTTCGGTTCATCCTAGCATTACCTTTGCCTTATCAATCGCTAGTGTAAGGCCAGCTATTTTAGCTTTTACGTGTGATACACTGAAAGGCGTTCCTTTGTCTGCAATCTCAGTATATAGGGCGGCACGGTCTGCTTCTAGGGATGCAATGTAGGCTTGGATTTGGGTTTCTACGTCGCTATAAATAAGAAAGCCACCTTTCTCGTCTTTCTCCTGGTAAACCCAATCAATTTCGTATCTTGGTAGGTTACTCATAGCCCCTCCAAATGAGAAAACACTTTAAATTTGTCTGTCCAAAACCAAACTTGGAATACTATCGAGAAAGCAATTTGCCAATAATATGTAAATAACCAACCCATATTAGTTGGGCCCTTTTTTGCGGTAATACTTGAATATACCAGGCATGTTGCCGAATATAAAAAACAAACAATAATTAAGTAACTCATAACTATTTCCATCCCTTGCAATCTACTTCTTCGCTTGGTAGATTGTCTATCTGTATGTAACACCTAGGAGCTTGTTTTTCTTCGAATGCTCCTGAGAGACCTAGAACCGTAACAAGCACGATAAAGGAGATTGCCCAAATAACTTCACTCATATTCTCTTACCTTCCTTTTTTACCAAATATATCCACATAGGTAAAAGGTGTCAAGTGTTTATCTGTTTCCGTTTTGACTTTAGTCCCCAATGAAATGCAAGGTCATGACGTGACTCACTTACAGAAGCCGCATTGGAACGCTCATCTTTAATTAAGGAAACAAGTCTATGATGTTCATCCACAAATCTTGCATGGCACTTGCCACAATGCTGTCTATGAATGCTAACCTCTTCTACGTTGTTATTTTCTGCGTACTGTTTACCCATATCCTGAATTCGCACCTCTGAATAATACCATTTAGGGATTGAGTGACCATCCGAAAACGTAGATACTTCATAGTTGCCTAGATCGTAGCAAGTCCAACAAAAAGGAAGTTTTGGAGCATTAAGTTTTTTAGGGATTAGTTCGTTCAATTTTTCATTCCTTCCAAATCGTTTATAAAAGATTCTATTTGTTGTGGTTCCACTTTAGGAGTTTGGTTCTCTATAAGCTCTGGCATAGTTATGTGGTGGCTAGGCTGTGGTTTATGTCTTACGTTGTATTCGTATTCAGAACCATACCCTAGCTTTTTCCATTCTGGAATTTCAATTGCAAGAAGTTGATCCCATGCCTGAACAAGTCTTTTTGGTTGTGGGGAATATTTCTCCCACCACCAAGGATGGTTCTTGAATCTTAAAAGCATGTCTTTGACTTCGGCTTCTATATCGTCGCTCATACATAGATCCACTACCGCCTGTAAATTATAGCCATCCTCTTTACACCGGCCTCTTTTATTTTCAATTAAAAACTCTGTTATTGTTTTTTGAACTCTCTTATACGGTTGCTCATCTAAATTATAAATAGAAGAGAGTTCTATTTTCTTTTCTTCTTTTGTTTTAAGATGTTCTTTTCTTATGTCATCTGAACTATCCGGATGACTGACGTCCGATCCATTCTGATGATCGACATCTGGATGAATGCTATTATCGGGAATCTCACTATTATCGGAGTCATTCGGATGATCGTCAATTTCTGGTAAAATAGTAGGGATAAGTACTTTATATGTATTAACTTTCCCAAAATTCCTTTTCCTGTTTACAAACCCTTTCTGGACAAGCCCTGAAATCGCCTCAGAGGTCGCCTGTGGCGTTAAGGAAGACCGACTGGCTATCTCATCTAGGGAAGGCCAGCAAGTCTTATTAGAACCCTGGAAACTAGCCAAAGCAATATAAGATTTTAACTCATTAATAGTACAAAACGGTAAAATAGAAATAGGGGTTTTCCCCCAGATTCCTTCTTCAAGATATGTAATTTCTTTCTTTTTCTTTTTTTCTAACATTTGCATTAAACTCAAATTTATACTGCTAACTTTAATTTTTTAGATTTATGTTTTGCTTTATTGCATTCAGAACACAAAACTTGCCCATTTTCATACGTAGTTTCGCCACCATCTTCCCATTCGATAATATGATCAACTTCCATCATAAGACCTTTTTTGAATGCTTGTTTGTTTGTTATACCGCAACACTGACAAGTATAATTATCTCTTTCAAATACGAGTTGCCTTAACGTGCCTTTATATGTTCTTGAGTCTGTTTTTTTCCAATATTTGTATTCGTATAGTTTTTGGTTTACTGTGTATAGAGTAAGATGCTCAAGATAATTTTTGGCATTTTTCTTATCTATTATACTTGCAAATTTTCTTTTTATTTTTCTTTCTTTGTATAATGAATTAAATATGCAAGGATGCTCCATCCCAAGTATTCCAAGCATATATTCTTTAGATTTATAGATAACATTTTTCCACTTATAAAGTAAATCCTCAATATCTGCTATATATTGATTCTCAAATTGGAATTGATCAGGCCCATTTGATATTTTTACAAATTCACCAACAATAATTTCTTGGTCTAAATCTATATCTGATGAATTATCTATCTTTAATAATTTATATTTACGCTTGATTGCGTGTAATAGGATCATCTGTGTTTTCATTTGTGGTTTAACTTTTCTATAATTAAACTCTCCTCCTTTTACAAAATAATCTTCCACAACAAAATATAAATCTAAAGGTAGGCTATTGTATTTATTAATATAATCAACCCAGTTGTCCCATTTGTTTTCTAAGTATCTTGGCAATCCCATGTTGGCTCCTTATGTCTTATGTGCCTGATTATCGGGGGCATTGCAAGATGTTTTTATCTTACTTAATATTTTTTCTAATGTCTCAACGTGCGCTATTTCGTCCCAACGCAATCTCCCCCAAGTATCGTGGGAAATCCCAGCCTCTCGGCATGTCTTCCTTACACCGTTAGATTTGCCTATCGCCAGTATCTCACTCCTTAGCTGTTCCTTGTAATCAGATAGGTTCATAAAATTTCCATTGATTGATAATTACCAATCCGTATATCTTCATGAAAATAAATTATTGTAGACCCATCAGCAAATATACGGATATATGACGGCTTTTTATTAGTGTTATAAAAATCAATTTGGTCGTGCCGTCCTAAGTTTTTCTTTTTCTTTAAGGTTTTGTTGTAACCTACAACTTGCATATGTCTAGCGTCTTCAAAACCTGAATTGTCTATTTTGCATTTTTCCCCAGTATCATATAAATGTAAAATATGGAAAGTTTCTAAAGTTTCGTCTTCAAAATAAGAATCAAATATTTCTTTATAGTTGTATTCATTCTCGTTCATATCTCTCTCCTCCAATATGCTTGTAGGTTGGGAGAGGCTAGTTTAATAGCTAACTCGCCAGCTTCCTTAGACTTAAACAATGGTGAGCTACCTAGTATATAGGAAAAATTTGTTTTTTGAACTGTTAGTAAACCATTTACATCATAAATAGAGTGAGTAAGTATAACATTATTATTCCCGTTCACATGCTTTAAAAGGTGGAATTGTTCTGCTACTGCTTGGAATATTTTAGCTAGGCGTTCGGAGTCTTTCCATGTTTGGCAAATGTTCCATCCGGGTGCGTAGTCTCCGTCTAAATTTTGGATAAAACCACCTTCAGCCCTAGCAATATAGCGACCACCTTTAGGCCCAAACTCGCTCCCTTGTTTTTTAAGCCGTTCTATTTCATCTCCAAAAGCCTTCATTTCTGCTAGGCATTTGTCGTATTTGTCTTGTAGTGTTTGTAAGTCTTCCATTGTGTTTATGCTCCTATACTGCCTTTTGTAAATGTTTGTATTTCATGATCGACCCAACTGGAAAATGTCTCGTGCCACAAGAAGCACATCCGGTGCAAATCCTTCAGAGACAATAATGTCCATTGGCTTCATTTGACGGTTCTGTGCTAGGACTCGAAAGTTCTTCCCTAGCCTGTAGTAACATTCGGTGTAAAGTAAGTTCCAATTGTCTCGGTACTGTGAGGCTGTGAAAGCGGTGTAGGAATTGATTATCTTACGAATCTCGTCTTTAGGTTCTAACTTGGGAGCAATTTGGAGTTGCTCTTGTTTAGGCTGTGGAATTTGAGATTCAATAAACCTAGACATCACAGAAATAAGGCCATTGACAGACTGTTTTAATTCTGAGACCTCCTTTTTCAAACCTTGGTCAACCTTGGACATTTGTCCTAGGTTTTGTCCAAGGTCGTTTTTCTTAGGGAGTTTGCTCATAATATCAAAGCACTGTTCTTTTGTGAGTTTAGCAACCTTACCGTTTTTGGTAAGCCCTGGGTATTTGTCTGCAATAGTTCTGCGGACTGTTTTTGTGGAACATCCGGCCACTTCTGCCAGTTCCTTTATGGTCATTGTTTGTTGTGTGAGTTGGTTCAATTTATTCTCCTTACCCGGAGAACGCCCAAAAATAAGAAAGCCGCTCACTTCTGCCCTACGCACATAGAGCATGAGTCAACGGCTTTAGTCGGGTGTGCGCTCCGATATTTGTTAGACTAACCTAATAAGATAATAGGTCAATCTTTTTTTAAAAAGTAATTATAATTTGGAGTTTGCATTTCTTTTTTTCTAATTTCTATGGCCCTTAGCCTTTCTTTTATATATTCAGCATGTTCTTTTTTGTATTCTTCCATTTCTTTGCCAAGAGTCCATAAAACACCAATAAAACAAAACCCGAAAATTAACAATATTAATATTATCGCCACTACAACCATTTAATTTACTCACCTTATACAATTTACGTGGTATCTATCAAATTGGTATTCCAATTCTTTTAAATCCTTTTTAGTTTTGGTTAGCTCGCTTGCAACCCATTCTATAAAACCTTGGATCATGCCCTCTGATTCTTCTAACATGATCGGTAGACACTCACTAGCTGGTTGCTTATTGTATCTAATAGAATCAAGGTAGTCTGAATATTGCTTTATCAATCCGGTTAGCTCTGTCTCACTCATTTTTCTTCTCCACTAGTTCGGATAGGTTGATACCAGGGAAATGTATATCATTTATAATTGTATCAATGATTCGGTAAGGATCTTCAATTACAATATATTCGCCAGGGCCTTCCTTATCTTTTTTAAATTCCCCGACGTGTCTAAGTCTATCTAAAAACTTCCTTTCATTTTCTGTACAATCATACCCATGACCACGAAATAAACTCATATATTCATCTGGGTTTACATCATCAAAGTAGTGCCCAAATTTTTCTCTTATTCTATCTAGTGAACCTGATTTTAACCCAGTAACTGAGTTTTTATTAATAATATCTAATATATCACTAAACTGGTGATCTACTGACAAATCCTGCGTGTTAAATAAGACTTCCTTGATTGCTTTAATTTGTTCTGAGTTCATACCTTTGCCCCCGAAAACATTACCAATGGTTCTGTTTGATACTCATAATACACCGACTCACCATTTACTGTGTCAGCCGGAGCCTCGTCTATTTTTACACCACGCCCCAAGCGGAACCACTGGAGACGTGTTTTAAGGAGAGGGGTCATAACCACCCCATCCCCCTTGCATATTCTCTATCCTCGTATTGGTCAATAGCCCTTGCCTCTCGTTCTGATTTCAGTTCCTCTGGGTCAATGTCTTCTATGTCTGGATCGAAATCAGGGTCTAAAGGGTCGAGTGCTCCGTTGGTTATCATGTGTAGTCTCCTTTGTTCAATTTGACATTTTTAAATAACGAGTCAATTATTTTTGTGTTGACAGGTAAAAATACGGTGACATTGTGTAGATGACACTTTCTGGTTGAGTTTGACTTACCCATTTTGTTTGTCTCCTGGATGAAACCAGGGTGTAAAAGCCCTGGCGTAGTTCCTACCATTTATAATTCAAATCGTATTTTGCAAAAAATTGCTTCATTGCTTCATCTACGATATATACACCATCACACCCACACCACTTAGTCAGCCTGTCATGGTTCTCATACAGATATAGAAACCTTGAAGCATTACTATGCCCCATGTTCTGTTCTGCAAACATTTCGAAGATCATCTCTGTAGTTATGATCCTATAGGGTGCTATTCGTTCTGCTAGGATAGGTTTACGGATTTGGCGTCTGTATTCTAAACGTGTTGTCATTTTATCTGCCCCCTTAATGTTTTTTCAAAACGACTAACTATTTCATCAACAGTAATTTCGCCTTTTTTTACGGCTTCTTCAATCGCTCCACGAGGTAAATCCTCGTCTTCTTTTCGATCATAATAAATAAATGAAACAGCTAAATCTTCGGCAGCCGCTAAAATCAAATCTTTCATAGGGATTCCCTTAAAAGCCTACGTCTAGTCGCTAGTTCCTTGCCATACAATTCCACTGATTCCCTGGTGACATAGCCGGGGATTGTTCTTTTTAGAGTGCCATTGACAGCTAGTTTGTTTACAGCGTCCCTAGAAAGATCAAGGGCAATCGCTG
>Ga0181343_1000871_pt1 | contig 12512 bp, 12 predicted proteins | sample Su13VDMLBSD_FD_130110 | JGI IMG/M metagenome (GOLD analysis project Ga0181343, IMG submission 130110) | Freshwater viral communities from Lake Michigan, USA - Su13.VD.MLB.S.D | ecosystem: Environmental > Aquatic > Freshwater > Lake | place: USA: Michigan | collected 2013-07-15 | reverse complement strand
TAAGAATGCTTCTTACTGTTCTTCAGTGCTTCTGCCAAAGAATCAATTTCTAATTCCAAAGAACAAATAAGTCTGTGTGCTTTTTCCTTAATATGATCCTGTACGCTGAGTTTCGGTGTTTCTTCTACTTGCTTATTAGCATTCTTTTCTAGAAGATACTTAATACTTTCTTTCAGTTTCTTGGATGCGTCTTCTGGAAGAATGACGCCACGAGACACCATTCTGCCATAAGCAGCGGCAGCGAAGTATTCGTATGCTTTCTTTGGTCCTTTAATTGCTCTTGAGATTTCATCTTTAGAAAAAGATTCTTTCTCCATATATTCTTTTATGAACTTAGGATACATCTTTGCTGATGCATTTCTGTACCAATTGAGAGCACCAGAAATTTGACCCTCTTCGGTTATTTCTGGTTCGGAGCCAATAAGAACACTAATGGGATCAGATCCCTTGCTGAGTGTTTTGTAACGCTTTGTCATATCAATATTCTACACTAAGAATGCTTGCAGTCAAGTCAGGGCTTCCAAAATACAAAAACAGGTTCGTATTTCAAATATCGTCCATCTACCTTGCAGTAATTCTTACACTTGGGAATACCATCCTCACCTATGCGATTGGTTCCAGGCATAGGTTCAAGTGCCATCTTTACAGTCATTTTGTACTGCATACCTAGTTCTTCAAGAATCTTTCTCGAATCCTCTTCGAGTGGCAGATACTCTCCCTTGACAAGAAGATCAGCAATGTTCCAGAGAAGATAACGCTCTGAATGAAGCCATTCAACACAGGTTTCAAGGGTCGGACGAAGGAAACCATCTCTCCAGTTTTCATATGAAGAAAACTTCTTGTAGGATTGGTTCGCGTCTTCTGAATATGCTTCTCGATTGAAGTATGGTGGCGAAGTAAAAACAAGATCTACCTTTCCTTTATACTCGGCGAATCTTTCATTATTTCTAATAACTTCTGATCCAAGCATGAAGACTTCGTAAGTGTTTGTAGTGGAGAAGAAAGAGTTTCCTCTGTATGTCTTTGAATTGTAAAAATCCGCGATACAACCATATTTGCCACATGGATGCAACCCTTCAGGATAATTTTCAGGATTTGGATCAGTGCCAATATAGTGTATGCTGCGATCATCACGAACGGACATAGCACCCAAAATACGACCACCCCAACCGCTAGAGGGGTCGTAAATATTAAGTGTTTGATTTGTTCTAATGTGATCCGTAAATCTTTCATAGAGATACTTCGCAGTAAGTGGTGGGAAATTCACTGCCGGCTGTATGTATCCTATTCTAAACGAAGCAAATCCAGCAGGAAACACCTTCTCACCCTTCTTATAGATGCGAAGAGCATAGATTCTGTCATCTGGCAGATTGTCTGCATCGAATGTGGAATAGTGTCTATAAGACATCGCATTCTTCCACTTTTGAAATTGCTCTTTTGAAATATGAAGTATCTTACTCTGTTCTATTTGAAAATAACCAGAGTTCAATCCCTCTCTTGGTTCCACCTGTTCTAGCATAAAATCGTAACCAGTAAACACAGATGGATTATTAAAAAATGCTTCCAACCACTCCTCTCCATTGTTTACATCCACAATAGAATACTTCGTATCGTTACGAATAGCAGACAGCGCGTGTTTGTACATAGAATCACGACGAAGATGACGCATAGCACCCTTAACTACACGCGGAAGATATTCATCCTTCGCAAACAAGTCATAAATGGAATAACCAGTATCCTTATCGGAATAGTTAATACGAGTCTTGAACATATTTGAAAAGAACTGATCAACTTCTACACCAACTCTGGACTTATTGATAATAACATCGTTCGGTGTATTTGATAGTTCATCTGAATTAGTAAATTCGTGAACAGGAAATGCTTCAAGTCGATTGAATTGTTCTACGATTTCCTGTTCTGTTTTGCCAGTTCTTGGAGGACAACCGTAGGTGTCCCAAGAATGCAGTATTTCTTTACGCATTTCCACCACCCACTTCTCAAAGTCTTGTGGTGTCATTTCAAGAAGATCCTCAAAGAGTACATTTATCTTTGAGTTAATCACATAATCATTTCGTTCATAATATGGTTTGTTCATTTGAATACCTGAATATCAATCCTGCTAGGGTTCCGTTCATCCATTCTACTGTACCGACTTGCAAAAATCCATTCCTTTCATAGAATTCTGTCGCTCTTTTATTGTCGGCTCTTACACTCAACCAAACCGCTGGCAAGTTGAGCGAAGATATGTAGGCAAGAAATTGATTGAGAACTTCCTTCGCTTTACCATTTCCTTCAGATCCGTTGACTATTTGATGAAGCATACAGTTGTTTCTCGGTATACCGCAAGTTCCAACTCTTGTTCTTTTCTTGTATATGCTGAAGATTATCACTATACCGTCTTGATAAACACATCGACCACTGTTCACTGCTCTGGTCACATAATCAAAACGAATGTGAGGAAATATATCCGCTCTCTTGCGGAATATTTCATATATTTCTTTCGTCTGTTCTTTTGTAGCAAATTTCATAACATTTTACTGAAGTTGCCCTTCTTGATGAAGGAAATATGATCTTGGAACTTGTCTTGTAGAAGTTCTTTAGATTTGTGCGAGATGACGAACACATTAGTGTCCGATCCAAAAGACTTGAGAATATTCAAGAAAGATTCAGTGGCATAATCATCAAGACTACCGTCAAGAACCTCATCAAAGATCAAGAGATTGCAACTCAAAGAGTTCTTGATGGCGGCAATCTTTCTCCAAGCAAACAATAAAGCCAAGTCGATCTTTCTCTTCTCTCCTTCACTAAAACTATCATAAGTGAAGATGTCTCGGTGACGAGACTTTATGGTTTCTTCAAATGACTCACTCAGTTCAAACTGAACAAAGAAATCCATCTGTGCAAGATATTTGTTGATGACTCTGTTCATAATTGGAAGATAGTGCTTTATGATCTTTCCCTTGATGCCACTATCCTTGAGCAAAGATGCTGCAATAGTGTGATAATGTACATCCTCAACTATGGTTTTTCTTTTGTCCGTAGCATCCAAACCTTCTTGAACTAGAAGGTTGAACTTTTCCTTCTCGTCATCTACATTCTTTGTGTCGTTTGTTGCTTTATTGATCTGTTCGGTTGTCTTGTTGATTATACCTTTTGTGGAAGCAATCTTGGCATTATTTAACTGGATCTGCTTGTTAAGATCGGTTATTGCTTTGTTTATCTTAGAGTTGCTTTCCATATGATCTTTGATCACCTTCATTCGTCCAAGAACTGTTGACTTCTTGGTGTTAAGGTTTGATAGATCATCCTTAAGCACCTTGGTTATACTTTGCTTATGATCCTCGCAAAGTTCCTGCTTGCAACGAGTACAAGAACTGTTCTTTTCATAGAAAGAAATTTCCTTTTCCAACTTACTTTCTTCTGTCTCTATCTTCGACAGTTCGATGTCCTGAATGGACATATCCGTTGGAATTAGTTTCTTTTCCAACTCATCTACTTGTATTAGAAGTTCTTGGTTGTCGTTTGTGAGAACTTCTATTTCTTTTCTATATTCTTCAAGAGAACTCTGCGACTTCTCTATCTGCTCCTTGTTGGAACTTTCGAGAGTTTTCACCAGTTTCTTCTGTCCTTCTGCTCTTTCTCTAAGAAGAATAATCTTATTGTCCGCATTTTTTTGCTGATCCTTAAGCATAGACAACTTACCCTTCAGCAAGATATTCATATTAGAAAATACATCAATATCTAAAAGATTTTCTACGACTGATCTTCGTTCGGCGGCAGTCAAACGCATAAAAGGAACATAATTGGTAGAACCAAGAATAACTACTTGACAGAAGGATTTGTAAGACATTCGTAGGATTTGATCCTCGAACATCTTCTGATAGTCTTTGTTAGTTGCATCTTGATCTATCAGTTTACCTTCTTTGTAGATCTCAAAGAACTTGGGTGCTATACCGCGACGAACTTTATATTTAACACTAGAAATTTCAAATTCTATTTCTGTTACACAGTCTTTTTGATTAATAGAATTTACTAGTTGAGGAATATTGATGTTGCGATAAGGTTTACCAAATAAACAAAACACAATAGCGTCAAGAACAGTAGTCTTTCCAGCACCATTCTCGCCGCTAATAAGCGTTGTATTGTTTTTATTCAGTTGTAATTCTGTAAACACATTTCCAGTTGAAAGAAAATTTTTCCAACGGATCTTCTCAAATTTTATCATAATCTATTATTTCTTGTGTTTTGGTTTATGTGGTCTTTTTCTTAGCGAGATCTTTCTTCTTCTATTCGCTTGAGAACGCTTTCTTCTCGCCTTTCTCGCTGCTCGGCGTGCTCTTCTTTTCATTTTCATCAGATCTCTAGAAGGTCTTTTGACACATCTTCTAGGTCCAACTTTTTTCTGACCAGGAGCACACTTGAATATTACTTTTCTTTTACCTCTACGAATCACTACTTTTCTTTTAGCACTTGCTTCAATAAGATCTATTGCAGATGCTGAAACAAAATCATATTCTTCAAACTCTTCCAACAACTCATCAAAAGAATCGGTTACACGAATTCCGTCAGATTCTTCATAATATTCAAAATCGTTTTCTTCTAAAATGCCGCGAACATCTATTCGATCTGCCGTAATAATAACAGATCCATCTTCCAACTCAACTAGTTCTACAAAACCTGTATTTTCATACAGTTTCTGTAGGTTGTTCATTTCTTGTAGGAATTTGTTTAGCATTTAAACCCTCAGTATACCAATCAGGAACATTTCCCAACTTCCATTTTGCGAAGCGAGACTTCTCATTTATGTAGTATTGGCGGTACGCTACAACAGGATCAGGATCCTTGTATTGTGGAGGCATCGCTTGAGGAAATTCTGTGAGAATATGATTTTTACGATGCTTGAACATCTTTGGAGGATGTATCAAATAGTCCCAATATAGAGGTTCCATCTTGTGTACTTTACCGTAACGCGCAGTGTATTCGTGCAACAATTGCATACCGTGACGGCACAACCACTTGTAGTTTTCCTGCGTCTCTAGACACCAAGCAGTGCAAGGGTGATTTGGCATAACCGCTTTACATAGAATATTGTCCCACTGTGCATCTGGCATAAGATATTTCTTGTACTTTCTACCAGAAGCAGAAGTGCTGTTCAGAGGTACACCGTCAAGTACACGATGCGCGGTAGAAAGCATTTGAGCAGTTTCTACGATCATCTTGACCACATGCTTGTCGCACATTTGTTTGGCAGCAATAAAAGGATCGTATGCTAATACGAAGATATTCATAGCGTGAGACTTTCCATGTACAGTTCTTGTACAATCTTCTTCAACTTGGGTTTATCATCGACTTCTTCCATAGAGTCGATTTCATTATTGATGATTGTAATCGTATCTTCAGTCGTGTCAACTATATCTTCTTTAGAGATCTCAATTACTTCTTCTATGAAGGTGACTGACACTGGCTGAGCAGAGTAGATTGCTTCTACAAAACGATCATATGTGTATGGTTTTGTTTTATTAAGAACTATGATCTTCACATAACAATTCTTATACTTGGATGGGTCTAGTGTTTTGAGCGGATCTTCAGTTCTATCATCATAAGACAACACATAGAACATTTTTCTTTCATTTGGTATGAAAGTCATGCTGGCATCTTCAGTATCGAAGATGTGAAATCCCTTGGTGTCATAAGCATCAGAAAATGTAATCTGATACGGAGTTCCCAAATATGTTATGTTTCCATCTGTTTGCTTTATATGAAAGTGACCAGAATACACAGAGTCAAACTTCTTGAAGAGAGACGGTTCCATTCCGTGACAATGCTTTACGCCAGAAACAACCTGAAATCCGTTGATTTCAAAGTGTCCCATCACAACAGAACCTCTAGCATCTTCTAGGAACTTGATGCATTTATCACTATTCGATTCGTTGATCCAAGGAACTAAGTTCAGATCAAATCCGTCGATATTGACTACAACTGGTTCATCATAAATGTGAATATTCTTGTAATACGAAAACAACTCGGTCATAGAGTTGATGCTGCTAGTATTACGATAAAATGTATCGTGGTTGCCAAGAATAATATGAAGAGTGATATTGTTCTTTTCAAAGAACGACATAAACCTGTCTCTAACTTGAGCCAGGGTATAGAAGTTCACAAACTTTCGGCGATCAAGAAGATCACCAAGATGTAAAACTGTTGTTATGTTGTTTTCTAGAATGTAAGGGAAAAACTGTTTTTCAAAAAAAGATAAGAACTCATCGAGAAATAACGGAGAATCGTTTTTCACTCCAAAATGTGTGTCGGTTACAACAGCGACTTTCATTCTTTCTTCTTTCCTTTTAGTTTCTTTTCCATAGTTGCAAAGTGTACAGTTTCTTCTTCTGTTATACCCATGGCCTTTAGTATCTCGGAGAAATCACCCTTCTTATCCAAAGACTCTAGGTATTTGTACTTTATGTAATTCTGCTTCTTCTCTTTTTGTATTCGTCTGAGAAAAGCGTAATAGATTATTTGTGTAAAGTAAGAGAATGGGTTTGTAGATTTGTCTGGATCAAAATTAGAACAATACATCAGACAATTTTCTACACCATCACTGATCATATCCTCCTTAAAAGGATAGTTCATAAAGTTTGGTTTCTTTGCTAGATTCTCTCCAATTTCTAAAAAACATCTAGCAATATAATCCGTGATGGGAGGTTTTGGATCGTCGCTCTCTTCTGCCTCTTTTACTCTCTTCTTCCATTCCAGCATCTCTTCATAGAACTTTTTGTTGTCTATGTAATGTTGTTTTGATTTCTTTTTCGTCATAAATTACTCCTTGCACAGATTATAGTATCTGTATCAAGTAAGTCAAGTCATTTTAAAGATTTTAGGAATAGGCCTTGCATTTTGGGGTGCGCCTCGTTACAATCAACTGTGTCAGTTGGGAAGGATAATAGGCCTTATATTACTTAAGATAGTCATAAGGATCGGGCGACCAATCTTCTAAACTGTTTCCCCACATAGGTTTTTTAGATTGTTTTTTGGAATCTGCTTTTGGTTTTGGTGGCGCAGGAAAATCATCCCCGTCATCCAGATCATCATCCTCGTCATCTAGATCATCCATATCATCTAAATCTTCTTCACCAAACTCAATACCAAGCATTTCCAAAAATTGTTGAGATGCGTCTGGTGGTAATTCCAGTTGTATATTTAATTTTTGAAGATCGTTATTATCTATCATTTTAGAGAAATTTTCTGCATCCTGTTGGTTCATAGTAAATGGAACCAGAGTCTGTGGAGCGGGTGGATTGTCCATCTTATTCTTCTCGAAATCATAAACAGACACGATCTTATCGTCTGGTTTTAGAATAGCCAAAACAGTATCGTTTGGTATTTCTACATTTTTATCTTCGGAGTATTCTGCCCAATTTCTGATTAATAGAAGATCTTTTGTAGAAAGAGTCTTGTCATCTATCATAGTCATCGTTCTGAACTGCATGGGTCTTTCCAGTATCAGAGTGTTTTTATTGGTTAAACTACTTAACCCTGCTATGATGGATTCACCATTTTTTAATTTTAAGATTCTGTAGTTATTTTCCATTAGGACTCCTCTACTGGAATTAGAATTTTCTTGTATATGAATTTTTCAGAATCGTAGATTTTCAGTCTTTCTAGAAAATGCTTAAGAGTATGATTTTGATGAGATTTCCAAGAAAGATCATCTGATATGTCATACAACTTTGCTTTTTCTTTGTGCTCAGACTTTCTGAGTTGCCTACCGATTGACTGAAGCACACGAATTCTGCTCTTTGATGGAGAGGAGAATACAATATTATGTAGTCTTCTTATGGAAACTCCCGTGGAGAATGTTCCGTAAGAAGCCACTATAATGGCATTCTCTTCCTTCTCCACTATTTGGCGAATCTGTTCTCTGTAATCTGCTTCGGTTCCACCGTGTATAAAGAACACTTTTCTGTTCTTAGCAAGTTTGTTTATCTTCTCGAAAAGAGGTTTACCGTGCTTCTCTACGAACTGAAAGAGAACAAGAGTATTTCCTTTCATACTATTTGAAAGATTTGAAATGAAATGATTTCTTGCTTCATTTTGTACTAACCAATCTATTTCTTCCTGATATGTGAATTTCTTGACACTCTGTTTTATTTCATCAGGATATTGTAAAACTAAACAATCTATGGATAATTCAGAAAGCAAATTCTTATCCATTAGTTCTTTGGTAGAAGTTAGTTTATGTACTCTGCCAAACAATCCTTCTATTACCAGTTTGTGAGTAAAAGAACCATCAAGAGTTCCTGTGGTTCCTATTCTGTACGGACAGTCTTTTAGTTTTGTCATAATGCTGGTAAGTGATTTAGACTTAAATAAATGACACTCATCACCAATCACAGCACTAAACTGTTGAAAGTATTTCTCTGGTAGATTATAAATGCTCTGCCAAGTGGTAATAACTATCTTCTTGTCTGTTTCTTTTTCTTGTCCACCGAATATCTTGTGACAATGTTCTCTACATTTCCAAGATGTCCCCTTCGAGTAATCGAAGAAATCAGAATACATTTGAGAAACCAAAGAGATTGTGGGTACGATCAACAATATTTTCTTGTCATCCGCAATTTGATTTTGCAAGTATCTACAGATTACATAAATCATAAGACTCTTACCAGAACCAGTAGGAGAAAGCAGAAGACATCTTTCTTTCTTTAAAGAATGAACAATACCGTCTATCTGATGTTCGTGTGGATCTATTGACTTTCCTGCCGCTTTCAAATCAAGAGTTTTGCAGTATTCTTTAATATAATCCTGAGTAATATCTTCATTGTGTGGTTGATCTGTAGTTGTTATGCTGTAAGAGCGATCAGTGGCAAATTTAACAACATAGTCATATAGACCGGCGTATATTTCTTTTGTTTGAGTGTTGTATAGTTTTATCTTACCGTCCCACATTCGGTTTCTGTAAGCAGGCATAAATTTATGCCCTGGAACCTGAAATGTAAAATGATCTGACAACTCTTTGGTAAAGCCGCCATCACATTTTACGCGAATGAATACGCTATTAACAGGTTCTACTACAAAATCACTCATTCTTATATTTATACTACACCATTTACAAACTTCTTCCAACTAATGGCATCTCGTATATGGTATTGGCGGTTGTTTAGACCTTTGATTATACTTTCTATGTAATTTACTTTTTCTTCTTGATACACGATTTTTGCTTCATATGAAATTATATCTTCGTCAGAATTCATATAAAGATCAACATCTTGTTTCAAGATTCTTAACTGAAATGGTTCCCAACCTTTTTCTTTTAGAATCTGTTCGTCTAATTTACCAGTATAGTATTCCCATTTTATTTTTTGTAGTTTTCTATATTCTATTTTGTGTTTTTGTAGAATTAGTTTTTCGTCTTGTAGTAGTATCAAATACTTGTTATGAAGACGAGGGATGTTCAGAGATTCTTTGTCCAGACAAGTTTCATCTATGGGTAGATCTTTTTCTGTCATTTCACGAATTTGTTTGAGATCCATAATATCCTTATTGTAAGTATTCTATATCATAACCAGTATAGGCAAAAGATACACTTGCCACTGCTGGTGCTATATCTGTTACAGTAGTAGCAAAATTTATACCACCTAGTTCTAATGGAAAGCAACGATTGAAAGTTACTTTGATGAATGGATTTGAACTACTATTCATCATCACTAATGTGGCATCGCTATATTTTTCATTTTCCCACGCATTTTGTGAGAATGTCTTTTCTCCTGTAAGGATCTTTATCCAGTTTCTTATTTCCATCCAATTAGACATAGTTTCGTTTACTAAAAAACTTAATGTTAAATTTTCTGTAGTAAGACTTGTTCCTGGTCTTCTGATCTTAACAGAAAAAGGAGAAGGTTGTTGTGTTTCCCCTATCATCAATCCAGGCAGATTAACCGCTTGACACAAATAAACAGTATTCGGTATGCGATGCAAAATAAATCTGAACTCATTTAATTGTAAAGGATTTTCAGATTTTGGTTGTCTGATAATAGCATTTTTGAGTATAGGATCGTTGAGATAATCTCTATTCAGATTTCTGTTTTGTGGTATTGAATATTGTTCCATATTAGTATCTATAAAGAAATAGGGGGGATCTTTCGATCCCCCCCTTCTATACTTAATCCTTAACTATTGATCAGTTGAGGGTTGCGTCGTTGCCGTGGAGGTTATCAACACGGAAGATGCGGTAGTATTGGTTACTACGAGCGGAGAGTGCTTCACCATCGGAGAGGCCGTTAGATCCAACTACGAATGGATTTGCAACCATACCGTAACGAGTCTTAAAGCCGATCTTTGGTTGGAAGGTACTTGTGTCAACTGCTCTTACCATTTGGAGAGGAACATATGGGCAGTAGAAGAGTCCTGCGTCATATGCAGATGTACCCTTGTATCCAAGGCAAACATAATTGATTGGTGTGAAATCATTATAGTTTGTTGGCATGGAATATGGGTCGATGTATACCTTGATTCTACCTTGATGGAGAGTACCAGCGAAGGTGTTTCCGTTTACATCAGTGTTGAGTTGTCCACTGAATGCTGGGGAGAAGTCAAGAAGACCACTCATAGAGAGAGCAGCAGCAACATCTGGGGAGACGATTGCGATGTTGCCCTTACCACGACGGGTTTCAGCACCGATGACATTGCATTCTCTTTCGATTTGGAATGTCAAGCCACGGAACTTCTCAGCAGACCAACGACCGTCAGAGTCGAGTTCGAGATCGTATACTCCACCAAAAGTATTTTGTAACTTCTTGGTGCTCATAGAAGCAAGATCTGTTTGCTTGCAACCGAGTTTAGCAACTTCGTAGATTGTACGAACGAGTTCGCGGTTGATTTCAAACATAATTTCGGAGGAAAGAATGTTTGCCAACTCTGTCTCAGCATCAAGTCCGTGAACAGCCTTGAGGTCTTGAGCGAGTTCTGTTGTGTATTCTGCCTTGAGTGCGCGACTCTTTGCTGTTACGGATGACTTTTCGATAGAGAAGGTCATCTCGTTGAATGCATTACCAGATGTACCGAGAGTTTCTGCTGTATTTGTTGACATTGGACGACCGGCTTCGAATGTCTTGTCGGAGAAACCGTCTTCGAAGATGTCTGCCATCGTACCGTAAGTTGGTGCTGCATTAGAACCAGACTTGTTGAGTGCTTCGTTGTAGAGTGCTTCTACACCACTTCTAACACCAGCGGCGGTTGCAGAACCATTTGCATTACCATAACGAGACTTCATAGCGAAGATGAGTCCTGTTGGACCATTCATAGGTTGTACGCCAGCGATGTCGTATGCCATCAAATTTGGCATAGCACGACGAACGAGGGAGATGAGGATAGGATCGAATGCGTCGATGCCTTGTCCTGCCACGCCGCCGTTGCCGGTAGATGCGCCACCGATTGTACCCAAACCTGTTCCTGCTACACCTTGAAGAGAATCTTCACGGAGGAATCTTTCTTGATTCTCCAAGAGGATGGTTGTTACATTCTTGCGATATGAATCTGTGATTACTGGGAGAGCCTTGTGTTCAACAATTGGCGCCCACTTCTTTCTTGTTGCTTCTGAGAGCATAGTCTTATCCATTTTAGTACTCCTTTATTACCTTTTATTTAGTAAATTTTTATTTTTGAACTATTCTATTTAATGCATCATAATAAACTTGCATAGATCCGCTTACAGCAGGTTCATCTGATACATCAGTTTCTTCTTCTAATACTACTCTTTCGAATAGTGGTTTTTGTTGTTTCTTTGATTCCAAGAGAGGCTTTCTGTTGGATGTCTTTACAACACCTTCAACCAAAACATTTATCTTGCTTCTATAATCTTGTTCTGATTCAAACTGAACATTTTCTGCAAGTGAACGAATTTGTTCTGCTTGAAGATTTGTCAAGTTTGTTGTAGATTCCATAAAAATCTGATCTGCTTTGAGAGATTTGATTGTTTTGATAAGGTTTGCGTTGGTTTCGATCTCTTCGTTCAAGCGATTCTCAAGATGAGAAACTGCTTCTGCCAATTCATCAAAAGCGTTTGTTTTATCTTCTGGAACTTCAATATAAGATTCAACGAAGAGATTCTTGAGTTTACCAATGAAGTTTTCTGCGATTTCTGTACGAAGTCCATTATCAATGGCAAGTTCATTATCAGAAACCCATTCAGATACGACATAATTGAGATATGTGTCAAGTTGTTCTTCGAGAACACTCTTAACATCCATAATCTTTTCTTCAAATTGCTCTGCGAGTTCGTAACGGAGACTTTCAGCAATTTGTTGCACTTTTGTAACTACTGCTGCTTCGTAGAGAGAAGCGGCTTTGCTTACAAACTCTTCAGAAAGATCTTCATCTCCACCGAACATTATTCTAACATCTTTTTCGAGTTCTTCTTTTTGCATAGATGGTGCCGATTGTTGTGCGAATGATGGTTTCATATTTAATGTTGCTGCTGCTTGACCTGGAGCATAACCCACAGTTTGCTTTGTTCC
>Ga0181343_1000870_pt1 | contig 12516 bp, 11 predicted proteins | sample Su13VDMLBSD_FD_130110 | JGI IMG/M metagenome (GOLD analysis project Ga0181343, IMG submission 130110) | Freshwater viral communities from Lake Michigan, USA - Su13.VD.MLB.S.D | ecosystem: Environmental > Aquatic > Freshwater > Lake | place: USA: Michigan | collected 2013-07-15 | reverse complement strand
TGGTAGTGTTTTTGTACGTTCTACTGTACATCATAAATTAGGCGATTTGCAGGATGTATCTGTTGCTTCTCCTACGGCTGGTGTATTGGTACAGCGTAACTCTGCTAATACCTTATGGACTAAAACACCCTATGCATTCCCAACATCTGATGGTACTAATGGTCAGGTATTAACTACTAATGGATCTGGCACTTTATCTTGGGCAACTGCAAGCGGAGGTGGTACTCCGGCTGGAAATACTGGAGAGATTCAGTTTAATAATGCTGGTGCCTTTGGTGCTACGTCCGGTTTATTCTGGGACAATACAAACGGCAGATTAGGTGTAGGACTTAATACGGGACTCACCTACGAGATTACTGCGTCTTCGGATAATGCTAATGGTATCTTAGTGCAGAACACGGCTGCATCAAGTGCGACTGCTGGATCTAATGTCGTGGTTATGTCGAATGACAATGCTGCGATCGTAACAGGAGATAGATTAGGGGGATTTAACTTTGGCGGTTCTACGGGGGTTGGCACTGTTGGTACGGGTGCTTCTATTCAAGCTTTTTCCGCAGGTACGTTTGCCCCAGCGTCTATTCCATCTGTTATGACATTTAGCACTGTTCCCGGAGCCGCAAATACTCTGACAGAACGGATGCGTATCTTTAATGATGGTAACATAGCAATTGGGGAAACCAGCACTTTAGCAAAACTTAGTATTCGAGGATCTGGTAGCTCAACCGGTACGTCGTCTTTGACTGTCAGAAACTCAGGGGCAAGTTCTTTATTCCAAGTTAGAGATGATGGTAAGTGCGCTATAGGAACTGGAGGCGTGGATGGAGCTATTATGTTGAATATACGGGGAACAACGTCTACATCATCAGGAAGCACATTACGTTTATGGAATTCTAATAGCGTAACTACATTCCAAATTAGAGATGATGGGGCATATACTTTTTTTGGAGGCACACTTGGGTTGGCAGATACGGGGTGGACACAGTTTACAAACCTGACTACACTTAAAACTGGAGACGCTAATACCCTTACGTTAAGTCAGTTATGTGATATTGTTGGGACTTTAATTAACGCTTTAAGAACAAAAGGAATAATCTCTGTATAATGGCAAACTTTGGAGACGTAGGAAGCGGCTTGGCAATTCCAGGAGGGCAATCTATAAGAAGAAATGCTACTGATACGGCATTTGAATCTTATACACCGTCTGGTACAATTACAAACACAGTAACTTTTGTTGTAGACACAGAAGCCACTGGGGCCAGAACTCTGGCCTTATCAGACGCTTATAAGTATCTGCGGTGTACCTCTACCACGGCAGTGACTATTACTGTTCCTCTACAGTCTTCAGTTGCTTGGGAGGCACATACAGAAATTCTGTTTGAACAATCAGGTACAGGACAGATCACTATTACTGGAGCGTCAGGCGTTACAGTCAACAGTAGAACTACAGCAAAAAGTTCTGGTCGGTACGCTGTGATTGGTCTTAAAAGAGTGGCTGAAAACATCTGGACTGTAGTTGGCGATAGAGCAACATCATAATGGGATTCTTCTTTGATGCTGTAGCTAACAGCGATTCCATAGCATACGTAGACTCAGCTACCTTTGTTACCAGAGGCATGGATGGTCTATGGGATCCAGCAGCACCAAATGGTTATAGCCCAGGAGTACTGCATAACATATCGGGTCACTTCCAGGCACCTGGGCATCATATGTATTTTTTTTTCAATGAGGCTTTTTCTAGAAACCAAACTCTCTTAACAAGCGGAGGAGTTGCCTATATAGACCTAGTTAACACAAATAACAATGTTAGGGCTTTGGCTTCACTGGTTGGGTATATAGCTCCTTATACTTATACTACCTCAGATACGTTTTGGCCATCCATTAGGAAGAATTTCACCTATGAGATGTGGATTCAGAAAAGATTAGCTGATAGCCAAAATTTTTTCTCGCAGTTTAATGAAGCATTGAGAGTAAGGAGCAATAGCACGAGTAATGTTGAAATAGCGGTTTTGAACGGCATGGGAAACGCGAACATAAGTGGTTCATATCCAATAAACACATGGATGCAATTTGTATTTACAATGGAAGACTTAGGTGCTACCAATGATTTATTCAAGGTATACAAAAACGGAACACTTATATACACGGATTCTACTGGAAATTATACGCCATCTAGCGCTATATGGGCGGCTACCTTGATTTCTACGTACAACCAAGGAGACAATAATGGGGAATATGGTGCATATTGGTTAGGATTGATGAGGTCTTATACGGTACCTCTTACCCAGGCAGAAGTAACAACTAATTGGAATAACACTAAATCAAGATTTGGATTATAATGGCACTATTACAACCAATACAAACCCAATATGGGGTTGAGCTAAACTACTGGAAGGTTTCTATAACCAATGTAGATTGGCATAACAAGAGGCTCGAATTAGCACTTGCAGGATACTACGATCAAGCAAGCCGTATCAATGGCAAGATGCCTTTGGAATTTGTCACGTTCTATTTTGAGAATGATGACTTTTTCCCTGATATTAATTTGAATTTAATCCAGCAATGTTATCAGAGGTTGCAAAGTCCTGTTGTTGACTACAATGGGAATGATATTAATCCTTTTCAGGCAGCAACCGAAATCTTTGAACCCGGACAACCAGTAGAAAGACCGTGAAACACTACATCATTTCTGAGGAGGTATTGAACTCTGTAATTCAATATCTGTCTCGACATCCTTATAGCGAGGTGCATATTGGCATCCAAGCATTACAGAACTTAGAAGAAGTTAAACCTTAATCATTCATAAAATGAAATTCACTCACTCTTGGAGAAACAGAACCAAACAGGCTGACAAGTTTCTCATCAAAGTAAGATTTGGAAAACTTACTGTGTTAGATGTAATAGTTGACATTGGTGCCAACTTATATCAGTTTACTTTTTGTAATTTTACAATCAGGAATAATTGATCTATGAAAAAAATCCGCGACACCAAGTTAGGTGCGTGGCTAAAAGATAAGGCTCCTCAAATCCTCGATGTTGTAGGGGATGCATTACCCGATCAGGGAATGTTGGGAGTACTGAAGAATTTAATAGATAAAGAACCAAGCCTCTCATCTGCCGAAAAGAAAGAGTTGATGCAGATGATGCAGCAACTCCACGTAGAAGAACAGAAAGAGATAACTGAGCGTTGGAAATACGATACAAGTTCCAATAGCTGGTTAGCTGTTAATGTTCGTCCTCTTGTGCTTGCTTCTCTTATCGTATTCCTTTATCTCTTTATCATCTTGGATAGCTTGAAGATAGAGTATGAGGTAAAGGATTCTTGGATCTCTATTTATGAAACAGTACTTATCACAACCATAGGGGGCTACTTCGTTGTTCGATCTATTGATAAAAATAAAATGCCGTGGCAACGCTAAACGAAATTGTATATAACCTTGCTACCCAAGTAGGTAAGCCTGATGATGTCGTTCTTCGTGAGCGGCTCAAAATGATGGTTGCCTACTACCGTGCCTTATTCATCCGTCAAGACCAGCAGAGGAACTTTAGTATTCCCTCACAGTTTATCCAACAATTGGATTGTCTGGTGATGGAAGAGGCAAGTGCGATGGAGTGTTGCTACCAAGAGAATATTGGTTGTACCGTATGGCGAACAGTCAAAAAGGTACCTCGACCAGTTCGTCTGTATGATGGCTCTGACTTTATATATGTTGGTACGGTGGATGCAAAACAACCTTACCAAAGAACTACGGCAGTTCAAGCGGATTATTCGCGTTACTCGAAATGGAGTAAGCAACATCCTCAGTATATCTATACTAACGACAGAATCTATGTCTACAATACGACACCTAAGAAGATCTTAGTAAAGGGCATCTTCGAGGATCCGTCTGATTTGTATGGATATGTATGCTGCAACAACACAGAAATCTTTACAGCAGATATGGAGTACCCAATGTCTATGGATATGGTACAACGTGTCTCACAGTCAATATTGTCTTTAGAACTCCGATTAGAAGATAGAACAGATGATGCGAGTGAAATTCAGCTCAGTGAGTAATGTAGGTGCAGTAGATGCCTACAAGTTTTACAAGAAGAAATACCCTAAGACCACAGTAACTTATACTCTCTATAAGTATGTGGTGTCAGAGTTTAATAAGAAGGTCAGTGATCTTATTTTAGAGGGGCACTCTTTTAATATGGGCCACAGGTTGAGTAGCATACGCATTAAGAAGATAGCGAGGTCTTTTAACAAGCCTACAGTGGATTGGGGAGAGACCAACAAGCTTAGGAAAGAAGGTATCAAAACCATTGTCTACTATACCGACGACTTCTACTTCAGGTGGCATTGGGAAAAGGCCCGTTGCTTAGTAAAGAATAAAAGCGTTTACAGCTTTACTCCTAACGGTGGGGTGAAGGGAAACAAGAGAGCATTAGTAACCAAACTGAAACAAGATGAATTTGCCTACTTAAATTTCAAATGATCTATAAAACGGTATCCTCCAAAGCTGTCGTAGCTAAAATCTTCCGGGATCTGAAACCTAATTCAGATTCTTGGGTTGTTGATGCTATTGAGTGGATTGGAGAGGCATTGGAATATATTGGATACTTTACGGGTCTTGAGAAGCGTGGTATTGAGTTAGAGGTTAAGAATCACCGGGCACTCCTCCCCTGCGAACTGGTAGACATCCTTCAGGTAGAATACAACGGTTCTGCCTTACCCTACGGTACCGACACCACGGTATACGATTTACCCCGCGCCGACCGCACGACTAACCCACAGCCCTATGGAGACAATATAGCGGCTACAGGAGCAGTATTTCAAACAGAGGCAGCAGAACACCCATCTGGCAACAATACGTTCAAGCAGCGTATGCAAGTGCGTGCTTCAGGATATGGTGGAGGGGATTACTATGTGATCAATCCGGACTATATCCAAACGTCATTTGAAGAAGGTAAGGTAAAGATTCACTATACTGCCTTTCCTTTAGATGATTGCGGCTATCCTTTAGTTCCAGACAATATTTATTTCAAACAAGCTCTTGAATGGTATGTGATTCGTCAGATGCTGATGGGGGGTTATACGCACCCCTTCATCGATTGGCAGGCAGCAGATATGAAATGGGGCGAGTACTGCGTAAAGGCACAGAACCAAGCTGCCTTCCCGAGCATAGACAAGATGGAAGCGTTCAAGAATATGTGGGTGAGAATGTTACCGAACATCAATGCCCACAGCGATTTCTTTATTGGGAATAACACACAAGAACGACTGATGCGATGAAACCTGTTAAAGGAATAAATACCGACGTTTCTCCACAGAATCAGCCCGATGGAACCTACCGTCGGGCTTACAACTTTATTTATGGGAAACAACTTGATGCCCTTATTCAGGAGAGTGGTGCAGAGTTCTACGGATTGTTTTCTCAATTCAACAACCACATTCTTGGAGTACACGTTTTAGATGATGGGGAGTGGGTTGTATTTGCAATCGCTAATATTGATGCGCCTATAGATCAGATAGATATTAATGAAGGGTCAATTTGGATTTATCGTCCTAATGCCCCTGTAGGAGAACAATTTCAACAAGTAGTAGGTGAGACTCTAACGTTTAGTTTTGAATTTAGTCGGTTCGATAATTTTGATGTAGTATCCTTCAAGTATTTTAATGGGGATAGATATGTGGTATTTACCAATGGATATTCTCCACCTAAGATTGTAAATATTGATAGGGTATATGGTAATTCTTTTGACGGTAAAGACATTTATTTATTCCCACATATCAATAGTGTTCAGATAACGGGCAATAGTGTGACGGGCGGTGAGTTAGCTGAGGGAGCATACTTTGTTGGTACACGCTATATTACAGACGATGGTGGTGTAACTAAGGTTACAGATTTGGCTGGCCCTTTTTATGTAAGGGGCAATAACAACGGCTTAAACATTCGATTAGACAATGTAGGCCGATCCCATAAGTTTCTTGATGTTGTATTACTAAGTGTCATCAATAATCAAATCTCTGTACGTGTTGTTCAGAGATTTAGTACCGCAAGCACTATAAGTACAGCACCATATACCATCAGTACAAGGATTTTAACTGGTGCTATTACGTTAGAAGAACTTACTCTGGAGGACATTACCGTTATGCCTCAGAGCTATACTCGTGTAGGCTCTATGGAGATGCACGATAATCGGTTGTATATCGCTAACTTAGAAACTAAAGAAGATGTTTCTTTACAAGAAGTAGCAAATGCAATATGGCCTGAATATCATATCATAGATAATAATACGCCAGCAGATCATGTTACAGAAGGAACATACTTAACCGAAGACGAATCTTTGGATGAAGTAGGGTATCCTGAAAATACCGGATTTATGCCAGATGAGGTATACGCTTTGTATGTCTCGTTTATTCGAGATGATGGATCATATAGCCCAGCATACCACATTCCCGGTAGACCTATCCTTACTAATGTTTTAAATGCAGGTGTAGTTGGAGAAGAGATTGATTTAGTTAAATATCGTGCGCCTTACAATATTGATTATCATCCAGATGCATTAGCTAAAAACTATTACGAGATAAATCTAAATAACTCGTTACAGACTATTCTGGATTCCAATATTGTTTCTACTCAACCTAACTATTTGGGGTTGATGAATTTTTTGAATACAGATAAGAATATTTTTGGTGCAGACGGTAAATATTGGATGGGCCGCTGTACAGCTATTTGTAGTGCAGAAGGCCCAACTAAAGGACTTTTAGGTATATGGCAAAATCAAGACGAGTTATATCCCGCAAACTTCCCCGACCAGACAGTACATCCATTAAGTTGGATTTTAAATCTTGGGGAGTATAGTTTGTATGATACTTTAAGTAATAATACGGTACCTACAGAACAAGTAGAGATTGCAAATAAACCCGTATCACACCATCGTATGCCAAGTATCTCTTGGCTGAGAGAGATGGGATATCAGTGGAACGATAGGAATAACCCCCGTTTAAAGCTGGTCTTTCACAATGTAGATATACCTGCTGGATACCAAGGCGTTCGTTTTTATTATGCTAAGCGTACTGGATCTAACTGTATTATCCAAGGTACAAGTCCAGTAATACACGGTAGTCCTAATTGGTTTGCAGAATTTGGAAATGGTGGCGGCAATAGTGAACACTATAGCCAAACGACATATAACTTATGGGTTAGAAACTCATTTGTTGCTTCTAATAATGAAGGTTATGAACCCGCATCTACAGATTTTAAAAACAGATGGGATTTTAGTGGCAACTCAAATTATGGTACCAATGCCTACTCAAGTTACATAAGACTTGAGTGTGGTATAAGCCCAGAGTTTGGAATGATTAAAAACAAGCCGGGTATTGAGGGGCCAATGTATTTTAAGGGAGAACAAGTATTCCATTATATACAAAGTGAGTCTGCAGATGTAGAAGGTTACTACGATGCCATGAATGGAGATTTAGATCAAAACCATTATATAGGTTTAAATACATCTCAGGCCACTAATTTTTATGCTCGAAATCCTGCAAATGATGCGACAACAGATCCTGAAAGTAGATTTGGTAAACAACGTAAGGCAGTATTCGAACCACGTGTTTTAAATGGTGGATTTATATCGCAGCCCATCCCATATACCTGTGAGATTTTAGATATAGCTAAAAATAAATATGTAGCGTCTAATAATGTAGATGATGAAATAGGATTCGATAACCGTTACGGTATGGAATCTATGGTTTCATTGTGGAGTGGTAATTTAAAATTTCAACAATTTGGAGATTATGAAGATAATCAAGAATTGTTGCAGAGTTTAGAATATACGTATAAAAACATACCTAATATTATTGGTAATGTTGGACAAAATACTTGGAATTTCGCGGAGCAAGGAATATTATTAGATGTAACTACTATTGCAAGTAATCAAGTACCACGTCAGCCAGTAATGGTTGGTAACTACAATCGGGTTGCAAGAAACTGCTATGAAGGATATACTCTACAGGATTTAGTTGCCTGTACTCCTGCGTGTGGCAGTATGCAATATGAAACTCAAGGCAACCCAATTAATTTCTCATACCCACGTAGAGGAGTTTATACTTCCTTTAACAATTCAATTTGGCATCGCCCAAGATATACTGTAGGTGATGTAATACGATCTATGTATCGGTTTAGGCTTACTGCTCCTATGGGTGCTAATGCAAGATTTAATAGTCAAACTGCAAATAATGGTACTTGGGGATACATACCTACAGATGGAGTAATAGCAGATGGAGCGGGAACGGTAGATGCAGAAACAGGTACTATCTCTACAGTTTACTACAACTCAGTATACACGCCTTATAACCACTTATTCAGAGATACATACCAAACCAACTTGAATGATTGGGAGTTTGTATATAGACCAGCAAGCCCAGAAGAAAATAACGAGTATACCTTTAAGTCGGACTTCTTGCAGCTTAACCAATGGCAGCAACCTCTGATCTACAATGCCGACGACCCTCAGCTAAATAAGTTCCCTTACCGTATACACAGAAGCTTAGCATTCCAACCGGATAGTACACGTATGACTATTCGGGAGTTTGCCCCATTAGATTACTTAGAGCAGCCAAAAGATAGAGGGCCGATTACTAACCTTCAGGACTACGGAGATAAGCTTCTTATCCATCACGAGAAGTCATTGTTCATCACAAGTGGTAAGGAGAAGATCGTTACTACAAGTGGTGTGGCTGCACTTGGTGATGGAGATATATTCGATGTGCGTCCTCAAGAGATCCTTACTACAGAGTTTGGGTATGCTGGAACACAGAACAAAGCAGCTTGTGTTCTTACGCCTGCGGGTTACTTCTTTGTTGACTTGGCACGTAAGAAGGTATTTCTCTATAACGGCCAATTAAAAGAAATCTCGTCTAATGGTATGCGAGATTTCTTTAATAGGGAATTGGATATATTTAGAGGAGGATTTTGGAGAACACAAGCCTCTCCATCAGTAATTTATGACTACCCAACTGAATTAGGAGGCAGTAATTTTACAGCTACCCATAGTTTTATGAATGGTGTTGCTGCAGCATACGATGAGCAAACCAATCGTGTTGTACTATTCATCAGAAATACAACAAGTAAAGTTGATACTCCTGTAACCTTCCCTAATACTCAAGGAGAACTTTATACATACGGCTATATTTTAAACTCTGGCGGTAGTCAATATAATGTAGTTATTAGTAACCCTCAGACTTGGAAGTGGGCACCTAAGGATACTTACATCAGTTTTAGCTTTGACAATAATGCTTGGGTATCTTTCCATAATTATAATGCTGACATTTTAATTGGCGGATTAGATGGCTTATATGGTATCCAAAATGCTGGACCTCAGAAAGTTTATCGGTATAACTCACCTAAGGTTTTACCCGCAGCAAATGTTAAAGCATCTATAGATATTGCATTTGGGGCACCTAAAGCTGCACATTGGAGATCGTTTGAATGGATTACTAAATCTTATTGGAACCCAAGAGTTATTGGCGGTGTTACAGTATTTGATGATACTTTCTCTCCAGCTAATGGGGCTTTGCATAATCAGTATAAGTACAACTTTGATTATGCCTTGGTCTTTACAGATACGCACAATAGTGGCTACGTAGCACTCTACGAACCTGATCCACAGTTAGGCGTTCCGATTGGTACTGTAAGATTGCAAGAAGGGCGTTGGAAATTCAATGCTTTCCGTGATATTATCTCGGATAGGGATGAACCAACGATGTCATTGGACGGTCAACTAATAACTTCTAATCTTAATCCTAATAAACCTTATTACGAGAAAAGAAATATTATAAGTGATAATATCGTACTTCGTTTAGAAACAGGCAAAGTAAGAGATATTGATGTCAAAGCTTTACTATATTTGTACGAGGTTACAGCAAACGCACGATTGAGTGCCCGTTGATTTGTAGAATGCGCTGTAATCTAATACTATAATATATCTAAAAATGGAAACATCACTTACCGTGTATGAGATACTTGTTATATCAGGGTCTATACTTACGGTCTATATACGCCAAGTAGTGGAACAATCCAAAATCAAAACCCGTCTTGAGTTTTTAGAAAACGGAAGAGACGAGATCAGAGATATCCTCTCTGAGTTAGTACGAGATATGCAGGAAATAAAACTTCTTTTAGCGAAGAATCAAATTGTAAAATAATGGCACGTTCTGAAAAGCCCATACGTCGCACAACCAAAGGTGCAGGTGCAAACTACCGTCCAACTAAACAAGGGGCAGGTATGACTGCATCAGGAGTACGGGCTTATCGGAAAGCCAACCCCGGAAGTAAGTTACAGACAGCAGTAACTGGAAAGGTAAAAGCGGGCAGTAAAGACGCAAAGAGAAGGAAATCTTTTTGTGCACGATCTGCAGGCCAGATGAAGATGTTTCCTTCAGCGGCTAAAGATCCCAATTCACGTTTAAGGCAAGCTCGCCGCAGATGGAAATGCTGATATGAAAAAATCTAATTGGATCCAAAAAGCTATTAAGCGTCCCGGTGCTTTTACAGCGAAAGCTAAGAAGCGCGGGTTAACTGCTGCTGCATTTGCTGTGGCGGTAAAGAAGAATCCCAAGAAGTACGATACTACTACTGTACGCCAAGCTAACCTCGCCACTACTCTTCGTAAAATCTCTAAAAAGAAGAAGTAATGAACGAGTGGTGGTCTCAGTTACCTCAACAACAGCTTGATGCTCTATATGGGCAGTATATGGCTCAGAATCCTAATACAACGTATCAGGATTGGATGGGCCTTTTGCAATCTGGGCAGTTAAACAATTTCTACAATAATCCGCAGATGGCTAACTGGCCTCAAGCGGATACTCAGCAGTTACAATATCTTCAATCATATAACCCTCTTTCTAAAGAAGGTATTGCTCAAAATCCTGATATATCCAATGTAGGATACGGTTATACGCCTACCTCTAAAATGGATATCAATAAAGTTGGATCTGTTCTCGATACAGGTTCCAGCTTATTAGCCAATCCAGTTGCCAATACTATTCCTTCAGGCCCAAACTTTGGTAGCCAATATGTAACTGACTTTAGAAATCAGTTAGGCAATATCCAGCAGAATGGTTTGATGAGTGATATAGCTTCTCGGACTAATGCTACCTATACGAATGTTCAAGGAGGTCAAGCTGCTGATGTGTTGGGCAAACACGCTAATGCACAAGGATTAGCAAATTTAAAAGCCACAGGATTAAACTTTGCTGGGGAGTTGGTTAAGGATATGGAGAAAGACCGTACTGCATATCAAGCTCCTACACAGTCCTTTGCTAATATAGCTGGTAGCGCATTACAAGGGGCAGGGCAGGGATCTAAATTTGGACCTATTGGTACAGCAGTTGGAGCTATCGCAGGAGGTATAAAGGCTTTTACACAACGTGCAGAACAAATAGATCAGTGGCACGAAAATTTACAAGATACTCGTAATGCTCAGTTATCTGCTAATACTGGAGCAATGCGCGACTATCAGCGTGCTATGTATGGTTACAATTCTACAGGTGGCCCATCTGTTGGCCCATATGCAAAATATGGCGGTGAGGTAGATGCTATTAAGATGACTAATGGCGGCCCTCCTCCGCCTAAACCACCTACGTACACCAAGCAGTATACTCAGTGGGGAAGGGATATAGATGCGTTGAATAAGGCAGGTAAGTTAGCTTGGGAAGATGTCATGCGTGCTCAAGCTGCTCGTAGTCAAGAGGTGTATCAAATGGCTCAAAAGTTAGGAATGAGATTTCCTGAAGCCGTAGCTGCCCAGTTTGCATACGAAAGTGGCTGGGGCAATAACCAACCTGCTCCTAACTCTGTATTTGGCATTAAAGCGGATCCCACTTTTCAAGCACGTTTAGAAAGAGCAGGTATTCCATATTCAGTTGGAGATCAGGTACAGACAGGAGAATATGTAAACGGGAAGAAGACCTCAGAAGATGCTGTCTTTTTAGGTTTCCCAACTTTAGAAGATAGCATGCGTGCTTATGCTGAGTTTATCAATCAGCCACGCTATGCAGCCGCACGTCAAGCAGCTAATCCGCAACAATATTTAGAGGCATTAAAAGCTGCTGGATATGCTACAGAACCTAACTATCCCCAAGAGGCAATGAGGATAGCGGCAACTATTCAGAAACGTCAGCGGCAATATCCTATGCAGGTTTATACACCTCCTGCTCCACAACCTCAGGTTACGAGTGCTTACGATATGTTAATGAAGAATCCAACTTATAGGATGATATCACAAGCTAATAAAAAAGAGTTGGGTGGGCCAAATACCATTCCCCAGTATGAGACTGAAGGTGGCGAAGTTATTTTAAGTAATCCTAATGAAAAACCTGTATCTTTGGGAACTGGTACATATAAAAAAATGAATATGGGAGGCCAGTTACACAAAGCTGTAGGCCCAAAACATTCAAATGGGGGCATACCTACTCAAGGTGCAGATGGCGGCTATGTATTTAGTGATGCAATGAAATTTGATGCTTCG
>Ga0181343_1000869_pt1 | contig 12516 bp, 12 predicted proteins | sample Su13VDMLBSD_FD_130110 | JGI IMG/M metagenome (GOLD analysis project Ga0181343, IMG submission 130110) | Freshwater viral communities from Lake Michigan, USA - Su13.VD.MLB.S.D | ecosystem: Environmental > Aquatic > Freshwater > Lake | place: USA: Michigan | collected 2013-07-15 | reverse complement strand
GGCAAACGTAAAGGTGGTAAAGCCGCTAAATCGTTTAATAAACATAACCGTAAAGAAAGAAATTACCGTGGCCAAGGCCGCTAATATTTATTAGTATGAGAAAACCAATAAACGAAGTAGAAAGATTAAAGCTTATAGCTGGTTTAATTAATGAAGTTGAATATAATGACTCTGTATATGGAGTTAATAGAAAAGCTTTAACTGAAGCCAAGAAAAAAGAAGTCAAAGAAGCATCTATTGATGTTGTAAATCCATACCAATATAGTATGGGTATTCAATATGAATTAGAGAAAATGGATGACTACAGTAATGAAGCTTTAGAAAAAGCTAAATCAATTGTATTAAAGAACTTAGCTAAAGATCAAACTTATTATACTACTTTACTTTATCAAGATGAATCTTCTTATGAATTTAAACCAACAGAAACTGATGCTAAAGGAATGCAAGCTAATGCTGATGGTCATTTAAAAAAAGAAGCTAAAAAAGATGAGAAAGCTAATGTACAAGATTCATTAGGTAAAAAAGAAGCTGGTAAGAAAAAACCTAAAGGTGTTAAAATAATGCCTGATAAAGGTGTAACTGGCTCTGAAAAAACTATTAAAGAAGGTATTGAAGGAAAGTTTGATAATGATGATAACACATATACTTATGATCATCTTATCAAGACTGACTCTCCTAATAAAGAACAACTAAAAAAGGTATTAGATACTATAAAAAAAGATAAAGAAGAATTAGCTAAACAAGGTAAGAAAACTAAAGTAGTTAAAGGAGATACAGTACCTTATTTAGAACTAGATGAAACTGTTAAAGAAGGTTTAGAAGAAGCTAAAATAAACAAATATCTTACCCAAGAAAAAGATGAGGAAGGTGAAACATATATAACTCCAAATGAAAAAGCTATAGCTGATTATCTTAAATCAGTTATTGATCCTGAAGAAATTGAATCTGTAGATATTTTTATGTTTGATGATAGTGAAGGATGGGAAGAAACTGTATTAAATGGTAATATTGAATGGGAAAATATGTCAGAAAATGACATTGAAGAATTAGCTAAACAAGAAATGAGCTATTATTTATTCTCTAAACCAGATGAATTCCCAGGTAAAGAAATGAATGAACATCATAACGATCCTACATTTCCAGGTGGATCTAAAATCCATGCTATGTTAGATAAAGTAGCTGATGAGTGGGGTAAAGATAGTGATGTATATAATGATTTAGAAGATGCAATTGTAGGTTGGTCAGATAGAAATGGTGAATTAACTCCTAAAGGTAAAATTGCTATTAGAGCTCTTTTATCTAACTGGGATATATTAGATGATTATGAAGAATTTTTAGGTGATACTATGGAAGAAGGCTCATTTATGGGTGGTGTTGATTTAGGTTCATCATCTAATATAAACGCTGAAGATGAATTTAATCAATTGATGTCTAAATATGATTGGTATTATGAAATGAGTGATGATCCAAGAGCTTATACTCGTGGATTAGCCTTAGATAGAGAATTAAGAGATTTAGGTAAACAAATTGGCGCTGATAAAGCTGTTAATTTATTTAACGCTAAAGCTCCATCAGATAGAAAAGTAACTAATACTTTCTTCATGGAAGGAGAAGATAAACATGCTAAACTTAAAGAAATATTAAAGAAAAAAGTTAAAGAAGCTATATATAAAAAACAAGGTGCTGGTGGTAAAGATGATGTAGTTGTAGCTAGTTCTCCAAAATCAACATCTGAATTAACTAAAAGAGGATATATTAAAGTACCAGGAACAGAAGATGCTACTGGTTTAAAACAATAATTGGATGAGTAAGCAAGTATTAATAGAATATTTTTCATTTCAACCTTCATCTCGTGCTTTACATGAGGCAAAGTTATCTCCATCTAAAAACTTAATTGTTGAAGGTGTAGTACAACGTGCTGAAGCTACAAATCAAAATGGTAGAATATATCGTAAAGAAACATTAGAACGTGAAGTAGAAAAATATATTTCCGGACCAATAGCTGAAAATAGAGCTTTGGGCGAATTAGACCATCCAGATTCATCTATTATTAACTTGAAAAATGTATGCCATAACATCAAATTATTATGGTGGGATGGTGATGATTTAATGGGTCGAATAGAAATATTACCAACACCAAGTGGTAATATATTAAAAGAATTATTTTTAAATAATATAACTGTTGGTATTTCATCTCGTGGTATGGGTTCAGTTAAACCATTAGGTGAAGGTACAGTTGAAGTACAAGATGACTTTGAATTATTATGTTGGGACTTTGTTTCAACACCATCTACTCAAGGTGCTTTTATGAAACCAACAGGAATAAATGAAAATTATATACCAAGTACTCGTTCATTTGGTAAGTATACTAAAGTAAATAATTTAATTTCAGAAATTATCTGTAGTCAAACCGGGGTTTGTTGTATAAAGTAATATTGCACGTCTTGTCGCTTTGAGTACTTTTCACATATTTATGAATAACCCCATATGAGATCTCCAATATCTCATTAGTTTAATATTTACAACTCTATATTGCTTCCTGCTAATAAGCAATCGTAAAAGGAGAAAATTCAGATGACAAATCAAGAATTATTCAAGCAAGCAATTGCCGATGCTAAAGCTGTTCGTGACGCTGCTGTCGCCAACGCTAAAGCCGCTCTTGAAGAAACTTTTACTCCACGAATCATGGACATGCTTTCAGCTAAATTAAATGAGTTGGAAGAAGAAGGATTAGAGGAGAAAAAAGAAGTTGAAGAGGAAGGCTACGGTAAAACAGAAGAAGGTCATGAGGCCACTATTGGTTATGGAGCTGCTTCTCAGAAGCCGCAAATTGAAGCTGATTCTATGGAAGAAACTGATCTCGAAGAAATCTTAGCTGCACTTGAAGCCGAAGAAAAAATGAAAGAAGGCAAAAAAGAAGTTGAAGAAGCTAAAGATGAAGTAGAGGAAGGTAAGAAAGACATGGAAGAAGCTAAAAAAGAAGTTGAGGAAGGTAAAAAAGAAGTTGAAGAAGCTAAGAAAAAAGACGACGACAAAAAAGAAAAAGTTGAAGAGTCTTTAGAAGAAGCTGAAGGCGACGACGAAGTTACTGAATTGACTGTTGATGAGCTTAAAGACATTATCCGTGACGTATTAAAGGATGTTATGGGTGGTGAATCTGAAGAAGATGAAGAAGGCGAAATCGAATTGGGTGATGAAGCTGGCGAAGAAGAAGTTGAAGATGAAGAATCTATCAGCCTCGATGAATTGTTAGCTGAGTTAGACAAAGAAGAAGAAGATAAGAAAGTAGAAGAGAAGAAAGAAGTTGAAGAAGGTAAGAAAGAAGTTGAGGAAGCTAAGAAAAAAGATGATGACAAAAAAGAGGTAGAAGAAGCTAAGAAAGACTTAGAAGAAGCTATCAAAACCATCAAAACTTTACAAGCTGAACTTAATGAAGTTAACCTTTTAAACGCTAAGCTTCTTTATACAAATAAGATCTTCAAAGCCAAATCTTTAAATGAAGCTCAAAAAGTTAAAGTATTGAAAGCTTTTGATAAAGCTGCTACTGTAAATGAAGTTAAAACTGTTTACAACACTTTATCTGAATCATTTAGTACTAAGACTAAAAATACAATTAAGGAATCAGTTGGATTTGCATCTAAAGCTGCTGGAATTGCACCAGCCCAACCGATTGTAGAAAGCGACGCCGCTATTCGTCGTATGCAACAATTAGCAGGAATCGTAAAATAAAAAAATCAAAATTTAAAACTTTTATTCAAAATGAGTACAGTTCAATCTTTAATCGAATCTGCTAACCCATGGCAGTCACAGCAAGGCGACGCTGCTCGCTTAGCTAAAAAGTGGGACAAATCAGGTTTGTTAGAAGGTCTTACTGATTACAACAAATCTAATATGGCTGTAATGCTTGAGAACCAAGCTAAGCAATTAGTTGTTGAATCATCTCAAACTGGTACTGGTGGTACTTTTACCCCAGGTACTGGTGAGCAGTGGGCAGGCGTAGCTTTACCACTCGTTCGTAAGGTATTCGGACAAATCGCTGCAAAAGAATTCGTTTCTGTTCAACCAATGAGCTTACCAGCTGGTTTGGTGTTCTTCTTAGATTTCCAATATGGTACTGACAAGACTCCTTTCTCTGCAGGTCAATCAATGTATGGTACAGCAACTCAAGTTGGAGATTCAGGATTTGGTAACGCTGCTTCTGGTGGTCTTTATGGCGCTGGTCGTTTCGGTTATTCAATAAACCTTTTCTCTCAGTCTATCACTGTAACTACCGCTTCAATGGTAGATTCAGCTTCTTTCGCTGAAATTGGCTTTGATGCTAACTACAGCGCTTCTCAAGCTGCTGGTGAAATTAAAGCTATCACTGTAGCTACTTCATCTATCACTTCATCTTTAGATGCTAACGCTGTAAAGAACATTTACATTGTATCTAGCTCTTTAGTATTGACTGCTGATAACTTAAATCAGTTCAACTATTTAAGTGACGCTAGTGGTAACGCTAACGCAAACGCTGGATATGTTACATTGTTTGTTTCTGCTTCTTCAGCTGAAATCGTAGGACCAACTTCTGCTTGGACTCTTTATTACAACAAGAAGACTGCTGATAACTTACGTGGTGACTTCGAAGACAAAGCAAACGCTAATAACTCAGCTTTCGCTGCTAACCAAGCTATCAACATTCCAGAAATCAACGTTCAATTGCGTTCTGAGACTATCGCTGCTAAAACTCGTAAGTTGAAAGCACAATGGACTCCAGAATTTGCTCAAGACTTGAACGCTTACCAAAATCTTGATGCTGAAGCTGAATTGACTAGCATGTTAAGTGAGTACATCTCTCTTGAGATTGACTTAGAAATCTTAGACATGTTGATCGAGAACGCTCCAATCAATGAGTATTGGTCAGCTAAAGTTGGTAACCAAATCAACGCTGCAAATACTGCTTTCTCAGCTAACACAAATGGTGTTTATTATACTCAAATGACTTGGTTCCAAACTTTAGGTATCAAGTTACAAAAAGTATCTAACACTATTCACCAACGTACTTTACGTGGTGGTGCTAACTTCATGGTAGTTTCTCCTTCTGTAGCTACAATCCTTGAGTCAATCCCAGGATTCGCAGCTGATACTGATGGTGCAGCTGATAACATGAAGTATGCTTTTGGTGTACAGAAAATCGGTCAATTAAACAGCCGTTATAAGGTGTACAAGAACCCATACATGATCGAAAACGTTATCTTGATGGGCTTCCGTGGTAACCAATTCCTTGAGACTGGTGCCGTTTATGCTCCTTATATTCCATTGATCATGACTCCATTGGTGTACGATCCAAATACCTTCACTCCAAGAAAAGGTATCATGACTCGTTACGCGAAGAAAATGGTACGTCCTGAATTCTATGGTAAGGTATTTGTTGCTGATTTGAACGTAGTGTAACATCTACTGACTTAGAGTCAATAAAAAATAAACCCGACCTTTTATTAGGTCGGGTTTTTTTATATATTTATACTGGAATAAATTACTTTAAAGACATGCAAAATCAAATAGATATAGCCAAACATCCTTATGGATTAGGTGGAGGAACAATTTTAACAGGATCAATGTCAATAGCTGGAGATTTTTTCTGGTTTTATCCAATATCTTCTTCTGTAGCTACAGTTAAATTATCTGATCCTACAGGTGTTATACCAAGTACAGCTTACCCAAATGGTATAGGAGTATATGGGTTTATTACAGAAGTAACTCAATCATCAGGAGCTTCTATAGTATACTCAGGAGCACCAGATGCACCTAAATATACATTTGGTGATTAATACATTGTAAACATAAACAAATAAAAATACCCGAGCGTGAGCTCGGGCTTTTTTATTATATTTATATCAAATATAGTTGCATGAAAGAACCTAATCGTGAGAGAAAAAATGACATTAAAATTATCAATGCCATACAGTTAAATGAAGAACAGAAAGAAGCAAAAAGGTTAATTGTAGAAAATCAAATTGTTGTAGTTACAGGTAGAGCAGGTAGTGGAAAATCATTAGTATGTGCTCAAGCCGCTTTAGATTTCCTTAAGAAAAAACAAATCAATTGTATTTACAATACAAGAGCAGCCATTGAAGTAGGTAGAAGCCTAGGTTATCTACCAGGAGCATTAAGTGAAAAGTTTGATCCTTACATGGAAGCTCTTGTTGAAAATCTTAACAAATGTTGCACTAACAAAAATGAAGTACCTGCCCTAATTGAAGAAGGTAAAATCAAAGCAATGCCTGTTCAATTTATTCGTGGTAAAACAATCGATGATATTTTAATAGTAGAAGAAGCACAAAACCTAACTAAAGGTGAAATGCTAGCTATATTGACACGTTTAGGTAAAACAGGTAAAATTATTATTAACGGCGATAATGAACAGACTGATATTAAATCCCCAACAGGTGAAACAAATGGTTTAACTTATGCTATCGAACTATCTAAAAAAATTGAAGAAATTAAGTGGATTAAATTAAAAGAAAATCACCGTTCAGATTTAGTAGGTAAAATATTAGAATACGAGTACGGAAAGTAAAATTATTTAATATCCATTAATATTTATACTGGAATAATACTAGTATAAATTATGGCTAATCAATTATCAGCTAATACATTGTTTGGGCAAGGATATGGTAATCGCCTTAACCTAAGTCGTGTTAAAGACAACACTCCTTTTGGTTATTATGACAATGATTCAGAATTTATTAAAGACGCTCAAAAAGCCACTGCTTTTATAGCGCAACGTTTAGGAGTAGGTGGTACAGGAAACGCTACAACATATATAACTGATCTAACAGTTTACGCGGCTATGGAAGAAGCTGTTACCACTTATGGTAACATGGTTTATCAATATAAAATTAGAGATAATTATCTTAATTTAGAAGGTGGTCCAACATTACCTTTTAACCAAACTGAAACAGCAGATAAAATTGTTTTAAGTCAAGATCCATCAATCAATTCAACAGTATATTGGTCAAATGGTAGAACAGCTACATGGGATGAAATAGGTAATGATTTACCAAACTCATCTTCAGCAGCATCAGGTGAAATATATGTATCATCAGCTTCTATTAATGACTTTTTAGCTCCAGATTTAACCAAAGTTAATAACTGGAATTTCTACTATTATCAAAATCCATCTGTTCCTGGATTTGATAACTATGATTTTAGCCAAACAACATATCCTCAATTTAACAAAGTAGCTGGTGCTACTATTGCTATAACTAATTATTCAGCTTCATACACTACTTTTAACACCACAGGTTTATCTATATTTTCATCAACTCCAGGTAGTAGTTCATTTAGTATAACAGCAAGTAATGGTACAACTTATTTAAATTTTGTTATCACAGCTTCTACTTTACCTAATGACACACCAAATACTTTTTATATATCTACTGGTAGTACAGCTAATGAGACAGCTAATAATATAGCTAAAAAAATAAGTGCCGCTACTGCTTATTATGGAATAACAGTAAACGCTATTACAGGTTCAACTCCAGTTCAGTTAGAATTAAGTTCATCATTTGATTCTTTAATAGATCCGAGTGTTAACTTTCAAATTAATTGGTTAAATAACGCTAATGTAGCTCAACAAGTTACTTTTTCTCAACCAGATACTTGGTTAACTTATGAAATAACTAGTGGTAGTTCTTGGATTTATTTCTTTACAACATATCCAATCCAATCTTTATTCTATGGTGGAGCTACTTTAAACACAGCTTACTATCAAGATGTATTAAAAGGAAGAGGATTAAATGGTAAGTTAATAAATAATACTTTACAAACTCAAATTAGATTAGCTGAATCATATGCTCAAGAAGCTGGAGTAGGTGGATATGTAGATGAATACACAGGTTCACTTACTTTAATTCCTGGTCAACAAGTGTATGATTTAAATGCTTGGGCTGCCGCTTCAGCTTCATTAGAACCAGGAGATAGAATAGAAGTTAGACAAATATTTTATCAAGAACCTCCTGCGATTGTAAGATACTTTGATCCATATGCTGGTACAGGTACTGGTGTTCAAGGATTATTAGAAACATTTGGATTTGGTTCTTACTCCCCAGGTATCAACTTTATGTTAATGCCTGTATATTGGGATATTCAAAAGATTCAAGCTATTGAATTTAATGATCAAGTAAGAAAATCAGCTTATTCTTTTGATTTAGTAAATAATAAATTAAGATTATTCCCTGTACCAACATATGATAATGGTCCTTTATACTTATTGTTTAAGTATATGAAAATAAGTGAAAAATACTTACCAGTGACAGACAATAGACCAAATGTTATAGCTGATGTAATGAGTGTACCTTATAGAAATCCAATATATACTGACATAAATCAAGTTGGTAGAAGTTGGATTTTTAGATATGCTTTAGCATTATGTAAAGAAATAGAAGGACAAATTAGAGCTACTTTCCAAGGATCTAACTTTGGTGGATTAGTAGTTAATGGATCTGAATTATTAACAGATTCTAGAACAGAAAAATTAGAATTAATGACTGAGTTAAAAGAATATTTAGAACAAACAACTCGTAGAGCTCAATTAGAAAGAAAACAGCAAGAAGCTGATTTCACTCGCAATACAATGAATGATATACCTTTATTAATTTATTCTTTATAAAAACAGTCTATGCCAGGAATACCATCACTTCCCGTTCAACAACCATCAGTAACTAGGACTCCTAGTATATCAAGGACACCAACTGTGACTCCTTCTATATCTATTACTCCTAGTCCAAGTGGACCTCCTGGACTAAGTGTTACACCATCACCAACACCAACTATAACACCAACTATTACAGCTACTGTTAGTGTGACTCCTAGTAGAACTCCTACTGTAACACCTACAGTTACTGTAACACCTAGTATCACTAGAACTCCAACAATAACACCAACCCCAAGTCCTAGCGCTGACTGTAGTCAGTTAAATATATTCTCTCAAATGCAGCAAGCTGCTCTTCAATTTATGAAGACAGATATAGCTTATTATAAAACAAATTTAAATCAAACCAAGAGAAATATATATGGTGAATCATTAGAAAAATGGTATTTCCAGCCTTTCTTAATAAAATGTACTATTGAAAGAAATGCTGACACTATTAAAGATGAAATGTTTGGACCTGATATTGAAAAAACAGCTAAACTAACTATTCCAAGAGTAGCTTGGGAACAAGGTAATGCTGGATTAATTCAAGGAGCTAACATATTACCAGAAATAGGAGACATAATTTATGATCGCTCAACAGAAAGATATTATGAAATTCATAATATAATTCATGAATATATTCCTATTAACGCTAATATTGGGTTTGGACAATCATCTTGTCCTCAAGCTGAATTAGTGACATATAATATAGAGTGTCATCAGACAAGAGTAACTAGACTTAATTTATCACCTTATAAAGTAATATAATGCCTAAATCAATAAAACCAAGACCAAAAAGTCAACGTGAAATATTAGATGAAGCCTTAGGCAATGTAAGTGCAGACCCTCAATCAGCGGGTCGTCCTTCTATTCAACCATATAATAGAGGTAATGATGTATCAACAAAAGGAGATAGAGTAAAAGACGTTTCTATTGGTATTATAGATATTGATACAGCTATTGTAAAATATATTGAAGAAAAAATAAAACCATCAGCTATACAAGATGGAAGTAGAATTAAAGTACCTGTAATGTATGGTTTCCCAGAACGTTGGCAAACAATACAAGAAAAAGGATATTTAAGAGAAATATCTGGTAGATTTTTAGCTCCTGTTATTGTTATTAAACGTGATAGCTTAGAAGCCAATAGAGGATTAGGCACTAAAATTGATGCTAATAATCCTCAAAATTTACATGTGTTTGAAACAGGATATACTAAAAAAAATCAATATGATAATTTTACAGCTTTAACAAATAGAATACCAGTTAAAGAATATAGATTAGTAGTCACTCCTGAATATGTTACTTTGACATATAGTTTAGTTATTTTTACTAATCATTTAGAGCAAAATAATAAAATCATTGAGGCGTTTAAATACGCTGAAAACACATATTGGGGAGAGCAAGGTAGATTCCAATTTAGAGCCCAAATTAATAGTTTTTCTACTTCAACAGAATATTCATCTGGTGATGATAGAACTACAAGAACTAATTTTACTTTAACATTAAATGGATATATAATTCCTGACACAGTGAATAGAGATATTTCTTATCCAAAGAAATTTTTATCTAAAGCTCAAATTATATTTAATTTGGAAACTGATGATACTGAGATATTCTCTATAGGTGTATCTCCAAGTGGTAAAGCTAAACAAAATGTTAGTTTCCCTTCATCTGTACAAACTATTAATGTAGTTAATACATCAGATGCTGTTGTTCAATATATAGCAACAAATACAACATTAACAGGTAATGATTTGTTTATTGTTAATGGTACTACATTACGTGTTCTTAACCACACTATAGCTGTAGCTCCATCTCCATTACCACCAACTAGTAAAGAGAATTTCACAGTTATTATTAACACAACTGTACTTCCAAATAATATCATTACATCTGTGACACAAAATGGTTCAGATATTGATATAGTTATAGACACAGTGGCTTTAGGCTATAATCTAACAAATGTTGAAGATTTAGCCAGTATATCAGTAGTAGGTAAATTTGATTAATAAAAATGGGTAATTTAATTCAAGGATATCAAGTAGACATACCTTTTGAACTAAGTGGAAGTAGTGGTTATTTCCTATTTAGTGGAAGTTATGTCGAAATCAATTCAGCTACTTCTAGTACTGACTTTTTTATTATAAAAGATAATGGGCAGCAAGTTTTTAAAGTAAACCAAGAAGGTGTTGTAGAATTTAAAGAAATTAGCACAACACCAACAGTTGTAACTGGTGGTTTATTTTATAGTTCATCAGATGATTGGTATTTATATTATAAACAATAATAAAAAAACACAATAATTATATATATAAAAGGTATTTATTTTATTTTTAATAATATGTATATCGGGTCATAACCACCAAAACAAAGTAAATTTAATATAAAATAACATGGCAACTTGGAAAAAAGTCATAGTATCCGGCAGTAACGCGATACTTAATCAATTAAATGTATCAACCAACCAACAGATTTCTGGTTCAGCTGCCGACACTAGATTAAGTGGTTCATTTAGTGGATCATTTGCAGGTGATGGTAGTAGCTTAACAGGTGTTGTAGCATCAGCAGCTTTTAGTTTAACTGGAAGTACTGGTATTACTTCATTTACTTATAATGGTAGTGCTGGAGCTCAAGTATCTGTTAGTGGTGCGGCTCAATTAAGTGATAATCTTATAACTAAGTGGAACGCCACAGATGGTAAATTTGTAAATTCAAGCTTAACAGATAATGGTACTACAATCACTGGTGCTACTTCAATTCAATTAACTGGAGCTTCATCAATTTTAACTGGTTCATTTACTGGATCATTTAAAGGTGATGGTTCTCAATTAACTGGATTAGTTACTAATTTAGCTATAACTGGATCTAATGGTACAAGCGGTTCAGTTAATTTATTAAACCAAGGTTTAACTATTACAGGTACATCTAATGAAATTGAAACTTCAGTATCTGGTCAAACAGTAACTATTGGTTTACCAAACAATGTAACAATTAGTAATAGTTTAACTGTACAAGGTGACTTAACAGTTGCGGGTACAGCTAGTTTCCAAAACCAAACATCATTATTAGTAGCTGATAGATTCATATTATTAGCTTCTGGTTCTAGCACATTAACAGATGGTGGTATTATTATAAGTTCAGGTACTGGATTATCAGGTTCAGCTTGGTATTTAGAATCAACTTCAACTGGTACGTCTGGAAGATGGGCGGTAGCTTCAAATGTTGACGCTGGTGCTTCAACTGTGACAGCAGATGAGTATGGTGTTACAGCTAAACAAGCATCTGGTGCTCCAGCAGCAAATCCAACTTACGGTGGTTCAACCAATGGCTTTGGTAACATTTATATTGATAGTGGAACAGGTGATATTTACATTTACTCATGATAAAACTATTTAGAAAACTAGTTATGGCTTTCAACGCAAAAAACATTATTTCAAATAATAAAGTAGAGGAGCCTTCAAAAGCTCCTCTACCTAATCTTCAACTTACTAAAGTTGAAATTGAGACTCTATTAATGATGATTAAGGAGTCTAATTTTAAGGGTGAGCATGTTCAAAAAGTATTTGAACTTGTTTTAAAACTTCAAAGTTACTATTCCAAGTTACCTTAATTTTTTAATATTTATCGCAAACATACTGTAGGCCGCAAGGAAGTAGGCATATACACGGCATAAGTGTATGTATCTAACCACAGTACAAATTGTGATATACTATGCCGAATTGGAAAAAAGTCATTGTAAGTGGCTCAGATGCTACTTTAAATTCATTAAATGTAATTAATGGTATCACTGGTTCATTATTTGGTACCTCTTCTTACACGTTAAACGCTGATTTACT
>Ga0181343_1000868_pt1 | contig 12524 bp, 27 predicted proteins | sample Su13VDMLBSD_FD_130110 | JGI IMG/M metagenome (GOLD analysis project Ga0181343, IMG submission 130110) | Freshwater viral communities from Lake Michigan, USA - Su13.VD.MLB.S.D | ecosystem: Environmental > Aquatic > Freshwater > Lake | place: USA: Michigan | collected 2013-07-15 | reverse complement strand
TCCTGCTGTAATACCTGTATTTTCTACAACTGGAATAGATTTAACTCTAACAACTCCATCAGCAGAATAGTGCATAGCATAAGTATATTCACCAGTAGTTGTTTTGTTTAATTCCATTTTAGCCACATCTTCAGGGTGTAATACAATGTAGTTAGGATTGAACTCTGTTCCTTGAATTTGAGAGATAGCAACTCTTAATACATCATATTCGTTAGGAGATGCAATAGACAAAGCAAAACCACCTGCTGACCATGCAACTGCATTTTGTAAGATACCAGTCAAGTTGTTACCTGAACCGTTACCAGACAATACTTGCTCATCTAATTTCAATTCAACCAATTCCATTAACTCGTTGTTAATTTCGTTTCTCATGAATGGTAAATCAGCAATCATTTCTTTAGATACTTTAATCCAAGAAGTGATTTTCTTAACCTCAACAGAAGTTTCAACTAAATTGAAATCAGCTTGTGTTTTTTCAGCACCCTCAGCAGTCATTCCAGCACCACCTTCTTGTCCGTTAGATTGTAAGTAAGTGATGTATTTAGAAGTTGTCCCTGCTGTGTTAACTAACTGACGTAAGAAAGGCATTCTACGAGCAATACGAGCAACACCTGCTTCTAATTGAGATAATGCAACAGTTCCACCTGAATAGTTGTTAGTGATAGTCATAGTTCCTACCGCTTTAACATCAAGATTCATTAAACCACCATTTTCTTTTACTTCTGTAATTTTGTCAATTGAAGTTTCAAAAGCATCAGCAATAGCTTCACCCATTGACTTAAATACATTTTTCTTTTCAGTCTTAGCTTCTTTAAGACCTTCAATCATTCCTTCTAATTTAGCAATAGCAGATTTTACTTCAGTGTTATCTGATTTAGACTCTAATGAAGTTAATTGAGATTTTAACGCTTCTAATTCATCTTTAGAAACTGAGTTTGCTGTTTTTTCAGCAACTAATGAGTTGATTTTATCAACTACTTGTTCTGGTGTCATTTCCATTTTAAATAATTTTTAATAATTAAACAATAAATCTTTCGACCTATGTTGGGTTTAATTATAAAGTGATTATTTAATCGGCTCTATGACTGAACTAACATTTACATGGCTCTTTGAACTTATCAAGTGTTACAGTCAAAACAACCCCTGCTAAATCAGCATCAAGTATGTTTTGAATTATACCACTGTCAGTTTCAACACCAAATCTACTATAAGTTTTTAAACTGTAATCTTTTAACTTTTTATAAATAGCTTTATTGTTAAAACTTTTAATAAATTCATATACCAAATTTTTCATTGGTATTACAGCATTTTCTATATGTTCTTCGTTTTTCTGAAATTTTGGATTGGTTTCATCAAGAAATGCAATACTCATCGTAATTGTTCTTTCAAGTGATGCTTCATCACCATATACTTTTTCTGTATAGTTAGGATATAACCAAATTAACGGTGTTTTTTTAGTCAAATCCCTATCTGCTTTATTCCATTCGTTATTAGTTGATGTTTTAGTTCCGCTTATTTTAAATGGGTTTAATAACATTACACTTTTAATGTCATGAGTTCCACCCACTACAATTTCTTCGTTATTAATTACTGATGCTATTTTAAGTTCCAAAACACTATCGTCCATCAATTCAAGTGATATTTTCTTCCCTTTTCTCGCCCATTTTGTATTACAAGTTTTGATAGTAGTATTTCCAGACAAACTTTCAATGCTGTAAATCTTTATACTACTATCTATATCTAATACAATAGCATCAAATAATTCTGTAACTTCTTTCATATCCAATAAGCATAAAATTTTTGAACACCTCTAAAACCTGCATAAGTTGACATATTTAGCAAGATATATTCTTGTATTGCGTTATATGTTTTTACTGATTCGTTATACTTTAAATAAATAGGAGTATGTGCTGTAATTACATTCGAGTTTTGTTCTTGCGGTTTAACTACTCCTACATTTGTTGTTTGTGTTGCTAAATCTCTTAGATATTGAAAATAAATAAACCCAACAAGCATATCTTTTATTCCTCTTGACATCATTAAAGAAAAACCAATTTGCTCATTAAATGGCTCAAATACTTTAGTGAACTTTACGTCTTGAGGAACATTATTGTTATCTAAATCAGCTACAAATTCATTATATAATTCTACCCCAAATAATTCTACTAAATAAATATCTTCATATCTATCTATGTATTCGTCTATCTTAGTGTTAGAATATAAACCAGTAGATAATTCAAACTTATCTATAAAATCGGCATTACTAACAAACTTTGCCATATCCTAAACCACTAAAAATTTCTGCTTGTTCACCAGTTATCTCATATTTTCCTTTTGGTAAATAAGAACAAGAACCATTTGATTCGAAATTATACATTTTCTTAGCATCTAACGATACTTTTTCTTGTTTGTCTTGTAATTCTACCTTTTCTTGTTTTAACTTCGCCATAACGTCTTATTTTAAATTATTAAATACTTCGTTCCAATCAAACGATTTTAATTCAGTAATTAGATTTTGTTTTACATTTTGCTTTACATCAGTTGCTTCTACACTCATATTAGCCATTTCACTAAGTTGTGATGATAAGAACTTATGTCGCATTTCAAGTGAATATAAAGATTCATCAGTTCTACTTCCATTACCTAATGCTTTAACGATTGTTTCCATTTCAGAAGTAATGTTAGTTATAAGTTCAGCTTTATTCTCTGATTTACCAACTTCTAATACTGGAGTCATTTCATTAGCACCAAATGTAACCGCTGAACCTTCCCATAATGCAACCTCATTAACTTGATAATATCCTTTAGATTCCATTGTAGCATCGTCAATCCACTTTAATTTATCTTTTATGTATCTAAATCCAATAGAATGTTCTTTGATAATACCATCTTGATAATCGCATAAAGCATCGTTACCAAGTGTGGAATTTCCTAATTCACCAACAGCATACAATCCATTGTCATCTTCTTTTAGTTCAATAAATTTTCCAATCTGCCACTTCCAATCATGATGTCTTAAAAATGCTATTTTACGATTAGAACTTGATTCAACACCACGTTCCTGTAAAGATTTTGCAAAAGCACCTTTTACAATCATATCATTATCTGAATCTATGTTGTTAAAGTGTGCTAAATACATCGCAACCTTACGTGAAGTAGTATCAACATCTTTAATTTCTAATCCTTGAGATTTAATTTTATATGCTGAATTAAATTTATTATTCATATTTGTATAAATTTGTTATCTAATACTTGCACAAATATAAAAAAATTTTATTATGAGTAACCTTTCTTTTTGGAATGCTTTTTTTGGAACTGAAATAAAAAAGCCTATTAGGCATATTTCTGACCTATTCGATACTACTTCTGCCTATCAACATGACTTTTACGGTAAAAAAACTGCTGTGTGGCTTGATACCTCTAAGCCATTTAAAGCATATATAGAAATACCAGAATTAAGAACTATTGTAGACAAAAAGGCTCAAATGATGTCTAACGGTAGACCAAGACTAATTAAAGAAAGTGATGGGACTGAAGTTGATTCTCATTGGGTGCTTGCCCTAATCAAAAATCCAAATCCATTGCAGTCATGGCAAGACGTAATATACTCATAATCAGTTAATGATAGTTATATTCTACTGCTTTATGTTACGCACCAAAAAGAAGTTTTGGTATAGTTAATTTATTTGTTCCACTTGCTACTCATAAAGTTCAAATAAACACATCAGGTCGTTCACTGAAACAAATGGATAAAGGAGGTTTAATTAAAGATTATGTATATAATTTCAACGAGGACAACAAAGAAAAATTAACAAATGAAGAAGTTATTATCATTCAAACTACTGATGGTGTCAATATCTTAAACTCTGTATCAAGAATTGAATCGTTAAAATACCCATTATCTAATATAAAGGCTCAATACAACAAACGTAATGTGCTTTTAGAAAATATTGGTGCTATTGGTATATTATCAACAACAAACTCTGATTTAGGAGGTGCGTTACCAATGTCGCCTGAAGAAAAACAACAAATTCAACGTGATTGGTATAATCGTTCTAAAGATGAGCTTATAATTTCTGAATCTGATGTTAAATGGACTCCAATGTCATTTCCAACTAAGGATTTAATGTTGTTTGATGAACTTAAAGCTGATAAACTTGCTATTATAGATGCTTTTGGATTGAACTACTATATTTTCTCAAATGAAAGTGGCTCAACTTATTCTAACGTGAATTATGGAGAAAGATTATGTTATACTTCTACAATTATACCTGAAGCAAAAAGAATATATGATAATATCAGTGAACAATTAGGTTTAGATAAAGAGGGTTTAAGACTTGTGGCAGATTATGAGCATTTACCAGTATTACAGAACGATATACTTCAAGAATCTCAAGCATTCGATTATAGAGCAAGTGCTTTAATCAAAATAGAACAAGAACTCGGAATATTTTTGTCTGATGAAGAAAAGAAAATATTTATTGGATTGAAAAAAGGAGTTCAGAAATAAAAAAACCCTCAAATCTTAAACAGACAAGAGGGATTTTCTAAAATAAAGCAAATGAAATAGTATATAACTTTACAAAAGTAACATTTATTTTTATAATTCCAATTTTTTAAATAAAGATTTAAGAAACATACTAAGCCCTGCTAAACAGTCTGGTGCGTCATCATTTTTATTTTTTCCTTCTTTACTGAAACTCAATACGTTACTCATGAATTGGTGGTATTCATTAGAGTCATGTTTCACAAAAACAAAAGAGTTTATAATAGTAGATGATTGCATAATTATCCTTGTTAGTTTGTTTTGGGAGTTGTGAACCTTTAAAATCCTACATCGTCTTGCCTTGTCTTGTAATAGTCTACCAAAAACAGCACCCATACTATTAGATTCTACTCTAAAATATACTACGTTTAATCTGTTTATTCGTTCAGCACATATTGGAATAGTTACATCTGTATTTCCTTTGTTAAATACATAGTCTGATATATAAACAACCTTATCAATGATTGTTGCTACTGCCATTGCTGTAAAGTCATTACCTGCATCTGAAACGTCTATATAAGCTACTGAACCACTTGCCTTGCCTTTTATTGCATCAAAATCAGATTTATCAATGAATCGTAAATTAGAAAATAATCTACCTTTCATATCTACTGGCTCTTGCATATATTCAGCTGACCATATTTCAGGGTTAATTCTTTTACGAATAGCCATGTATTGCTGAGTAGACATTACATCTTCACAAAATGATTTTTCGTTTTCATCTAATGCAGGAACTATAATAGATAAGTCATACTCATTATTTTGAACATTCTTTCCGATAACATCAGAAGTTGACCACCTTGTTCCAATATCAATCTTTTTACAGTTGCGTTCAAGACGAGAGTCGTGTGTTCCCTCTTTCCATTGTAAAATCCTTTCATTAGTAACGTCTGAGAGTGCATCTTCTATACCTCTATACAAGTCATCAGTAATAGCCAACATAGTAGCACCAAATCCAATAATTGTTCCTCCTACACCCGCACCAAAATAACCTACCTGTCTTGATTGGTTAGTATTCCAACCTTGCAAATTAGCCTTATCTGATGAAAGTTCTACATGAGGAAATACCATAGCAAATTTTTCTGACTTTACTATTTGTCTAACATCGTATGAGAATTTTTGAAATAGAGTAGCGGTGCAAGTATTACGCATTACTGATTCAGTTGGGTTTTTACCTAACGCCCAAGCACAAAAAAGTGAGGTGATATATGATTTACCACCCCTTGGAGGGAGAGATACTGATAATGATTTAATCTCTCCACTTTCAATTTTCATAAAAGCATTTGCTACCTTATGTAGAAACGGTCTTTTAAGAAAAAACTCTTTGTCGTAAAACTTACAGAACTCCCAAAAATCATTCCTCGATAATGTCGCTCTCACTTGAGTTTCCAAAGCCTTCCTCACCTCCATAGGTAAGTCGCTCTTGTTCATTTCGTTCAAGTTCATTTGATTCAATGTAGTCATCGTTTAAAAATCCTTTAAGTTCTTCAGTTGAAAATTCGCTCAAGTCAATAGTTTGTATTTTAGTTTCTATTTCTTGTGCATGTGGTTTATAAGCATTATCCATTAACGCCTTGTAAGCATTTACATCACCCTTTAATGCTTTAGCAAGAATAGCCAATGTAATTCTATATTCTTGACTTAATTTTTCTTGCATTCCAGTCAATGGGTTTCTACCCCAGTTAGCTAATTGTAATATTTCTCTTACAACTGTGCTTCTGTTTCTTGAACCCCTCGGTCTACCTGCTTTTTTAATGTTCGTAACTTCCTCTGCTTCAAGATATTCAGCTTCAGTCATTCCTTTTTCCTTAGCTTCTATTCTACGCTTTCTTTCATCAAGAGGTAATAATAGTAATAAATCTTCCTCTGTTAATTCTGGTTTAGGCGGAACATTTTTATCTTTATGAGTTCTTATGGTTTTGTATTTACCACGAACAGAACCCTCTTTTACTCCTCGTCTTGCCATAATTCTAATATTAGTTCAATTATTTTTTCTACTTCAATAACATTTGTTTCATACTTACCTCTACCAGATTTAGTTTTTACACCCAAATTGAAAAAGTTTCGTATAAAATCATCTTGTTTTTCGTTTTTACAAGTTACTATAAAATGTGATGAAAATTCTTTTGATTCACTACCTCCTAAATCTACTTCTGTGTTTAGGTTTATATCGAAATTAAAGTCCATTTCATCAATATTTATGTCCTTGCTGTTTATTTTTGCCATAATTTATAAGCTAAAATACTACAAAACACCACTAAAATACCTGCAAATACCATGTATTCAAACCCTTTTGATTGTTTTCGTTGCATATACACTTTTTGATTATGCTCTTTAACTTTCTTATTGTATTGTTTGATATATTTTGGATTTTCAGACAATTTCTTTAATTTACGTTTTTCTCTACGAATTTTGCTCATTATCTAATTGTATTTTAAGTTCTAAAGCTTTATTATCATACCATTTCGCCTTTTCCATATCTCTTTCAATAGACTGGTCTGGTTTTTTACCTGCCCTCATTCGGTATTTAAAAGCAGTCATTTCACAATGAGCAATAGCTTTTTCTTTACCCCAAATTAAAACCATCATATCGAAAGTTTCCATTGTGCCAAGTTTGTAATGAGATGGATTTATAAAGTCATATTCAGTTTTGGAATTAAGAGATTCTTTAACTTTATCGCAAAATTTATCATTACCTTTTTTTCTTGCTAAAACTTTACAATGTTCATCAAACATTTCTGCTGACATATAAATCCAAGTATAGTCAAGTTTTATATAGATTCCTTTAACTTCGTTATCAATCTTTATAATTTTATCTATAACATGAGATTCACCTGCCTGAACTATCTCTCTGTAAGGTTTAATGAAAGTTACTAAGTCGTTTTGTTTAATATCTAAGCTCATAAATCTTCTTTTTTTAGGAATGTTCCATTTTTTGTTACTCCAGTTCTATTTTTAATTTCATTATAGGCAAATTCTTCACATTCGTCTATATCAAACCCTAATTGGTTAGCAAGAATAGTAATAACCACTCTAATATCACCTAAAGCATCTTTTTGACCATTTTTATTGCCTTTTAAGATAGCTTGTGCTAATTCACCTACTTCTTCAGTCAATTTTGCTAATTGTGTGATAGCATTTTCAGGTTTAAGCAACTTTTTAGGCTCAGCCCATGCAAGAATATTCTCTTTACGTTTCAAGTGTGATTTGTAATATTCTTTTTTGGTGATGAATCTTTCAAGAAACAAATCTTGTCTTATTTCAGAACTACCTTCACCATCTGAAATTTTAACCCATTTTTGACCTTGCCAAGTGTTAAGTTCTAAAACTATCACTTCAATTTGTGGTAAATCTTTTGCCACATACGTTTTTCCAAATTTTACTTCCATTTTATTTATTTTTATCTAAGGTTTTTTTATATAGGCAACTCCAAAACTTACGATATTCCTTCCAATATCTATCAGGGTTATTATAATGTTTCTGATAGGGGTATTCAGGATTATCCAATGAATCAAACATCATCTCGATGGCCAATGACATAGATTTTTTACTATAACTTCTTCTTGCTATTACTTTAAAAAAGAATTTCTCATACCACTTTATGTAAATAGTTTGAGTCTTATTTACTCCTACCTGATTAGCCATTAGTTCCCATCATTAGTTAAGTGATATAATTCCCTTCTGTATTTATGGTAAGGGTTTATTACTCCTTTGCGATTTTCTCTGAATTTAAATCTGATATAGTCCAACTCCCTGAAACTATATTTACCTATTAGATGAAAAGCCATACTACAAATCCTATTATTCCAAAAACACCAACTCTTATACTTGATTGTAATATCATGTCGTTATTTCTAAACCAAGAAACTAAACTATCTGCCTTTAACCAAACTAAAGGAACACACATTAACCTATCTATAATGTAAATAGGTAAAAAACACCCAAACATTACAATAAACCCTAAAACCATTTTTAGGATATTTAAAACTTTTACTTTCATAATTTTTCTAATTCGTTTTTTACTTCTCGCCAGAATTCTTCTTGCCATATAAATGCTATCAAATCATAGTCTTCATTTAAAATCTCATCAACTGCAATTAAAGCACATTGTTGAGCATCATCTGGATAAATGTCCCATCTAACATTTATGTATTTATCTCTTAATTCTTTTGCTTTTTCTTTTGGTGTCATAATTTTTCTAATTCTAATTTAACATTCTCCCATAAATCCAAATTTAAATGGTATCTATGATTCTTTTCTACTTCTATGATTATCTCAACAATACATTTAGCACTCTTAACACTACTTAGATTTTCAAGTTTACTCCTATCTATTGTTGCTCTAATTATATCAGCAATTGCTTCTTCCTTATTCATATTGCATTTATTGATTCTATTTGAACTATGTTAGTTGTGTTTATTACTATTTCCTTTTGAAACTCCAGTTCTATTTCACTCCTATAAGATTTTACTTTTACGAATTGACCTTTGTTATTAAGAATATCAATCATCAAATCTTCAAACGCACAATGCGGAATCTTAGGATTTATAGGAAATGTAGTAATGATTCGACTATTATCAGTCATATACAAACAAACTACTAATTCACTATATTTTCTCATAATTTTTCTAATTCTTGTTTTACTTCTTGCCAACATGATTCGATATTTTTATCATCAAAATTAGTATATAAAATATCTAATATCTCATCAACTGCAATTATTGCAGATTGTTTGGCTTCTCTTAAATCAATCGTATTTTCTAATTCAACTGAAAATAAATGATAATACTTATCAACCAACTCTTTTGCTTTTTCTTTAGGTGTCATACTTAGAATGGTAAATCATCATCAGACTGAGTTTCATCAATGATACTCTGTGCTTTTTTAGGTTTAGCAACTGGAACATTACCCTTAGAACTATCTACAACTCCAGTTATTCTCCAACCTTCAATAGTATTGAAATACTTTTCTTCTCCTTTAGGATTAGTCCAAGCCTTTCCTCGTAAGTTAATACCAATAACAACTTCTTGACCAACTGCAAACTCATCAACCAAATCAACATTGTCTTGACTAAACTGAATCAACAAGTCTTGAGGGTATTTACCATCAGATACACTAACCACTACCTCTCTTTTTTTGAACTTCTCCGAAAGAACCACTGTCTTATTAATGACCTTCAAAAATCCTTTTACTTCCATAATTTCAATTATTTATATGTTATATGTGCAAATATAATCAAATTTAATAAATACCAATATTTTATTTAATTTAAAACATTAATCAATTTAAAGCCATTTAAGACACTACAACATCTTGAGATATACTAAGTGTTAACTTTTATATTAAAGTTTCTTAGAATTAAGATTTAGTAGGTAAAACACGTATTGAGAATGCTTTTAATTTACATCTGTTTTAAAATAGAAATTTTTTAAGGAGGTTTTTAATTGACATGTGGAATTTTGGAAAATTTTTTAGAGGGGTGTAAATAGATAATTACGATTTTTCCATGAGCTGGGGGTGCCTCTTCCTCCTTTCTTCACGACTTACCACGCTTAAAACGGTTAAAAATTGCGTTTTTGAGTGTTGAAACTGGGTAAAAAGCTAAAAAATTAAGTGTTTGATATTCAGTGGCTGAGTCTACTTGTTCCACGCGGTGGAGACAACTTTTTTTATGTTTTAGGAATGAGACAAAAAAAACCCTCTAATCTGGTGAAAAGAGGGGGTAAACTGGTTTAGTTGTGTTATAGATTGAAACCTAAAGCGGATAGGATAAAACCTATAACTAATACTGCTAAAGCTATGTTAACTACTTCATTTATATACTTTTCCATACTATTTCAAAATTTTAGTTTAAATTATTTTTTATTCATCTTAATATATAACCTTGTTACTCTGTTATATTGCATGTTTTTTAAAGTTATTTAATTCTTTATTGTTTCTATATACTTTTTTATTATGTTGTGATTAGTGTATAATATACATTCTTTATATTCTTTGTTTGTATCTTTTAGTTTTATGTATTGCTTTACATTCTTTAGATATAGTTCTTTATCTGGTTTGGTTATGTTAGTAGGTAGGTTGTTTTTTATTTGTTCGTATGTTAATCCGTTATATGTGTTCATAGTGTTTCGTTTTAATCATTTAAAAAATTTATGACGTTTGCTTTACCTCCTTTAAAAGTATATTTTTCACGTATCCATAAAATACTATTATTTCTTTTGTCAACTCTTAATTTTCCGCTATTTCCTTCAGCCCAAACAAAACATTTTGTTTCTCTATAAATACTAAATATAGTACTGTCAAAAATTGATTGATTGTGCATAATTATTTCTATTTTCATAATGTTTTTGTTTAGTTAATTATTCTGTAAAAGCTCCGTTGTCTATCCATTCATTTAGTAATGTTTCTGGGTGTTGCCAATCAACAGATTCAAACAAATCTAAAGCTATCATATGCGGGGTAACATTGTTTTTATCGCACCAATTTTTTATATTTTTCTCTGTGTTATACATACCTTGACACAACTCAAGAAAATCATTGTAATTATATGTTGCTGAATTTTCAATTGTCTTTATTTTTTCACTACTGCATAACTCAGGTATATAACAGATTTCTTTTGTTTTATTGTTGAAGGCTTCAAAGTTTTTATATATATACCCCTGATTATAATATTCAAGAGTTATAACGCCATTCTTAATACTTCCAATTGTTTCCATAGTTTTTTTTGTTTAATTAATTAATATATTCTTTTTACTCTTATTTTATGTAGGTCGTTTATGTTGCTGGTGAATAGTTTGTTTTTAGCGTGTTTTCGTGCCTCCTGTATGTTATCCGCTTCAATTACTTCCCTTGTTAGCTCATTGCTTTGCTTGTCTTCATATATGAATGTGTATTGTTTTTCTTTTATTGTTTTCATTGCTTTAAGTTTTTAAATGTTATTTTGTTTTAATTCCTCAATTTGTTTTTCAGTTTCATTTATATTATAAGATTGAAAAACTATTCCGCCCCCGTATTGTTTGTTATGAAATTTTTTTCCGCCTATTTTTTTGGCAAATTTTAAAGCAATATTATATTTTTCACTTATGCTTAATTCGTAATTATATCTTAAATTATCATTTAATAAGTTAAGAAAATGACATGCAAAACGTGGGTTTCCGTTAACGTCGTTATTTACTCTTGTAAATTCAATTTTTTCCATTTTTTTTTATTTTTAAAATTATTAATTACTATTTATTTTCTTGTCTTATTTCAATGATTCTTTTAAAACGAATGATTTTAGTAAAATCTTTGTTTTCGTTTTTTTCCTCTTGCTTAATCATTCCAGTAAAATGATTAATTAACTGTTTCTTTGTTTTCATAGCTTTATTTATTTAAAAAATGATTTATTTCAATAGTTTTTGTTATGTTCCATATTTTTTTTATATGGTTCTCAATTTTTTTATCTTGTTCGTCGGTCATTGAATACCAACAAACAATATCTAAAGCATAATTTATGCTTTTTCCGTTTGTTTTACACATCTGAACTATGTATAACGCTATTTTTTCGAAGTTGTTTTCTTTAGTTTTCATAACTTATTGCTTTTCAGTGTTTTAGCTTTTTAAGGTGCTTTTTTCCCTTTTTCTTTCTACAAATGTAGGCATAAATTATTAATGTGCAAATTTACACAATGTTTTTTTTCAGTCTATTACAACATTTAGAATGATTATAAATAAGCTAATTATATATAAATATGAACGTGTGAGCGTGTGAATAATAAAAATATTTGAATTAAACAATACTTAAGAACAATTTAGACAAAATATAAATAGTTTAAATTCTAATCAAAGCCTGATTAAATTCTAATCAATGGTATAGAAAAATTTCTCGGTATAGAAAAAATACTATATATAGCCAGCAAGACACCAATTTTTTTACAGAAAAAAAATCTTTATATTAGTTGGCAAGACTCCAAATTTTTCGGTATAGAAATTTTCCTAT
>Ga0181343_1000867_pt1 | contig 12526 bp, 17 predicted proteins | sample Su13VDMLBSD_FD_130110 | JGI IMG/M metagenome (GOLD analysis project Ga0181343, IMG submission 130110) | Freshwater viral communities from Lake Michigan, USA - Su13.VD.MLB.S.D | ecosystem: Environmental > Aquatic > Freshwater > Lake | place: USA: Michigan | collected 2013-07-15 | reverse complement strand
TGAAGTATCTTCTGTACTTGAAGCAGATTATTTCTTTCATTAGGAGGTAGTATTGGCTAAGAAGAAAAAGAAAATTCATAAAGTTACTAATGAAAAAGAAATGGAACTAGCAGTTCAACGCTGTGTTGATATTGCTTTATCAGATGATCTAAAGAAAACAATAAATCTTTGGTTTCCTACTGGTAGATTCTCAGCAATCTTTTTAGATAACTGTCACGAAGAGATGATGCTAAAGGATGTTCCATTTCAAACAGATATGAATATTAATATTTATATAGAAAAGGAATAGTAATGGCAAGAGTATTAGTTATTGGTGACACGCATTTTCCTGCTGTTCACAAGAATTACTTTACATTTGTTAAAAAGATTCGTGATAAGTACAAGTGTAATGAAGTAGTTCATATGGGTGATGTTGTTGATCACCATTGTATTTCGTTTCATGCAAAGCATCCTGAAAACGAGGGTGCTGTTACTGAATACAAGAAGGCTTCGATTTGTATTAAGCAATGGGAAAAAGAGTTTCCAGAGTTAAAAGTTTGTATTGGTAATCACGACGAAAGAGTTTATAGATTAGCTTCAAATATGGGTATTCCAGATTTTTATCTGAAAGACTATAATGGAGTTTATACAACAACTAAATGGGAGTGGATGTATGCTCATATTATTGACGGCGTTCGCTATCAACACGGTACTGGGTCTTCTTCTCAATATCCAGCTTTTAATACGGCTAAGATGTCGGCATTCCCCATTTGCATGGGACATCACCATTCTATTGCTGGCATCAATTGGCTTTGTGGCCCTGATCGTAGGATCTTTGGCATGGATGTTGGGTGCGGTGTAGACAAGAATAGATATGAAATGGCTTATGGTAAGAACCTAATTAAGAAGCCAGTCATTTCTTGTGGCGTTGTAATTGACGGTCATCCTTATCTTGAACTTATGGATATGTGAGGTTAATATGGAACAAAGAAAACTTAGTGTGTTAACTGAAGAGATGTTTAAGTTTGTTACTACAAAGTTTACTATTAGAATGTGGCTTCCTTTAAGTCAGCCCTTTAGTGAAAATGATTTATATCCAACAGACAATATTAACGATATAGTTAGTTGTGATAATAATTGGATGCGTTCTAATATTGAAATGCTCATTGAAAACAAGTGGAAAGACTTAGGCATGAGTGATCTCGGTCTTCGTTTGTTATCAGCCTATGAAGCTAATGCTGTTGAAATTCTTGACAAGGATGGAAACGGTAAGGTTTTCTATAACGATTGGCCCTGATAGTTGGGGCTACTGATAGGTGCTATCAGAAAGGAGGAATAAACATGAATACAGAAACTACAAACAATGGTCCTGCTGTAACTGGCGTAAGTGTAATTGAATATCTTTCAAACATTAGTACAGTTCTTACTGGTATTACAACTAATATCAACGAACAAGTTACTCGTCTTGTTGCTGCTCAGTCTACTGCTACTGCAAATCTAAATAAGGAGAATCTAAATGAAGTCAATGAAACTGCCACCGTTGGTAACTGAAACTCTTGAAGTCAAGTGGAGTAATCTACTAAAGCCAGATACAAATTTTGGTGAGAACTCTGCTAACCATAACATTACTGTTATTGTTGATAAGAATCTAGGAAAGGTTCTTGCTGATATTCTAAAGAAGAGTGGTGCAAAGAAGATTAACGGCGTTTCTGAAAAGGAAGGCGTTAAGTATGTTAAGTTTAAGAGCAAGAATCATATTGATAAGATTAAGTTTCCTTGCGTAGATGCTCTTGCTAAGGAAACAGATGTTGTTGCTTTTGGCGGCGATAAGGTTCGTCTAAAGCTTCAGCCTATGGTTCTTAGTCGTGATAACTCTCTCAGTCTATATCTAAACGGTGTGCAAATCATCGAAAAGAATAATACTGGTGGCGGTTCCGGTAACGGATTTGCTCCAGTAGAGGGTGGTTTTGTTGGCGTTGGTGCTAACAAGTCTGCTGCCACCACCGAGACAGAAGAAGTTACTGACGATGACATTCCGTTCTAATGGAATGGAAGTTTAATATCTCACCAGTAGCAGCATCTAGACCCAGAGTAGGTAAGTGGGGAGCTTATTACTCTGGTCCTTATAAAGAGTTTAGAGAAAAAGCTGCTGAAAAAGTATATGAAGTAATAGGTACTGATAGAAAATTATTTAGCGGTCCTTTATGTATTACCTTAGAGTTGTATGTAAAGCGTCCTAAGAAAACTTCTAGAGGACATCCAAGAGCAGACTTGGATAATTATACTAAAGCTGTGTTTGATATATTAAATGGTAAATTATGGGAAGATGATTCGCAGATCATCTCCATGTATGTAACTAAAGAGTGGGCGGAAGTCGGCTCTAATGGTTACTTTATACTAGGGATTAATGATCCCAAGTAATTGTCTTTGGTAGTTTAAGTTAGTAGAACAGTATACATTTACCCCAAGCGTGTATAAAGATGGCGGTGCAAATCCGCCCCAACGATTTAAAGGAGATTTAATTATGGATAAAATTGTAGAATACATAGATCATATGGGTACTGATTCGTCTGTAGTTGACGCTGCTAGAGTTTCTTTTGATAAAGTTTCAACTCTTTATACTAAAGAACAAAACAATAAGTTAATTAAATATCTTGCAAAGCATAATCATTGGAGTCCTTTTGCACACACATCTATTAAGATGAAGTTTAAGGCTCCTGTTTTTATCGCACGACAACTAGCAAAGCATCAGGTTGGTTTTGCTTGGAATGAAATCAGTCGTCGTTATATTGACTATACTCCTGAGTGTTGGATTCCAGATGCTTTTAGATTTAAAGCAGAGAATAAAAAGCAGGGTTCTTCAGATCAAATTGTACAAGATCCTGAGTTATTAGTTCAATACAAAAATATGTGCTCTGCTTCTATACTTATGTATGAACATTTATTAGAGAAGGGTGTATGTCCTGAACAAGCAAGATCAGTTCTTCCACAGTCTATGTATACTGAGTGGATTTGGACTGGTTCGTTATACGCTTGGTCTAGAATGTATTTACTTAGATCACATGATACTGCCCAACAAGAAGTAAGAGATTATGCTAAGGCTGTTTCAAATGTTTGTTATAATCTTTTCCCTTTAAGTTGGAGTGCTTTAACTAATGAATCAATGGATAGAACTCTCTCGTAAAATTTCTGAAACAGTTCAAAGAGATCGTGCTCATATTTCTTTGGTTATTAGAAAGAATAAAGTAATTGCTGTGGGCACTAATAACTGGAAGACACATCCCAAGACTGTTGAACTTGGTTATATGTTACCTTATCTTCACTCTGAGTTAGATGCAGTAAGAAAAATTCAATGTAACATGGATAAACTTATTCTTGTTAATACTAGATTTAGTAAGACAGGTCATATTGGAATGTCAAGGCCATGCAAGTATTGTATGCCTTGGTGTGCTAATATGTTTGATAAGATTTACTATACTAATGAAGAAGGGATTCTTGTTGAACTATGAAAATTAATGAAACATTTAAAATTATATCAAGGTATGGACAGCCTAGAGTAGTTACGAAGGTTGCCAGAAATAAATATATTATTGACGGACCTTCTGCTTATTATAGAGGAGGTACTTCTAATGATGGATATCCTTTTATTGATTACGATGGTGGTCCTTTTGTATGCACGGGTGATTCAATGTCGTTCTATGGAGGAACGGAAAAGGAAAGAATTGCGTCGCTTGAGATTATTGAGTCATCTCAAGAAGGATTTTTAACAGTAGAAATCCTAACTAGATCTAAAGATAAGGTGTTAAAACTATGAGCAGTACATTTACTGGTAAAAGAACACAATGTCCACGGTGCGCTGCTTCTGGTAATGACCATAAGGGTGATAACCTAACAGAATACACAGATCATTATTATTGTTTTGCTTGTCAATACTATGAAGGAAAGGATGGTTATTCAAAACCTATGGAAGAAACTACGATAATCAAAAGCTTTACTCCTATTACTGGTAGATTTGAAGATCTAACAGATAGGGGTATTAGTGAAAAAACCTGTAGACTTTATGGATATACTACTGCCAAAGTAAATGGCAAGGATATTCAAATTGCTAGTTACTATAAAGGTGGAGAATTACTTGGACAACACTTGCGTGGTCCTAATAAACAATTCTTTTGGAAGGGTAATAGTAAGACTGTTGAATTATTTGGTCAACACTTATGGAAGAACGGTGGTAAGAGACTAGTAATTACCGAGGGTGAGATTGATTGCATGACTGTTAATCAACTCCTTGGTGGTACTTGGCCTGTTGTTTCTGTTCCCAACGGTGCTCAGTCTGCTGTTAAATCAATTAAAGATAACTATGAATTTGTTTGTAGTTATTCTGAAGTAGTTCTTTGTTTGGATAACGACGATCCCGGTAAGCAAGCTACTAAACAAATTGCAGAACTACTGCCACCCGGTAAGTGCAAGATTGCTAAGTTACCTTACAAGGATGCTAATGAATGCTTAATGAACAACAATGGTAAGGCTGTAGTTTCTGCTATTTGGGAAGCACAACAGTATTCACCAGATGAAATTTTACATGTATCTACAATTGTAGAAAGTAGTGAGGATATTAAAAATGTTAGAGTCTACCCATTCCCATTCGATAGCCTTAGCGAGTTTCTTATTGGTCAACGCTCTGGTGAAATTAGTCTATGGGCTAGTGGAACTGGTAGTGGTAAGTCTACTATTCTGCGTGAGCTTATTCTCCATCATTTGGAGGAAGGTAGATCAGTCGGTGCAATCATGCTTGAGGAATCTCCACAAGAAACTATGGATGACATGATTAGTTTGATTCTTAACAAGCCAGTACGAGCTATTCGTGCTTGTCGAATGATGAACGATCTTCGTGGTAAGCTTGGAAAGAATCCTATTAACATGGATTTTGTAGATGATCTTTCTGATGAAGAGTATGCTGCTGCAAAGCGTAAGCTTAGTGGTACTAATTTCTTTATCTATGATCACCTTGGCAATAACGCTATGCAGAATCTGCTTGCTCGTATGGAGTATATGGCAGTCAGCCTTAAGGTTGATGTAATTGTTCTTGATCATATTACCGCAGCAGCCGCTGGTCTTATGGGTATGCATGACAAAGATATAGACGGTGGTAATTCAGAGCGTATTATTATTGACACGCTTATGAAAGAACTACGATCTATTGCTGTTCGTACAGGTGTGCATATTGATATTGTGTCTCAACTTAAGAAAACAGAAAAGGCATATGAAGAGGGTGATAGAATTACACTACAGGATCTTCGTGGTTCTGGTGCTCTATCGTCTGTTCCTAATACCGTAATTGCTCTTGAGCGTGATAGACAAAATACAGATGAAGTAATAGCAAATACTACTACCATTAGAGTTCTAAAGAATCGTCTTACGGGTCGTGCTGGTATTGCATCTGCTTTGTACTATGATCGTAAGACAGGTAGATTAAAGGAAGTTGGTTTTGCTATTGATGATGGTGGTCAAGTTGTATTTGATCCAGCAGAAGGAACTAATAATGTTAACAGCTGATATTGTATTTGGATTGGCGTGGGGTGATGAAGGTAAGGGTAAAGTTGTATCTGGCATTCTTAGTCGTAAGAAGAGATACAACTATGTATGTAGATGGAACGGTGGTCCAAATGCTGGACATACCGTTTATCTAAATGGTAAAAAGTACAAGACCCACCAGATTCCTAGTGGTGTATTCCATGATGTTACTTCTATTATTGGACCGAGTTGTGTTATTGATCCAATCAAACTTAATGCTGAAATTAAATACATGGAAGAGAATGGATTTAATCCACGAAAGTATCTTAAGATTCATCCTCATGCTAATATCATTACCCAAGAACATATTAGATATGATCAAGAATTTTTAGCGGCTAAGTTAGGAACAACTGGTTGTGGTATTGCTCCTTGCTATTCAGACCGCGCTCTACGAAAAGGTTTGCTAGCCAAAGATTATTATTCCTATGCTTCGTCTAACACTACAGATTTGCTATGGAATATGCACTTTAAGGATAGATCCCATATCCTATGTGAAGGTGCTCAAGGTATGTGGTTAGATATTAATCACGGTAATCCACCATTTACAACAAGTTCAGAAACTCTTCCATATGCTGCTTGCTCTCTAGGTTTCTCTCATAGAGAAATTGGTGAAGTAATTGGAGTTGCTAAAGCATATGATACTCGTAGTGGTGAAGATCCACGATTCCCTAACTCATTATTGGAATGCCCAGAGAGAGGAATAATTGGGGCTACTGGTAAGGAATACGGCACAACGACTGGCCGTAAGAGAAAGGTTGACTTCTTAGATTTAGATGCCTTAATGAAGGCTATTGATCTAAGTGGAACAACTAAATTAATTATTAATAAGGGCGATGTCTTAGAACAATGTGGTATTTTTAAGATTAAACACAATAGAGAAATTGTTTCGTTCAACTCATATGCAGACATGAAGCAATATATTGTCGGTTATCTTGTAAATGCTTGTTGGATGGATGAATCTCTTATTAGTTTTTCTAACGATCCTGAATCAATTCCAAAGGAGTTTGTATGAAAGTAGAAGAAGATGTTAAGCTAGATTTCTGTGATGTTCTTATTAGACCAAAGCGTTCTACATTAAACAGTAGAAGTGAAGTATCTATGTCAAGAACATTTAAATTTAGTTTGCCTAATGGACTTATGCAATGGACTGGAGTTCCTATTGTTGCTAGCAATATGGATACTATTGGTAATTGGGAAGTTGCTTCAGAACTTGCTAGCTTTGATGCATTAACTGCACTACATAAATACTATAGTATAGATGAGTGGAAGCAAGCAAATATTTTAGCTGGTAATCTATCTAATAATATAGTCTATACTATGGGTATGGGTAAAGATAACTTTGCTGAGATTGATAAGGCACAACAAATTATTAATCTTTATCCTAGTATTAGATTTGTCTGTATTGATGTTGCTAATGGATATACAGAAAAGTTTGTTAAGTATGTATCAACAGTAAGAGGATTATTTCCTAATCAAGCAATTATTGCTGGTAATGTTGTATCCCGTGAAATGACTGAGGCTTTACTATTGGCTGGTGCTAATATCATTAAGATTGGTATTGGTCCCGGTTCAGTATGTACAACTAGAAAGGTTGCTGGTGTTGGCTACCCACAACTGTCATGTATCATGGAATGTGCTGATGCCGCACACGGACTTAATGGCTATGTTCTGTCGGACGGTGGTTGCACTTGTCCGGGAGATGTTGCCAAGGCATTTGGAGCGGGTGCAGATTTTGTTATGATTGGTGGTATGTTTGCTGGTACTAATGAATCAACTGGTGAAGATGTTTATTATAAGCAGAGATTAGTTGGCAAACGATTTTATGGAATGTCATCAGATACGGCAATGGAAAAATACTCTGGAGGTGTGGCTACCTACAGAGCATCAGAAGGTAAGACCGTCGATGTTCCTTATACTGGTCCAATATCAGAAGTAATGAAATCAATTCTTGGTGGTGTAAGATCAGCATGTACATATGTTGGTGCTGATAAACTAAAAGACCTACCAAAAAGAACTACATTCGTTAGAGTTAATAGACAGTTGAATACATTCTTTAAGTGAGGAATACTATGAGATTAGTACTTGATGTTGAGGCAAACGGACTAAATGAAGTTTCTATTGATGGTAAAAAGATTGTTAAAGAAGCAGACACAATTCATTGTGCAGTCGTATATAATCTAGACACAGGTACTACTCATAAGTTTACTCCAGAAAATATCGTGACCCTACTAAGTCTTTTAGATAAAGCAACATTAATAATCGGTCACAATATTTTCTTTGATATTGCTGTTGTCAAGAAAATTCTAGGTAGTTTTAAATGTTCCAAATGTTATGATACTTTAATTATATCAAAGTTAATGTATCCTGATAGAGATGACCATCCGCTTGGTGGTAACTCTCTGGAGTGTTGGGGTAAGTTTCTAAATAATAATAAGTTAGATTATCAAGGAGGATGGGAAACCTACTCTGAAGAAATGCTTACCTACTGTGAGCAAGATGTTATGCTTACAGTAAACATTTATAATTACCAACTAAACAATTGCAAAGTACCAGAACAAGTTATTAAGTTTGAACACCTTGTTTCAAAAATATTATCTGAACAAACATATAACGGTTTTGGTTATAATGCAATTGTAGGTGATAAACTAATAGGTGAATTACTAATAGAAAAGGCTCAGATTGAAGATGAGATGCGTACTATTTTTCCAGATAAGATTGAGGAAAGATGGTCTACCAAAACAGGTAAGCGTCTTAAAGATAAAATTGAGATCTTTAATCCCGGTAGTCGCCAACAAATTGCTAGTAGATTATTTGATAAGTATGGATGGGAAGCACCTTTAACAGATAAAGGTAATCCTAAAGTAGATGAATCTGTTCTTGCTAAGTTAGACTATCCTGAAGCAAAGAAACTAGTACAGTACTTTGACTGTATTAAATTAATGGGTCAGGTAGAAGACTGGAATACAAGAGCATCTCTGTCTAGGGATGGCAACATTCACGGCCTTGTAAACGCACAGGGAGCCGCTACAGGGCGTTGTACACACAACCAACCTAACATGGCTCAGGTCAGTAAAGACAAGCGTGCAAGGGCTTTGTTTGTTCCTCTTGAGAAAGATCATGTATTACTTGGCTCTGACTTACAGGGTTTAGAGTTAAGAATGTTGTCGCACTTTATGGCTAAATATGATAATGGTAAGTATGGAGATAAGATTCTTAATGATGATATCCATACATATAACCAGAAAGCAGCAGGACTTCCTAATAGAGATGCTGCTAAAACATTTATCTATGCTTATTGCTATGGTGCTGGTGATGAAAAACTTGGTAAGATTATTGGTGGTAATCGTAGTTCTGGTAGCAAAATCAGAGCAAAGTTTCAACAAGAAATTCCAGCACTAGATAAAGTACAGCAAGAAGTAAAGTATTCTGTTGCTAAAACAAAAGGTGTAAAACTACCTGATGGTAGAACTGTACCAGTAAGATCAGAACACGCAGCATTAAATACATTACTACAAGGATCTGGTGCTATTATTAGTAAACTATGGATGTGCATAGCTTATGTAAATCTTAAGAAAAGATTTGGAGACTCTGTTAAACAAGTTGCTTATGTTCACGATGAGTTGCAATATTCTTGTCATAAGGATATAGCAGATGAAGTCGGTAAGATAGTAACCGCTGCTGCTACAGAGGCTGGCGAAAAGTTGGATCTTAAGATACGAATTGATGCAAACTATTCTATTGGTTATAATTGGAGTGAAACACATTAATGAAAGCAGATGTATACATAGGATTTTATGATTACTCTTTAGGTTTAGGTTGGTGGAGATCTACTCTAATTAAACTATTAACCTTTAGTAATGTTAATCATGTTGGTTTAATATTCTGTCTACCATTTTCTAACATTACTCCAATGGTACTTGATGGTTCCAAGTGTAGACTAATGACAGAGTATATGCTTGAACTTAAAGGAGCAAAAATAATTTATAAAAAGTATATGGGTACTGTAGATATTTGTTTAGAAGATATCAAAAAAATATCAGATACTCATAAAGTGTGGACTTGGTATAAAGTATTATTGTGGTTTTTATTTGGTAGGTGGATTGGTATTAAGCCCCATCATTGCTGTAGTTTAGCGTGTAACTGGTTAAATACAAATCTTAAATATAATTATAGACAAAGCGGTGTTCCGCACAAACTTATGCAGGAGATTAAAAATGATTATAGTTCTTATTGGTGGTAAGGCTAGAGTAGGTAAAACAACTCTTGCTAATATTATTGCGGAGTATTGTGTGAATAATAACCTAACTCCAAGAATGGTTCCATTTGCTTATGGTATTAAGAAAGCAGCAGAGTTAAAGGGACTAACTAAAACTGCTAACCCAAAAGAATACAGAGATTTCTGTCAGACACTTGGTGAGTCTATGCGAATTAAAAACCCAGATCATTGGGTAGATGAGTGGAAGTTAAAGATTGCTGAGATTGAAAAAGAAGAACAAGTAGAAATGCAAAACAATGATTCATATAAAGAAAGGATAGTTATTGTAGATGACTGTCGTTATATGAATGAAGTAGCTATTGGTAGAAAACTAGGTGCTAATTGTATCTTTGTAAAGCAAGGTAAAAGAATTATTGAAGATGATTCTGCTAGTTGGCGTGAGCATCCTAGCGAAGAACTTGCTAATAGAATTGAAGCTAAAGATAAAAACTATTCTGATATCTTTAAATACATTATCCCAAATGATAGTACACAAGATGTATTTAAGAAACACGCTAATAAGAATATTCCTACTTGGCTTGGTCTACTAGCTGACGGTGGTAGACCTGAGTGTAACTGTGAAATTTGTAAGGCAAATAGAGAAAATAGAGAGCCAGATGCACAAAAAGTTATGGAAGAACTATTAGATATTCTAGAAAAAACACTTGAAGAAGAGGGTGGAAATAATGAAAGCTGTTCTTGATGGCGACATTATGGCCTATCGTATTGCTTTTAGAGCTGATGCTGAAGGCATTGAAGATATAGATCTTTGGGTACAAGATGCACTAGATAACTGGACACCTCCCAATGTGTCGGATATAGTAGTCGCTTTCTCTTGTCCCCGTTCTAAAAATTTTAGAAGAAGAATATGGGAATCTTATAAGGCTCATAGGGATACTGGCAAACATGCTCCAGATTGTTTAAGAGAAGTTGAACAATCTATTAAAGATCATTGCTCTAAGTTTATTGTTGGTAATCAAATAGAAGCCGATGACTTTTTAGGTATGGCTGCCTCAACACCCGGAAGATCCTGTATAGCGGTTACGATAGATAAGGATCTTCGTAGTGTACCCGGATGGCATTGGAACCCTGATAAGGAACTAGAACCAGTACTTGTTTCAGAAGAAGAAGCGGATAGAAACTTCCATATCCAATGGCTTACTGGAGATACGACCGATAACATTCCGGGTATTTGGAAGATGGGACCAGCCAAAGCAAACAAGGTTTTAGATAGTGTTTCTAAAGACAACTGGACTCAGGCTGTATTAGCTACTTATGAGCAGTCTGTTGATAGAAATAAAGAAAAATATACCTATGATTATTGCATTACTATGGCTAGGTGTGTAAGAATTCTTAGATACGGTGAGACTTCTGCTAGAAGAATTACCACAAAAACAATAGATAAAGAAATTAAACTGTGGGTTCCTAATTGTTGGAGCTAATAGATATTTTCAGAAAGGTTTATATGACTAAATTACAGATTGTATGGATGTATATCCTAAGATATACTTGGTATCTACCAATAAATATTAAGAACAAGTTAAAAAAAAAGACTCAAGAAAAATCAGTTGTAAATATAAAATGTGATTATATACCAGAAAGAAAAACAGATGGTTCTGCTGGATATGATTTAAAAGCAAAACTAACTGGACCTTTTCAAATATTTTTAAACGGAGAGACACACCTTATTCCTACTGGTTTACATATAGAAATTCCAAAAGGTAAATGTGGTTTATTGTTTTTAAGGTCTAGTATATCGGTCAATACTCCGCTTGTTCTTGCCAATGGCGTTGGTCTTATAGATTCAGATTATAGAGGTGAGATTAAAATACCTTTAAAAAATATATCACAAAGACGCGCTATTATTAATAAAGACGAAAGAGTTGCTCAACTAGTTATTGTAGATTGCTTTACTCCAGAACTTAATAGAGTAAAATATTTAGAAGAAACTAAAAGAGGTGATGGTGGGTTTGGATCAACAGGAGTAAAATAATGAATACATTTCAAAACTTTATTGCACTAAGTCGTTATAGTCGTTGGGTTGAATCAGAGAATCGTAGAGAAACTTGGGAAGAAACAGTAGATCGTTGGTGGAATTACTTTACAACTAAAGCCCCTCAATTAGAATCAAGACCAGATATTAAAGATGCTATTCTAAATCTTCAAGTTCTTCCAAGTATGCGCGGTCTTATGACTGCTGGTCCTGCCTTGGATAGAGATCATACTGCTCTTTATAATTGTTCTTATCTTGATATTGATTCAGTAAGATCATTCAGTAATCTTATGTATATTCTTATGTGTGGTACTGGAGTAGGCTATTCTGTAGAGCATCGTTGTACAGATAAACTACCAGTAGTTCCTAATAAAATTGTAAAGAATTTTAATAAGATTGTTGAAGTACAGGATTCAAGAGAGGGTTGGTGTAATTCATTATTTGATTTACTATGCAATCTCTATGAAGGTATTCACCCTAAGTGGGACACTAGTAAAGTAAGACCTTCCGGTGCTAAACTAAAAACATTTGGTGGTCGTGCTAGTGGTCCCGGTCCTTTAGAAGAAGTATTTAGATTTGTTACACAAACATTCTATGCTGCTCAAGGTCGTAAACTAACTGCGTTAGAATGCCATGATGTTTGCTGTAAGATTGCACAATCTGTTATTGTTGGTGGTGTCCGTAGATCAGCCATGATTTCTCTATCTGATCTATCAGATCGTGAAATG
>Ga0181343_1000866_pt1 | contig 12526 bp, 21 predicted proteins | sample Su13VDMLBSD_FD_130110 | JGI IMG/M metagenome (GOLD analysis project Ga0181343, IMG submission 130110) | Freshwater viral communities from Lake Michigan, USA - Su13.VD.MLB.S.D | ecosystem: Environmental > Aquatic > Freshwater > Lake | place: USA: Michigan | collected 2013-07-15 | reverse complement strand
ATTTTCTGCTGTCGAGTTATATAAAACTTTACCCGAGCTATGTAGAGCTTCTCCATCTTTTAATTTAAAAAATTCTGTTGCTACCCAATTATCAAATGCAAGTCCTGTAGTCCATTGTTGGTCTCCAACGCCTGCTATACGTTCTTGAAATTCTTCTTCTGTAAGATCGTCTTCAAATCCATCTCTCCAAAAGAAACGATTATCTGTTGCCCTAATTGATTTAATGAAGTTATTAGCTTCTCTCTTAAGGTTTTGCTTAAACATATTTGCGTCTTGTAGCTCTTCAATGTAATCTGCTAACTTTGGGAGTAGACTGCATAGAGCTAGAAATTTCTGAACTGTTGTTGGCTTTGTCATATTCTTGTGCTTTTTTTAAAAATGTATAACAGTAAAATACTATACTAATTATTATCGTTATTATTATCTTCAAGTCTATTTAGTATTTCTGCGTAACCACAAAGATCAACTAATGAGTCACGTTTGTGTTTGTATCTTAATCTACCTAGCTTAATAGCCATCTGTACTTTACAAATTTCTACCGGAGTTAATTCCAGATTGAACGCTGATTTAAGGATGTCTGCATAAACTTTAAATGATTCGTTTGGATCATTATACTGTTCGTTTCTATCACCGTTAAGTATGTTGTCCGCTTCAAGTAGGATGCTATCGTTTGGAGGATGTACTTCTTGTTGATTTGGATACATCTCAACTACTTTAGTTTCTTCTTTCGTGTAGCGAGATTCAATTATTTGACCTGGTGTTAATCCAATACTATTTAATCTAACAAGCCAAGGCAAAACTCTAAAATAATAAATATCAAAGAAGTCTATAAATTTAATTTCTGCTGTAGTAAATTCTGATAGAAAATCAGTAACCTCTCTTCTTCCATTCTTTACTCCGTAAGCTTCCCATGCGTGAACATATAATACATCAATGTCATCATTTATATAATTATACCAATTCATGAAGTTCTCAATAATTAACCTTGGGGTATGCGGTATGTTCTCAGGAATTTTAATCTTTTCCAAATCAGGAATAGTTGTATACCAATCGTTTGGTAATTCAAACTCTACTATATGCGTAAAATATTTCTTTTCCACTAATATGTTGTCACATAGAAAACTGCCTTTACCATTATATTCAGCTTCTATTATGTCAAATCTTTTTAATTTAACGTATCCTGCTGGCTTAGTTTGCATTATTTTTAAATCGTTCAATACTCTTACTTTCATTTTATTAAATTTTAATTGTTTTTCCATCATGCAGATACACTGTTCCGTATCCGCCTTCGTTTATTTCTTTCGCTCTAAATAACTGCAAGGGACGAGGTTTCTTATCTTTTTGCTTAACCTCATAGAACTCTGCGTTGCATCCTTTTGGAAGGGCAATTATATCCATGATACCGGGTTTATTGGTAACCGATAGTTTGATCACATAGTAATTTTTAGCCTCTAATTCTTTAATTAATTTTGCTTGAATTTTACTTTCTAACATATTAATATGGCTTTTGACATTTTGAACATCTTAGAGTCCATTGGTTGTAATCTTTGTTGCTCATATCTACATACAATGACTTGCATCTACAGAACTTATTCAAGAACCACTTTTTAACTGAATTTAACATTGGCATATTTTAAATAGGGTAACACTTTATTTAAGTCAGCAAATCTAAGAAAATTGTTTTCATCATCCAAGACTTTTATCTCTTTTATCACAATCATATTATTAACAACCTCATATTTAGATATTTCTAATGTAGTTTGCTTTAGTCCGAATTGTTTGATGAAGCTATCTAATTGCATAATCTTTTTTGAATATATTACTTGTATACTTTCCTTTTGATTTAACTACTTTGTAAATTTTATCTTCAATTCCTCCCTCAGCAAATATCAAATATACATTATTTTCAGCTCTATCTTTTAATGTTAATCGATCTCTTACTTGTAAGTAACTAACATTACTGTGCTGCAAGTTATAAAGTACAAGAGCGTCAGCTTTATAAAGCGATATTCCTTCCCTTGAGCTTACAACTTGACCAACGAAATGTTTATCTGTAGAATTAAATTCATCTAAATTATTTGTTACATTGTCAGCACCGAATACTTGAGTTATCAGATCGAGTTCTTTTTGGAATATATAAATGATAGCAATTTTTAAACCTTTAAAGTATTCTTTTATAAACTCAGCTTTACTTGTATCTAGTATTACTGAATTTCCACTCTCTAACTTTACTGTTCCTGAATAAATTTGATGTAGCTTTTGCATTAGCTTCGGTGCGGTATCAGCAAGTATAATATCTTTTGTGCCTTCAAATACTCTATCTCTTAGTAATGTATCAGCTATCTTATGCGTAACTGACTTCATCTTAACATATAAAACTCTTTCAGTAATCTTAGACTGAAATCCTGATTGCTCTTGAGTAAATGTTACAATGTAGCTAATAATATCTTTCATTATCTTGTCTTCTATGCCTTCGCTATAATCATTACACATAAAAGAACCTATTCTCTTTTGTTTTACATTAATGTATTGCTTACTCCATTTGTAGAAATTTGAATACTCTTTCCATGGACTGTAGTCGGATACAAAGAATTGATGATATAATTGAGAGAATGATTCTGGGCTCATTGTTCCAGACAGAAAGATTAAAGGTTTTGACTTGAATCTTGTTCTTAAGTCAATAGTTATTTTAGAAGGCTTAGGAAATCCACCTAATCGATGAGCTTCATCTTGTATAATTACATCAAAGTCATTGTCAATAGTTTTATGAAGTGACTCATTATTTATTACAACTAACTCAAATTTATCTGAGTATCCAAAATTATTGTAATCACTAACTATACTTCCTATTGCTTTCTTCTTTGTTAAGAACAGTACTCTTTTTGCACCATATAGCTTACAAGTTTCTAAAGATATTAATGTCTTTCCGCATCGTACTTGAATTGAGTAATATATTATTTTTTTATCCTTTAATATCTCAATTCCTTTATTAGCGCAATCTACCTGGTAATCTCTTAGAGATAAAACTTCCTTACTCGACATCGTTAGGATCTTTTAATTGCCACGCTTTGAATAGAATGTACGTTGATGATACTGAGTTATGTTTGAACCATTCTGTGTCTGTTTCAAGAAGCAAATCTAACCAGGTAGCGAAGTAAATCGCATTCATATCTATTACATCAATAATCTGTCTGTAAGACTTTTCAGTGTTATTGTGCTTGATCTCTTCTAAATTTTTGTTTATTAGTTGTTGCATATTAAATATTTTTTAATTATTTCCCATTTATTCGCTTGTACGAACACGAACTTGTTGTCTACCTTAGTCATATATCCATTTTGCTTTATAGCTCGTTTAATCGAACATATCCTGCATGAAACGGTTTTTCCTAAGTCTGCTTTGACTTGATATGTGCAATTATTCGTGTTAAATAAAATCAAAGGTAGTTTTCTTTTACAATAAAAACACTTTTTCATATCTATTTGCATATAATATTGACTATTATTTATAAATTATACTTTATTGCATATAATTTATAATTCAGTTGCTTCTTTGATTAGCTTATCTAAACCGCCCCAATCACAGAAATCATAACCTTCATCGTCAATTTGTTTTAACATTTCAAGCATTTCGGGAGCTTTTGACACTAATAGAGCATTATAAGAAGCCTCTTCTTGTATTTCTGTAGCTTTAAATGATAATAAATATTCTTCATCGCAAAAAACTTGGGCTAAAATACAACTCCCTTTTTGACCTCTTTGTTTTGAAGGTTTCCAATTTCCTTTTGTCCCTTTAAATTCCATAACTATTTCTTTTTAAGTATTAAATATCCGTTTTCATCAAGTTTGTATTCTCTTTTAGTCTCTAATTCGAAACCTTCATGCACATCTGTATATGGTCGAGTAACTATCTCAACTTCTATTTCTCCTCGTTGTCGTATACACCTTAACGTATCAATAAAATCCTCGTCAGGGATATCAATTATACATCCATCTGCATCTATATTATTCATGCCATCATCATAAGCTTGCCTCATGTCTTCAATAGTAAACAACTTGTCTTTTTGTAGTTCTAAGGCTTTGTTGAATCCATCTGAAAATCCACTAAAATAGGAAGGAGATTGACCTCCTCCATACTTCTTGTCAGAATACTCGTCAGCCAGCTCCTCAACATCAACAACTCCAAATATAGAGTCACAATTTTTTTTAGATAATCCATCATCACAGGTTGCTAAAACGATTTTATCAACTATTAACATATACCCATTATCTAAACTATATAGTGTTCCATTCATAACTTATACTCTTTTAAAATTTCTTCATAACTAGGGGCTTTATATATCATATCTTCTTCTGTAGTGAAATATGGTTCTTCTTTAGCTCCGATAATGGCGATCATTTGAGAATAGTTTTTATATGTGTTGTTAAATCCATACTTCATCTCTCTTTCTCTTTGTTGCTTTGCGACTCTTTGTCTTTCTTGCTCTCTTTTATATTTTGTTTGACATTTATTTACAAAACATCTAGGGTATAATGCGTATATACCCTTAGAGTCTAATCCTTTAGATTTATCAACGTAAAAGAAGTCAGCTGTGTTTGGAAATTTGCCTTTACATCTTAAGCATATCCTATATTTGTCCTCCCTCTTGTATTGTAAGTTGTTCATTTGTTGGTCTATTAAATGTTATACCTTTCTTTACGCCTGCTTTACAGTTGTCAGGCTTTTGTCCGTATCTAAATTCACCCCAGGAATCTAACCATTTCGTGAATCGTACCAATGGTAATGTGTATTTACCATATCTACCGAAGTCAGGATTGTCTTCAGTAAATGAATTATACATATCTTGTGCTGTGTAGCAATACCCTAGTTTAGTCTGTTTATTGTCCGGATCTTTCGCCCAATCGTAAAACTCATGTGACGTTCCAGCAATGAACTTTCTTTCATTAAGGTTTTTAAAGTCTGATTTCATTAGTCCATTCTTTAAGTATAATTGGATGTTAGCTACCATGTAGTTGTCAAATTTCATCCATTCGTCTATATCCCAATCTGAGAACAAATCATGTCCGAACTCATCTCTAGGTGTATAATTCTTGTTGTAATACTGAGCGAACTCTAATTCCCACTTTCGTCTTTCAAATGAGTTACCTGTACCCTTGATTGCATAGTTGGTACTGATAATAATCTTAGGTGAGTTCTCGAATGGTATGTGAATCTCATCCTTATTTTTCTTCTCTAGTGTAATCCCCTCAGTAATTACGGAGAATAACTTCTCAAACTCAAAATTCTTCGAAACATCATCCCAAACTAACACCTGAGTTGAGTGCTGAACTCGTTGATAAGCAAACGATTTAGAAAAACTGAACATCTTGCCATCCAATATAACAGTTGGTCTGATACAAGATATTGCGTGAATATAAATACCCTTACCTGTACCGCCTTCAGGATTATCTGATATAAGTTCGTCATTAAGAATTACAGCTGGACTGAATGACTTTGGCTTGTATGCGTGTGTCATATATCCCAACGTACTTCTCATTGACATTATCCTTGGTGCTTCATCGTTTGATATGTTTGATAGGAACTTTGAAAATTCACAATCATGATAGTCAGTTATTTCAAAATCACGATCAATCTTCTGTGTATCCCATATTGTACCATCGATGTTAAGGTAGTCAATAACCTCAATCTTGTCTGCTGTTATCTTAAGTGCACAATTTCTGTAGTATAAATAAGCTTCTGTTGATGTATCCCTCATTATCATTGGCTCAATTTTACCTAGGAATGACAAATGGTCTTCCTTAAATAGTTTAGTCTTATCTGCAAAGTAATTGTAAATGCTCAAGTCTTCCTTATCTAGTAGGTAATTTAACACATAATCTTTAATCGTTTCCTCGTAATAATTCTTCATAGTGCTGTTTTGGAGCTTTACGAATACAGAATTTTTACTTCCAGGTGAGTAGTACTTGTAAATACCATTCGCTTCCAAAAAGTTCTTATAAAGGTGATTGATATGTTGTATTGCTCCTTTACTATTCTTGGACCAAAATGAATCTACATTTTCTGACTCTGCATTCTCGATAACTGACTTAACAATATCCGAAGGTAAGTTCTCGTGTATCTTAATAACTTCCTCAGCAGGTACTCCTTTTGTCACTAATGACTTGATAGCGTCTGTCTTTTCTTTGTCTTCAAAGAACTTGCTTCCGAACGCATCAAAGTTCTTATATGCGGATTCTAAGCATACCTTAATTTCTGATAGTGGAAAGTCATCTGAAGCTAACTCTGATAATGAAGATAGTGCTTCAAACTTATCTACTCCATATTCATTGTAAGCAGCTGCAAGTACGAATGTATTATTATTCCTTGCGCCTGGAACTAAGCCAAAATTACTTTCCCACCAAACATTCAAACGTCTAATAACTTCATTCTGATCACTAAGTTTTATTGTCTTACGACTTGTATTCTTATTGAACGATTGATGCTCTTCGACTATTACTGTATCAAAAAGTGCTGAGTCTTTATTAACGTAAATGTCAGCGTCGTATGATTCGTAACAAACTCTTGATAGGTTTTTAGATGTTACATCAAACTCAGGGCAATTATAATACTTCTGTAATGATGCAAAGTAGTTCTTGTGGTTCTTCTCATCTGCAGGAATCTTCACAATCACCTTTAGTCCATCTCCAGATGGTGATGTAAATACACAGAACGAATACTTATCATTAATGTATTTCTTCCTAGCTTCTAACATATCCCATTCGTCAATATACCCATCAAAGTCAAGGCATATTAAACCAGAATGCTGTATTAATGAATTATCATTTCGTTGAGAGAATTTACCTGAGAAACAGATAGCTGGTAGTTGCTTCTTAACGACATTACGTTTTGTTTTATCTAGCTCCTTACGAACATTCTCTACGATATTTTTTGATTTACCTGTCCTTATTCTTTCTATAGCTGTCTCTATAGGAACATGGTAAGGCATTCCAGTATCATTTACTGATTTAAAATAAGTAATTTCCATAAGTAATTTGATTTAAAAAAATTGTGATCGGACTGAGATTCGAACTCATAAAAGAAAGGTGGACCAACCACCATTATCCGATCTCCTCTAGTCTATCCTAGATGTAATTGTTAAAATGGTAAAATATCTTCTCCATCAACTGCAGTAGGTGCTGGTATTACCTGTGGTGCAATAGGTGCACTACCAATTGCTTCGATTTTCCAACCGTTAAGCGTGTTGAAACATTTTTCAATTCCTGTTTTAGGGTCTAACCATAATTTTCCAGTTAAATTATATGACACTTCAACTTCTTGCCCTGGTGCAATTCCATTTAAGTCATTGCATTTATCTTGCGTAAATTGTATTGCAATATGTTGAGGGTATTTACCTGACTCATCTACAATTATAATTTCTCTCTTAGAAAATTTTTCACTTACATTTTGTGTTGCTCCTACTGAGTACACTACTCCATTTAATTTACTACTCATAACTATTTGTTTTTATTTGTTAATTTTAATTTATATTCTTCTGCGTATCGATAAGCCGCTTTGTATCTTCCTTCCATGAACTTGATGTCTTCATCTGTTAGTTCGATTGGAATAACTGTAACTCTTAATCTGTCCTCGATGTCATCCATATAATGAAGTGAAGGTTCGTCCCAATCTCCAACTATTTCTTCTGGAGTATTTGCTAGTACATAAGCAATCTCACCATGTCTCCATCCAAGCTTTCTAAGGTAATCTTTTACCTGCCACTCGTAAGTAGTGTTTTTACCGTCTTCAGGGAATTTAGGGAAACTTTTCTTAGTAAATGAACTCTTAATATCAATTACTTTTTTCTCGCTAATGGAGATAATATCTGGATGTCCTGTAGAATACTCGTCACTCACTTCATAATGCTCGTCACCTTCAACTAACTTTTGATAGTCAGTAAAGAATAATCGATTGTAAACTGCAATTGATTCATCTTCTACCTGAGTTCCTTTCTCAGTCTCCTTGCTTGAGAATGAAGTCTTGTACTTATAAACTTCCTGATCTACTAACTCTTCAATCAATGACTTTGCACCTTGAGGTAGTTCAATATCAGCATCACGTTTGCGAATTAGTTCGTCTCTTTTATTTGCTTGAATCTCTGTTAATTTAATTTTAGATAGTAAGTCATCTAAATCTCTCTTTTGCGCTACTGTTAGCCCATCTGTTCCGGTGAACAATGGAGCGCAAGAACTACTTCTGAATTTCATCTAGCTGTTTTATTTGGTCTGCTGTTAAACTTCTTGTCTCTTTCAACTTCTCTACCGTCATCGCTCCTGACTTAACAGATGCAATCGCTTTCGGGAAATTCTCATCATCAATCGGTGGTTTTGCAGGTTGTTGTACCGGTAATGGACGCGAGCTAAATCTTAGCGCATCTACCTTTGCACCTTTACCACCTTGCGGATCTGGAGCTTTCTCTACTCCTAGTACGATTGGTTTTCCAATGTAGTCAGAATCATCCATGCTTTCAAAGAATTGAGACAGTCGCTTGAAATTCGTTTTGTTTACGATCATTTCTTTCTTAAACTCTCTCAACTTAGCATAAGTTTTAGTTTCTTTACCCATCTGAGATACGAACTCAGCTTCAAAGAATCTTTCGATATGTACAATTACTGAATTGTATCCACCTTTACCATTATCAAGATCCCATGATCCGATAGTTTTTTCGTCTTTTGCGAAACGTGTTCTCCAATTTGCCATTTTATTTTAATTTAATTTCGGACTCCTAAATTACATCAACTTTTCTAATCTGTCGATATAATATTGATTTTTGTTTAAAACTTTTTCTAATCTATCTTCAAGTATGACTCTCACATCTTGATTAATGTCATGCCTTAACTTGTTTGTATACCTTTCAATCGTCTCATTATTTACATCAATGTTTAAATTCAAGCAACCAATCTCCCATCCATACATTTTGAATTTATCGTACTGACTTGGGCTAATCTCATCAAAGTATTCATTGTTAGTCATTGTGTTTTGGATTAAAAAGCTACCATCCTTCTTGAACCTGGTAATCATCACCCCCATATCAATAAACCATTCTGTATTTAAGTCTTCACAGATAATAGCCTGCCTGTCATTCTTTAATTCTTCCCATGCTCGCATAATTCCCTTATTTTCTCTAGTTTGTTTTCTTCGCTTGAGTCCAATACCTCAAGTATTAATTCCGATAACTCAGGTCGGACAATTTCACAATCATCCTTCATGATGACTCCATATCCATCAATAACTTTCCATTGTCTGTTATTGAATTCCTTCACTTCAAATGAGCATCCGGCGTGCTCTGAATACCATCCCCGATTTCTATTGTTGGGATGATTGATTCTAACGATAACTCTATCCATTTTGTTTCTCTTTTAAATCCTTTTAATACTGACTTAGGGTATATAAAACCATTTACCATCCTATCATAATTCATTTCAATAAAGTCTTCATACCAATCTTGCTCTATGTAATTAGATAACAAAGCTAAGGTTGATGACTTTGTTGAGCATATCGCCCTAGCTATTTGTTTTAAAGTCTTACCTTCTCGGTGCATCATCCTGGCTGAATGATACTTCAAAGCGATATAATACTTTCCCTGACTTTTGTAATTCCTAAAATACTTTCTCACAATTTACTTATCGTTTCAGATGGCGTCTTTGTTCTAAACCTATCTTGTTGCGTTTCGTAATACCATATATGAATCAATGGGAAATTTCTAACTATATTATCTTCAAATAATAAAGCTAATGTATTTCCCTCCAAGAAATGGCTTAAAACTCCCTCATAATAAATAGGTGTTGTTGTGTCTTTTAATTTAATTTTTACGTTCATTTTTTTATTTTATTTAATGTGATCTTTTTTCTAATAAATAAATTTTACTTATTACTATTTCAATATGTTGCTCAGCTTTTAATTTTGCTAAATCGTCAATTTGTTTTTCTAAAATTTTAGAATTATTGATTACATATTCACAATATCTTGAAATTTCTTTAATCTTATCATGATTTGAAATGCCAATATATCCAAATAATAATTGCTCTATTTCTTTTTGTAATTCATTCATATCGGGTATACATCATTTATTTGTTTTTATGCGACATATAGCGCATAGTATCTAGTTATATGTAATAGCTTATACTCTCAATCCTTTTAACATTTATCGATGGAAAAAGAAATAAAAAGCCATCGCACTTTTTAATCTTCATCAAAATTCAAATCTAATTCAGTTTGATTTCTTTCAGATAAATCGTTTATTCCACACATTCCATTACATTCAAACAAAGGTTCTACTTTGCATTGTGGCATATCATCAATTGTTTTATTATTTGGATAATTAGGATTAAATTTCAAAAAAACCAAATTACTTTTTTTATCAATCTTCATTTTTTCTTTAGCTTCATTAGATTGATTTTTTAGCATTGTTACAGGCTCTCCTTTCAATTCAGTTAATTCATGCTCTAAGTCTGCCATAACTTCAAATTTGTTAGGAAAATCACGTTTCATTTTTTGCCAATAACCTATACCTCCTTGAACACAACCAGTGCCAAAACAATTATTATTCTGAAATCCTAATTTATACATTGTAGGAATTTCAATACCTGCTTGTTCAACTAATTCGATACAGTCTTTTTTGTCATATCCTAAAAATAAAAGAGGATAAATAGCTTTAGTTCTTTTACCATGATTTAACTTCATTGATAAAGCTCTATTAAATTCTTTTTTGTCAAATTCAAAGCCAAAAACTTGATGTTTAAATTCATTTGTTTTTTCCCACTTCTCTCTAACTAAACGTTTTAGATTAGTAGAACATATAGCTCCAGTAGCAGTATTTAATGACTTATGTTTTCTCCATACATCAAAAATATTACCATACTTTTCTCCTATACCTGTAATTATTTCGATTTGTAATCCATACCATTTTTCACAATCATTTTTAAATCTGTAAGTATCTGGATGTTCGTTTTTGGTGTCAATCATAATTACTCTACAATTATCTACTCCGTAAATATCAATTGCAAGTTTACAAGCTACAGCTGATGTAATACCACCAGACCACCAACAAATTATTTTCTCTTTCCCTTCGCTCTTTTTTATTTCTTTTTCCATTTTTACTTCTATTTAAATTTATCTTAAAAGGTCGCTACTACATATAACAAGTGTTACCCAATAGGCTTTGAACGTTCACACTCAATAACGCCCATCGGGTAGCACTAAGTCGTTATGTGTAATTGCTATCACTCTGCTACTATTGAAGTTTTCGGGTAAGGTAAAATTTCGTATTTCAATAGTCCCAAAAGTTCTTTTTTTCTCCTGCCCTTCGCATTAAAATAAATGTATCGGTGCTTTCTCGGTCTATCAACATAGTAAACGTTTTCATCTCCGTATTTATCCCTTACCTGTTGCATAGTCATTCTGTTTGCGTAAGTTGCATGGTGTTGGTGTTCCAGCCCTTTTACCTTTGGGTCTTTAAATTTGGCACTCAGTCCGCAATAAAAGAAATTTGTGGCTTGGTAAATAGTTCCGTTATGCCCTTGCTGTATCTCCGCAAACGAAACTATTATCTCTTTATCCAGCAACTTTAATGTGTTTCCAATTAAAAAACTTTCGGTGTTCTTTGGCGTTCCATCTTTTATCCAAAGTCTTGTCAATTCATAAACGTTGCTTTGTTCTTCTTTGCCACAAATTCCTTTTAGCAATGTGCTGCTGCAACTTACTCCATACATCACAACACCGATAATATTATTGCATTGCTTACAAAATAGTCCGTATGCTTTTGAACAAGGTGCTTGCCTATGTAAATAGTGGTTTTCAATTACTATTTTGGTAGCTGTTTTGTAATCAACCTCACGCACAAAAAAAAGAACTTTTGGGCTTTCGTCTGTAAAACCGCAACTACACATAACATCGTGTATAAGCAATTGCGGGTTCGGTGTTTCAAATAAAGTTCCTTGTATATTCATCATTTCTACTTCTAATTAAGTTTTGTGGTTAAAGTCCGCAACTGCTTATACACGCAGCCGTTAACAAACATTTAACGAAGCACCTAAATAATTGTATAACATAATGGCTTGTTCTTTATTTAAAATCGCTTCTCCGTTCCTATTAGAAATATTAATATCTATTCTGTAATCTTCATCAGTATCATTTGAATAAAGTTCAATAGAAATATCATTTAAATATAAACGTTTGCTAACAGCAATTTGGCTCAATGCCTTATCTTTGTGTTCTTCACAATCATTTTCTGTACTCATAATCTTATCTTTATTAAATTAGTTTATCTGTTTATTCGGCACTAAGCCAAGTTGCAAAACGTTAGTTCTTAATAAATTTATATGCAGACGTTGATCCACTCATATTGAATTGATAGTACTCAGTCTCGCAATACTCCTCATTTACCCTTAACTTGATAGATGTTGCATTCAAAAAGTCAAGAAGAGCATCACTACTCTCCATATCGTCCACCAGGAATAGAACCTTGCTATCCGAACTCTTTGTTGCTGTTGT
>Ga0181343_1000865_pt1 | contig 12533 bp, 9 predicted proteins | sample Su13VDMLBSD_FD_130110 | JGI IMG/M metagenome (GOLD analysis project Ga0181343, IMG submission 130110) | Freshwater viral communities from Lake Michigan, USA - Su13.VD.MLB.S.D | ecosystem: Environmental > Aquatic > Freshwater > Lake | place: USA: Michigan | collected 2013-07-15 | reverse complement strand
GATTGGGCTGATCAGTAGTTGTTCTGCTGAGTGGCATATGCGAAAAGCCATTCAGAAAGATCCAGACATCATCGACACACGTATCGTCTACAAGTTTGATACGCTGTGGACTAACTCTGTGCGTTTGCGTGATTCCGTAAGCATAGACTTTAAGGACAGCATTGTAATTACCAACGATACGATTACCATAAAGCTAACTAAAAGGGCAAACAATAAACTGAAGGTTGATGCAGAAGTAAAGCCGTACCCTATCTACAGAAAGGTTACACAGTACAAGACCATCATACGGTCAGATAAGGACAGATTCAATAGTCTGTTTTGGCAGATTGTTTTCGCACTAATTATAGTTATTGGTGCTTCTAAGGTTATTGATAAAACTATTAAGTAATGGGACTGATAGACGTATATAGAATTAATCCTGCTGACCAATTCTCAGTATTTAGCCCTTCTCTGAAGAAAACTCAGGAGATAACCTACTATACGCTATTAGCAAAGATTCGTGGTGACTTAAACATCACTAGTACTTCCGGCAACGTTGACAACTGGAACCAGGCGTATGATCAGACCATTATGTCTGGCGTAGTTACTGGATACACAACAAAGACGATTACTCTTACACGCCGTGACGGAACTGAAATTTCCTTTGATTTCCAAGACCTAAGCCCAGCATCTGAGGACACTCTGGATATGGTTACCACACGTGGTAACAGCACGGTAAATATCATAAACGTTGGCGGTGTATCAACTCCTTGGTTGGACCTTGATACTTCTTATACTGGAACTACTGAAGTTGGTAGATTCTCTTGGGATATAGACAACGCAACAGCAGATTTAGGATTGAACGATAATGTCGTCTTGAAAATAGGTCAGGATGATATGTGGTATGTCAGAAATGAGAGTGGTTCTGCTATACCAAGAGGCACTGCTGTTATGGCTGTCGGAACTGTTGGCGCATCTGGAAGAATACTTGTTTCTCCTATGGTTGCTAACGGGTCTGTTGCAGCAAAGTACTTACTCGGTATAACGTCAGAAGAGATAGCTGATGATGCTGATGGATATGTTCTAGCAAAGGGAAACCTTAGAGAGTTTAATACATCTGCATACACTGCTGGTCAAGTATTGTGGTGCAGCCCTACAACTCCAGGGGCATTAACTGCTACTGAACCTGCTGCACCGAACTTGAAACTTCCAATTGCGTTTGTTGTACACGCTGACGCTGTAGGAATGCTGGCAGTAAGAGTTACTGCTGGTTCTACGCTTTCTGAGAATAACCAAGTTCAGTTTGGTACGTTAGCTAATAACGATGTTCTTACGTATGTATCTGCAAATGGAAGATGGCAGAACGTGCCTATTTCTACCATTGCTTCTACATTAGCATTTAGTACCATTGCTGTAACTGGACAGTCAAGCATTGTCGCAGAAACAAATCAGGATACTCTTAACATTGCGTCTGGTACTGCTATATCTCTTACCACAAATGCGTCTACGGATACGCTTACTATTACCAATACTGCACCTGACCAAATTGTATCACTCACAGGTACAGGGACTACTACTATTACTGGTACCTATCCTAACTTCACGATAAATAGTGATGACCAGTACGATGGAACTGTTACTAGCGTTGCTCTTACTGCTCCATCTGCATTTACAGTTACTGGCTCACCAATTACAACTAGTGGAACAATTGCTCTAGGTGGTGCTGGTACGGCTGCGCAATACATTCGTGGAGATGGTCAGTTAGGAGACTTCCCGACTACCAGCGGTGGTGGATCTAGTGTTAGTTACTACCTTAACGGTAGTATAAACCAAGGAACATTTGGTGGTAATGTTTATCGTGAGTTTAGCAAAACACCTATTGTTGGTGCTGGTACTGATTTCAGTATTGCTGCTGATGGATACATTGCTCAGTTTATTACAGATGTTAATGATCCATCTTTACTAGAAATTCCAGGAGGAAACTGGAACGTTGAGTTTTGGTTTAGCTCATCTTCAAGTGGTGGAACTCCATCTTTTTATGTTGAGTTAAGTAAGTACGATGGAACAACTTTTACACCAATTGCAAGTAACTCAGCAACTCCTGAGTTTATAGCCTTTGGTACAACTATATCTCAATACTATACTGCTCTCGCTGTCCCACAGACTACCCTTGCTGTAACAGATAGATTAGCTTTAAGAATTTATGTAATTCATAGTGGAAGAACAATAACGCTGCATACGGAGGACAACCACCTATGTCAAGTTATCACTACTTTCTCTACTGGACTTAATGCACTTAACGGACTGACTAAACAAGTTCAGTATTTTGCTACAGGGACTAGTGGCACTGACTTTAACATCAGTTCTGTTACCGATACGCACACGTTCAATCTCCCAACAGCATCGTCTCTAAATAGAGGTGCTCTTTCGTCTGCGGATTGGATTACGTTTAATAGCAAGGCTGATTTTTCATTCAAGACTATTGCTGTTGCTGGACAGGGTAGTATTGTAGCAGACGCTGCTGACGACACGTTAACGGTGGCTTCAGGCACTGGCATAACACTAACTACCAATTCGTCCACAGATACTCTTACAATTACTAATAGTGCCCCAGATCAAACTGTTGTATTAACTGCTGGGACTGGAATCACAACTTCTGGTACCTATCCAAGTTTCACTATTACTAACAATGACAGAGGTTCATCTCAAAACATATTCAAAAACCTTGCTGTAAGCGGACAGTCTACTATTGTTGCAGATAACAATGATGACACACTTACTGTAGCTTCTGGAACTGGAATAAGTCTTACTACTAATTCTGTATCTGATACATTTACTATTACGAACACTGCTCCAGACCAAGTGGTATCTATTACTGCTGGAACAGGAATGTCTGTAAGTGGCACATACCCAAGTTTCACTGTAACCAATACAGCTCCAGACCAGGTAGTGTCCATCACTGGTGCTGGCACTTCTGTAGTAACTGGAACGTACCCAAACTTTACGATAACGTCTAATGACCAGTATGTAGGAACGGTAACCTCTGTTAACCTTACCGCTGGTACTGGCATCACTGTGTCTGGCGGACCAATTATCAGCAGTGGATCCATTACCGTAAACAACAATGATAGAGGTTCCTCACAGAACATCTTTAAGAACATTGCAGTACCTGGACAGACTACTATAGTAGCGTCAACAAACAACGATACGTTTACTGTCAAGCCTGGTAGTGGAATATCTGCCACAACACTTGGCAATGATATAACCATATCCAACACAGATACAGGCTCTGCTCAGAACATATTTAAGAATATAGCTGTTGCTGGTCAGAATACTATTGTAGCCGATAGTAATAACGATACACTAAGCTTTGTAGCTGGCACTGGAATATCCCTGACCACGAACGACACAACAGATTCACTCACAGTAACTAACAGCGCACCTGACCAAGTCGTTGCCCTGTCTTCTGGAACTGGAATATCTGTAAGTGGAACGTATCCAAACTTTACCATTACCAATACGTCACCATCAAGTGGAGGAACTGTAACTGGTACTGGTACCACAAACTACGTTACTAAGTGGACCACTTCTAGCAATATAGGTGATTCGCAAATCTTTGACAACGGAACGAACGTTGGTATTGGGACGGCGACGCCATCGCAAAAATTAGACGTTTCCGGTTACATCACAAGTCAACGATACTACCCCTATTCAAGTGGTTCAACATACATTGCGGGTGACACCGCTGGTGTGACCGTTGAAGGTAGTGGCTATTTTTACGTTTTCCCAAGCGCTGGTTCTTATTTCCAAGGAATTGCAAGATTCCGTGGTGGCATTTCAAACGATACGGCATCGTATCTTCAAATCAATGGCGGTTCGTCAAATGTGACGTATTTCAATGGCACGGTTGGCATTGGGACGACAAGTCCCGTTGCAAAATTAACAACCATAACAAACGCAGCGGGTTGGGCTGGATGGATTGAAAACCAAGACACAACGGGCAACGGTAGTGGCTTGGTAATTACGGGGGCATCAAATGTCGGTGGAATTTCCTTGTTGGTTAGAAAACAAGACGGCACATCGACAATGACCGTTCTAGGCGATGGGAATGTTGGTATTGGCACAACAAGCCCAACAGCGGCGTTGTCAATTTCCAGAGGGGCTGGCGTTAATGCTTATATTGAAGTAGCTGGGAATAACAATACAATAGGAACAACTTCGGTAGTTTACGGTCAAGACGGAAGCAATAATGCCTATGTTTGGAACCGGGCAAATGCACCTGTTTATTTTGGTACTAACAATAGTACAAAAATGTTTTTAAGTGCTTCTGGAAACCTCGGCATTGGAACGACAAGTCCGGCTTCGCTAGCTGGATATATCGCCGAAACTATAGATGGAACTAATGGCTCATTTACAGAATATAGGCAGAACGGAACGGCGCTATTTAGAATAGGAGCAGATGGTAGTCGTCCATTCTTATATGGAATGACTAACGCTCCAATGGATTTTTATACCAATAACGCTCAACGTATGCGCATCACGTCAGATGGCAACGTAGGCATTGGGACGACATCGCCAAACGAAAAATTGACCGTAATTGGCAAAGTTTACGCAAGACCATATTTGCCTGTTGTTCTTTCTGGAAATGGGTCGCCAGAATACGGAACGAATATCACGATGGCAAGTGATACAGGTTCAACGCAAGGGGCTGTGCGAATTTGGTCAAAATACGACGGAAGCGGAAACGCAGCAATGACCTTTGAACGGGCAACAACTACGCAAGTTTACAATGCTGACCCGCAATTGTTGACGTATTCGGAATCAATGCGAATCAGCGGAAATGGTAACGTCGGCATTGGAACAACGGGGCCAGGCGCAAAACTTGACGTAATTGGAAACGCACGGGCAACAACTTTGTCAACAACAAGTGGGTTGGGTTTGAACGTTGGCGCTTATGCTTATTTAAGCCAAACCCTTTCCGGGGTTATGACCTTTTTGGGACACAATGTTCGGGCTTCCGATTCGGTAGCAAATACAGCCGTTGTTCAAAATGGTGGTTGGGTGTCGTCGTTGATTAAAATGTATTACAACGAAGGAATCACATTCCACACGGATACAACAGTATATGCGGCGGGCGCAACATATCCATTGGCGACAACGGAACGGATGAGAATCCAAACCAATGGCAACGTTGGAATCGGAACATCATCAGCATTTTCTCGCCTCACTGTTAGTGGTGCGTTGACTGCATCTTCATCGCAAATGAGCATCGTAAACACCGAAGGTGGACACGCCATCATTCGGGCGGGAATTGCGGGAATTAGCAACAACGGAATTTCATTGGTCACGGCAAACGTTGATGGTTCATCACAAAACGTTCGGATGGTTGTTAGCGCAACTGGCAACGTTGGTATTGGAACGACATCACCGTCCGCATCATTGCACATTGCGGCATCGGGTGGCGTTATTTTTGGCGCTACCGCCGGAGGTGTTGGAACATCACAAATCACAACGGCAAGTGCTGGTTCACCCGTTTCAAGTCGTTTTGCATTTGGAACCGATGGTTCGGGTTGGCAATATCGCATCGCAAAAAACACGGCGGGAACAATTGCCGATTTGGTGACCGTTGCCGATAGTGGAAACGTTGGTATTGGCACAACAAGTCCGGCGTACAAATTGGACGTGACTGGTGTAGGTAATTTTTCAAATGGATTCGGCGTACCTTCCTCGGAAACCGCCTATCGTTTGAAATTTTACGATAATGGTGGAACACATAACGACGTCGGAATTGGTTTGGATGGAACGGCCGGTGGCGGCGAAGTTATGTGGTTCAATGCCTTGGGTGGTTTTTATTTTGGATTAGGGACCAACGGAACAAAAGTCACCATTTCAAACACCGGAAACGTCGGCATTGGAACGACATCCCCAGGAAGTAAACTCACGGTAATTGGTGACATCGCCACATCAACACGGGTGGCGTCGGACACAATCAACGGTTACACGGGTGGATCAACACCGTTGACGATTCAAACGGGTGGGGCGCAAAATCTAATCATTGGAACAAATAACACCGAACGAATCCGTGTGACCACCGCCGGCGACGTCGGAATCGGCACAACATCACCATCGGCAAAATTGCACGTCATTGGCAACGCCACGGTGTCATCTACATTGTCAACGGTGAACGCAAAGATCACCGGAACGTTGACGGATTATTTGAACCAACCCGGGACCGCCGGGCAAATCTTATCATCAACCGGAACCGGAATCGAATGGATCACGGGTGGCGGCGGTGGTGGTGGTTCAACCATCATCGTTAAAGACGAAGGAACGACCATCGGGTCTTCATTTACAACTCTTAACTTTATTGGAGACAATGTAAACGCAACTGCTAGTGGGTCAACTGCTGTCATTGAGGTTACTGGAAGGGCAAGTAGTGGTTCAGTTTATTATGACGATGTTGCAAACCCATTTGTTATACCTGGTGGTGGATTTGCTAATGTAGAAATAAACACTCAGCCAGTTATGACTACAGTCCCATCTTCACTAACTGGGTCCAATAAGCTAATGGCAACAATTACTTTTGGCGTGAGCAACGTTTCATTATATGAAGCATTTAACGGCTTCAAGTTTAGACTATATAACGCAGGACCAATGTCAGATGTCCAAGGAACAACACATTCTTGGAATGGATTTATGTCTAAAGACGAAGGTTGTACTACTACTGTGTTTACATTCCATATACCTATTGACCCTAGTGTTGTTGCAGGTGGAGATACAATAGTCGTACAGGCAGATGCACTTACTAACTACACACCAGAAATTTATTACTGCGCTTTAACTTTAATAGAAGGAACTAACTAATTCGTATATTTGCATAACACATAATAACTTAACGATGCCTAGAGAAATTACATACACTTGGAATTGCCGTACTACGGATGTGTACCCTGACTATGACGGACTCAATGACGTGGTGTACAATGTGCATTGGATTTTGGTAGGCTCTACTGTAGTAGACACGAAGACCTACTACCAGCAGTCCATCGGTACCCAGACGCTGTCCGTACAGACTATCCAGCCAGAAGGATTCATTTCTTTCCCAAGTCCTTCCGACCAAGCTGCTTGTGATGCTTTTGCTGCACAGGTTACTGCCTGGACACAAGAAGAGATGGGAGCTGAGCGTGTAGCTGAACTTGAGGCTTCTATCGCACAACAGATTGAAAACCAGATCAACCCTCCGAGTGTAACATTAACGATTGGGGTAAGCGAGCCTTACATTCCAGCTTAATTTTCACTATATTTGTACAAACAAAAATAATTTCAACAAATGGAAAAAGTCGTAGACGAAGTGGTCCAAGAGCCCACAAGAGTGAATCTCGAACAGGAAGAAGTTACTTCCTTGAAGACAATGATTCAAGCAGCAGCAGAGATTGAAGCTGTTATCGCCAAGATGTCTGTACACAAGTTGTCAATCCAAGGTGAGATCAACACTTACTTCGAGAAGTGGAAGCACCAGAACGAACAGCTTGAAGCAATCAGAAAGAAGCTTGGTGAGAAGTACGGAGACGGAACCATCAATCTTGAAGAAGGTTACTTCGAGTACAAGTAATAACATACTAGTTTGAAGAGAAGGCGGCCCCAAAAGGGCTGCCTCTTTTTTTGTATACCTTTGTATGTATGGATACGAGAGTCAAAAATATGCTGGCTAAGTATGGACTGAGTGGAGTGAACAAGGCTAAGAAAACACCTAATCACCCCAAGAAGTCACATATTGTTTTAGCGAAAGACGGCGACAAGGTTAAGCTCATTCGTTTTGGCGAACAGGGAGCTGATACCGTGACAGAAAGCAATCCTACTGGAGCACGTGCAAAGAAGAGAGCTAGCTTCAAGGCACGTCACGCAAGAAATATAGCTAAGGGCAAGATGAGCGCTGCTTATTGGGCCGACAGATATAAGTGGATTTTAATACCTGTACTATGCCTGCTGTAATAATGTCAACTGGTATGACAATAAATATGTGTAAATAAAGGATATGGCAAAGGTGAACGTAGATCCAGGTCTAAGACTGGACATTACTTGTAGACGTGGAGACACGTTCATACTTAACACGTATGTAAACGACTTAGACGGTAACCCAATTGATACTACCCAGTTTACTTTCAAGACTGAGGTTCGTGCGTATCCAGGTTCCGATGACATTATCATTACTGACGACTTGTTCTCTTACGAGACTGGCGTAGATGGTATGTTAAGAATTACAGTACCAGCAGCAGATATGGAAGTTGACGCAGGTGTGTACGCATATGATGTACAGGCTACAGACGATGTTTCTTTTATTGTTATGACGTGGCTGTACGGAATGTTTACGGTTAATCAAGATATAACACAATAATATGAGCTGCAATCCCGCAATTACAGTAAAGCTCCCTGTGTGCTCTGTGTTCTCCATCTACGGAAGAACTGGCACTATTCAGGCAGAAGAAGGTGACTACAATACAGATTTGGTCACAGAAGGTGTAGATAATCTGTACTACACAATACCTAGAGCCTTTGATGCATTTGCAAATACAGCTAGCATCGTATGGACCTATAGTGCTCTTACAGAGAAGATTACTGCAAACATAACTACAGCATCTGTAGTATTGGCTATTAATGGTCAAAACATCAACCCTGGTGAAGTTAGACCTTCTGGCGATGTCTTGTTTACAAATACTGCAAAAGGAGTTGTATTAACAGCACCTAACGGAACTAATTACAGAATCACTGTAAATAACTCTGGAGTACTGCAAGTTAACGTGGCGTAATCTACTGAAAACTCGCTAGTTAATTTTTTGTTAATTTTGCTTCATTAAATCAATAATTTATTTAATATGGACAATTCTTTGAACGACGACTTGGCAGCCTTGGGCTTCTCAATTTCTGACACCGCACCAGAGGGAATCGTAGACAATCCGACTACGGACGACCTCAAACAGATTTTCGGTGAACCTGCAATTGATGTAACCACTGCTTCCGAACCAGCACCTGCTCCAGATCCTACTCCAGAGCCTGTGCAACAATCAGTATCGCAAGAGCCTGCTAGTGCAGGAAGTTCTTTTGATAATAGTACAAACGATGTTTCCGACGAGGAAATCGAATCTGTTGTATTGGAGTTCCTAAGCGAGCGCTTGGGTAGATCAATCAACAGCATAGAAGAACTCTCAGGAGCATCAAAAGATGTACAGCGTCAGATTGACGAACGTGTATCAGTCATTGCTGATTTCGTCGAGAAGACGGGTCGGTCTCCAGAGGACTGGTTCCGGTACCAAGCTCTTAATCCATCCGAACTGGATGACTTGAGTGCTATTCGCCTGAAAATGGCGAGCGAGTACGAGGGACTTAACTCAGAAGAGGTCAACCTGCTTGTCGAATCTCAGTACAAACTCGATGAGGATATGTACTCAGAGGATGAAGTAAGACTGTCTAAACTGAAGTTAAAGATTGACGCTGACAGGACTAGGAAGGATATTGAAGCTGTTCGCAGTAACTATATGCTCCCAACGCCAAAGGAACAGAAGCAAGAGATTGATGAACCCCTGTTTGATGAAGGATGGAGAAAGGCTCTGTTTTCTGAAGTTGACCAATTTGAATCTATTGAGTTCGAACTTGGACCAGAGAGCAAATTCAACTTCGGTATTTCAGACCAGTACAAATCTGAACTCAAACAAAAGAACAGCAATCTTGAGACGTTCTTCGACCAGTATGTAGGACAGGACGGTTCTTGGAACTACGAGATGCTGAACGCACACAGAGCTGTTATTGATAACATTGACGAAATTGTCAAGAACATCTATAACCAGGGTCTGTCGGACGGGCAGCGTAAGCTTGTAGAGAAGGCCGCTAATGTTGACGCTACTTCGCCGAAGCCGTCTAATGTTCCAGCGAATGACGCTGTGCTTGAGCAGTTGAGGGCTGCTCTTGGACAGGTAGATAATTCCCTCCGTTTCAAACTATAAAAAATAAGAAAAAATGGCTTTATCTCAACAGCCTACCGACTTTTCGCCCGCAGCGTTTAGACGGTTAGACCCAACCAAATACACCTCCTTGGGTGACTTCATCAATGAAGTAAACAAGCCTGACAACCGTGATATGCTGGTTAAGACCTATGGTACTCAAACCATCACGGGCTTCCTGCAAATGACTGGCGCTGTCAAGTCAAATGGAACTGCTGATTCTGTTCAGTACTGGGAAGAGACTCGTCTCCACCCTGCTCAGATTGCTACCCCTGCTGCTTCTGCTGCTGCTGGTGCAACTAGCATCGTATTGAATATGGCTTCTGCTGCTACCAGCGCAACTGGTGCTACCAAGGCTGCTGCCCAGAAGTACTTGCGTAAGAATGACGTGATCTTGGTTGGTGGTGTAGACCGCTTCATCATCACTGACATCACTGCAGGTGAGTTCTCTCAAACTGCTACTGCTGCTGCTACCGCACAAGCTTTGTCTTCTGCTGGTTTGACTGCTTCAGCTGCTGCTGCTTCTGCAACTCTGCCTATCGTTGGTAACTTGTTTGCACAAGGTTCTGACCAGAACGCAGGTTACTTGGAGAGCGACGTTGTTAAGCGTACCAACCCTTATATGATCTTGAAAGAGACCTACGAGGTAACTGGTTCTCAAGCTACCAACGTTGGCTGGATCAACTTGGGCAATGGTGACTACCGTTGGTACATCAAGTCTGAGATGGATACTCGTAAGCGTTTCTTAGACAAGCGTGAGATGATGATGTTGTTGGGTGTTACTAACCCTGCAAATAGCGGTTACCAGGTAAACATCAATGGCGCTATCGAAGGCTCTGAAGGTTACTTCGCAGCTTTGGAAAACCGTGGTATCGTTAACTCTGGATACATCAATAACTTGGCTGACGTTGATGCAATCATCACCGAATTGGACAAGCAAGGTGGCGCTCCTGAGTACGCTATGTACGTAAACCGTGAGCAAGACTTGAAGATCGATAACTTGATCGCTTCTGGCTTGGCTACTGCTGTTACTGGTGTTACCACTGGTTCTCAGGCTTTCGGTACGTTCATCAACGATCCTGCTCAAGCTGTTCGTCTGGGATTCACCTCCTTCAAGCGTGGTTCTTACAACTTCCACAAACAAGCTTGGAAATTGTTGAACGAGCCTACTTTGTTGGCAAACTCCGTATACAAGGGAGCTATCATCCCAATGGCTACGGTTGTTGACCCACAGACTGGTGACCGTTCACCTGCTTTGGAAATGAACTTCAAGTCCGCCAACGGATACAGCCGTGAGATGGAGCACTGGATGACTGGTTCTATTCTTGGTGTTACTAATACTAACACTGACTCTTTGCAGTTCAACTATCGTTCTGAATGCAACTTGGTTACTCGTGCCGCTAACCGCCACGTTTTGATCAAGTAATTTTTTAGGGAGTAGGGAGGGGCCTTGTGCCCCTCTCTTTCTTCCTTTTCTTAATGTTAATTTCTTTCAATTATGGCTTACCAAAAAAAGTCGGACCTGTCCGCACCAGCTGTAGAAGCTGTTAATTCATCCGCTATTCCTGTCGTTAAAAGACAGAAGGAGAAGGCACCACAGCAAAAGGTTTATGTAATCGATAGTGGAGGTGGTATTGTCTTCCGTATTTCTCAAAATGAAGTTGCTATATTTGATGCAGAGGTTGGTTACAATCGTGCAATCAGATATTGTCCAAATGAGCGTTCCATCTTCGTAGACGAGCAGTCTACAAATGCTGTAAGAAGCGACGTAGTATTCCGTGATGGTATGTTGATGGTTTCATTAGATAAGCCAAATTTGGCTGCATTCTTGGACAAACATCCTGATAACAAAGCCAACGGAGGTGGAATCTTCAGATTACTAGATACTGAGAAGAAAGTAGAAGTAGAACTTGACGTAGAGTTCTTGGTTCACGATGCTGTTGCATTGGTGCGTGACAAGAGCATTGATGAGCTGATTCCAGTTGCTATGTCTCTTGGATTTGATACAAACAGGACCGTCAAAGAAATTCGTTATGATTTGTTGTGGGAAGCTAAGGCTCGTCCACGTCAATTCATCGAGATGTTTGACAACCCTATTGTGAAGACTCGCTCTGTAATTATGCAGGCAGTAGACTTCCAGATTTTGAAAGCGAAGAAGGATGGTATGTATTGGCTAGACTCAAACAGCCTAATCACATCGACTCCTGCTGGTATGGATTCCGTTGAGGTTATGACTCAGTTCTGTATGACAGATCGTGGTATTCCAGTATTCGAGAAACTCAGAGATGAGTTGAGTAAGTTGTCATAACAGCTTAGAAAGCAGTGACTGAGGAGGGGCCAAGTGCCCCTCTTCTTTTTTCATATCTTTGTAACAAAGTCTTTAAGGATGGCAAGTGTTTACAGAGTTTATACGGCATTAAAGGACTTGGTGAATAAAGACCAGCGAGGGTTTGTTACCCCGGCTGTCTTCAATAGCCTAGCCTCTGCTGCTCAGATGAATATCTACAACAGATTATTCGATTCTGCTGCGGAGAATAAGCGCATTAGAATGTCTCAGTT
>Ga0181343_1000864_pt1 | contig 12555 bp, 16 predicted proteins | sample Su13VDMLBSD_FD_130110 | JGI IMG/M metagenome (GOLD analysis project Ga0181343, IMG submission 130110) | Freshwater viral communities from Lake Michigan, USA - Su13.VD.MLB.S.D | ecosystem: Environmental > Aquatic > Freshwater > Lake | place: USA: Michigan | collected 2013-07-15 | reverse complement strand
GTTCGCGTGATAGAAAATCAGCTTTTTGAAAACACGAACTCTGGAGAAAGTCTAAGATTAGCGATTATTAATAATATTTATAATAGAATTTTAATGATTCATGGGGACCTACACTTTAACCTAGAAACATTGCAAAATTTAAACTATAGCAAATCTTTTCTTTTAATAGATAATAATGCTCAAATGTCTGATAGAGAAGTGGGTGTTATTACACACGAAAAAAGAATAACAAATCTATCTTACGGCCTAAAATCTAAATGGTGTCAAGTGGCCTATTTTCAAGGGACAGAATATCAAATTTTAAAACAAATTTTAAATAAAGATAAAGAGAGCATTAGGAAGAAAGTTTCTTTTGAAATAATTAATGAGATTATTGATAAGGGTGGCTACTTTTATCACTACGAACCAGATAATATGAACATAGTAGAAATAGACTGCATAAGGGATATAAATAATGACAAACTTAAAAGTATTAATTGCTAATGATGGTTACCACGCCCATTTCTTTGAAAGAAAAGCCTGGCTAAACGCATTTAACAACATTCCTGGGGTTCAGGCCGTAATGTATGAGTGCAAAAACCAGGGCGCATTTGATGTATTTAATTCTTATGAGCCCGATATTTTTATTGGTCAATTGTATAACCTAGATAGTGCCACTATTAAATGTATCAAAAATAGACCATGGATGAAGGTTGCCCTTAGAGCAGGGGATTGGGGAACGCAAACTAAAGAAATTGATTTTACACACTTTAATCCATTAACCACAAATACCGACCAAGTTAAACTGCTTGAGCAACTAAAGAAAGAAACTGGACAGCCTGAATTTATTTTTTGTCATTATTTGCAAGACGATATGTTTTCAACGCATAATTACTTTGAATCTGAACTTGGTATTAAGCCAGTTTCAATTATGTTGTGCGCTGATATACACTCATATTATAATGGAACATATGATCCAAGATTAGCGTGTGATATAGGATTTGTGGGTGGATATTGGCCCTACAAAGGCATAATTATAGATCAAATGTTAACGCCGTTGTGTTATCCAGTTGGTAAATATAACATTAAAATTTTTGGAAATCAGGCGTGGCCCCATGTTAATCAGTATTGTGGACACCTAGATGAAGAAATGGTAAAAAATCTATTTGCCTCTGCAACAATCTGTCCAAATCTAAGTGAGCCACACGCCCACGCATATGGCATAGAAATAAACGAAAGATCTTTTAAGATACTATGTGCCGGGGGCTTTTGTATTGCAGATAATGTATTGTCTCACCAAAAAATATTCCAAGACGGAGTAGTGTTTGCTGATTCTCCTAATGACTTTAGAGAAAAAATCGAGTTCTTTTTAAAGAATCCAGATCTTAGATCACCAATAGTCAAACGGGGTCAAGAAATAGTGTTAAATAACCATACGAATTTTCATAGAGCGTCCCAGTTTTTAAAGCATTTTGGTTATGATACATTAGCTCAAAAATCCATAGAAGTAGCTACATCGCTTATATCCGCTATTGATAGCCATAAAATACAAGGGATTATTACAACATGCTAAACTCTAGAATATTAATCACTGGCGCAAAAGGTTTTGTTGGTTCTCATATTGTAGAACATTTAAAAAATTGTGGATACACAGAAATAATTGAATTAAAAGGGAAAACAGAGTGCGATTTAACCAATCAAAGATTTGTTCAATATTTAATTGATTATAACAAACCAGATGTAGTAATTCATACCGCAGCAAGAGTGGGTGGCATTGGAGCCAACATGGAAAACCCAGGATTGTTTATGTATGAAAATCTTATCATGGGTGCAAATCTAATTGAAACATGTCGCAAATATGGGAAACTAAAAAAGTTTGTTATGTTGGGTACTGTGTGTAGCTATCCAAAGTTCACCACGGTTCCATTTGAGGAAGAACAACTGTGGGATGGTTATCCAGAGGAAACAAATGCCCCATATGGCGTTGCTAAAAAAGCTATTTTAGAAATGTTGATATCCTATAATAAACAGTATGGATTTAATTCTACCACATTAATCCCATGTAATATGTATGGCCCCAGGGATCATTTTAATCTTACGACCAGCCATATTATTCCCGCTATCATACTTAAAATTTATGAAGCAATGAAGTATGACAAAGATATGGGAATTACGGCCTGGGGAAGCGGCGAAGTATCTAGAGAATTTTTGTATGTTACAGACTGCGCTAGGGCGGTAGAACGCGCTCTACACGTTAATACCGGACCAGAACCAATCAATATAGGTACCGGTCAAGAAACTAAAATCAAAGATGTTATTAGCTTAATTACTAAGTTAATGGGGCATAATGGTTTAGTCAGATATGAAAAAAGCATGCCTGATGGGCAGCCTAGACGTTCTTTAGATATATCTAAGGCTAAAAAGTTATTAAAATACGAACCATTGGTCGATTTACAAACAGGACTAGAAGAAACCATTAATTGGTTTTTAGAGGAAAAAAACAAATGATATCATCTATAATTTTTAGCAAAGATCGCGCCCTACAACTTGATTTATTACTCAATAGTATTTATCAAAACTTCAAAGAAACAGTAGATGATGTTCGGGTAATATGGACAGCGTCTTCTCCAGCGTTTGAAACCGCCTATAATCAAGTTAAGTTTGAGCATAGAAATGTAATTTTTAAAAAACAAACAGATTCATTTTTTAAGGATTTATACGAAAATGTATGTGTCGCTCATAATAAGTATATATGTTTCTTTACTGATGATGATATTGTCTATAGACAAGTGACATTTGATGCTACGTGTGAAAAAGCCCTAAATGATCCCGCTTTTGTTTGTTATTCATTAAGATTAGGCACAAATACAATTCATAGAGATGTAGATGGGCAAAAATATACTGATGTGCTACCAATGCTATATCAATATGATAACATGATAACGTGGAACAGGACTTCTATTGCTCAAGGTGGATATTGGGCCTACCCCTTTTCTGTTGATGGTCATATTTTTAGAAAACAAGACCTTATGCATATTTCAGAACTAATGATGTATTGGGCCAAAATTGAAAAATTTAAAGAAAACCCAAATCAGCTAGAAGCTAAAATGCAAAGATTTAATTCTGAGTACGGGGCAATGATGCTTTGTGATAGTTTTAGTTCCGTTGTTAATACACCTAATAACAGAGTGCAAAACGAATTTCAAAATCGTAGCGGCGACCACTATTGCGTATCTCAGGATTATTGTAACAATCTATATCTATCAGGGAAAAGAATCAAAATGGATGATATAAACTTTGATAATATTACTAAGCCACATACAGAATTAGATATACTCAGGGGAATTAAATGATTTTTGATTTAATTATACCGCTACATGAAAAAGATTTTGTCAAACTAAAATACTGTGACGAATCCATAGAAAGAAATTTTAGCGTACCGCCACAAAATAAATATATAGTTTCTAATGCAAAAATTAACTATAAAGATTATAAGTGGATTCACGATGATGATGCTGTACCAGTCAAAAAATCTGAAATAAAATACAGAAGACAGAACTGGATATATCAACAAATTATTAAGTTATGTCAGAATTTTACAGCCAATGAAACATATATGGTTGTTGATTCAGACGTAATCTTTAATAGAAGAGTAGACATTAAGAAAGCTTTCTATATATCCGACAGAAACCAGCAACACCATCCTTATTTTGAGTTTATGAAATATTACAATCTTTATAAACAAACAGATTATACCTTTATTAATGATTTTACAATTTTTGAAAAGCCTATTTGTAGAGAATTATTAGGATCAGCGGAAGAGTTTTTTAATAAAATTAATTCTGTTATTAGTGAAAACTGTTATCCAGCGGAACAAGAAATATATGGTAATTATATAGTTAAAAACTATCCCGGCAGATATGATATAGTTTTTCAAAAAACCCAATTAAATGGAAAGTATTATCCAGAGGCGTGGTATGATTTTGAAATAGAGTTCTTGATAGAAAATAATAAAAATCAAGATATAGATTTATTCACAATACATTCTTGGACATAACTATGATAGTTAACACATTTATTTCAGATACGAATGATGTTCCGGCGTATACCGAGATATCATTAAAACAAGCGAGAAAATTTAATCCAGATACTCCTATACATTTTATATGTAAAAATAAACCAGATTATTTTGACAGATACAATATACAATGGGTTCCGCAAGAATCTGTAGGTGGAGAAATTTTAAATCAATTTAATGATGTATGCTGGTTTAATAGGCACGGGACCCCAAATACATCGCACCCATCACCAGAAGGATTCTGGCATAAAACATGTGAGCGAATATTTTATCTTTATGAATATATTAAAAATATTGATGATAAAGTATGTCATTTTGAAAATGATGTTTTGATATATGATTCATTGAATAATATAGATGATTTATTTGATGGAATTAGAATTTGCCCAATGTCACAAACGCAATCAACTTTTGCCATAGCATTAATAAAGTCTAACGATTATTTAAAAAATCTTTGTCAGTTTTTTATTACCTGCTTAGCATTAGGCGAGAATCAACTATATCAATATGTGCAAGATCATATAAGCGAAATGTCTTTATTGACACTTGCTCTTAATCATAATGTAGTCCGCTCATTACCTATCTTTCCGTTTCATGATTATAATTATGTATTTGATCCTGGCTCATACGGCCAGTTTCTTGGTGGAACTAATAATTTTCATGGTCCTGGATTTATAGATGAAAAACATTTTATTGGTCAACAACTTAAAAAACATTTAAATGTTACCTTTAATGAATATCCCAAAGCTAGCACTAAAAAACTTTTTAATCTTCATGTTCATAGTAAAAATTTGGAAAAATTTATATGATTAATTATTTAAATAAGTATGGTGGCGAAATGTCTACTTTAGAAAGAAAGCTTTTATATGAGTGGATATTATTGTATAAGCCATTAAATGTGTTAGAAGTTGGAACTGGCGAAGGGGGCGGTGGATGTTATTACATAGCTAAAGCTTTAGCTGAAATAGGCAGCGGTTCAATTTATACATGTGACCCATCTAGGGGACCGACACCAGATTTTCTAAATGAGCTGACCAATGTTAAATTTTACCAAACAATATCTAGCAATTTAATTCAATATATAATTAATAAAAAAATTGATATTGGTTTTATATTTTTCGACGGACCAGAAGAAGAAACTGTAGCACATCATGACATACAAATATTAGAACAATATATTTCTACTGGTACAAAATTCTCAATGCATGATTGGGAAACCGAAACCAGGGTATTAGATGGAGCTATTTCTACTAAAGCAAAAAAAATACGACCATATCTAGAGTCATCGACAAGATGGCGATTATTATATAGGACAGAAAACTCAGGGGATTCTGTTGGTTTATGCCTCTATGAATTTTTAGGATAGTATATGAAATTAATCAAGGGTGAGTTATTTAGAGAAATAGAAAACGTGGATTATTTCGATGCTCATAATGCTAATTTTGAGAATTTAAAAACTAATAAAATAATTACACATAATTCAGATTATTCAACATCGGACGTTTTGTTACTGCATAATAATTATAGCATTTTCTATAATAACGAAAATCTAATATGGTTTGCTCAAAATGTAGACATTGATCATCCAAGAATTTTTCCTATTCCTATAGGGCTGGAAAATTCGCAATGGTTTCCTGGTTTGAATAAAGAGAATAAAATCAGGCATCTACATTTAAATCCATTAACTAAAAATAACCTATGTTTGGCGGCTTTTAATACGGGGACACACCCCCAAAGAGTATCTGTGTTAGATTATTTTTTAAAGCAAGATTGGTGTCTAGCCTCATATGCGCAAAATGGGAATAATTTTGATGGATATATACAGACTTTAGCATCTTCAAAATTTTGTATTTGCCCAAGAGGGAATGGAATAGATACCCACAGAATTTGGGAGGCTTTATACGTAAAGACCATACCAATAGTTGAAAAATGCATAAACGCCAAACACTTTTATGCACCAATAATCTTAATCAAGGATCTAAAATTAGTCACTCAAGAATTATTATTAGAAATAGAAAAACAATTACCACCGTTTGGTTCACCGGAACATTTGGCGATGTTCGATACGCCGCATCTCAACTTTAACTTTTGGAAAGAACATATTACAAAATATGAAAATTAATTTTCTAGACTTCTGGGGCGGATTTGATCCACAAAATAATTTTTTATTATATTTATTTAGAGAGATATACGGCGAAGTTGAATTGGCTCCACTGTCTCAATGCGATGTAGTAATTTATGCTTGTTTCGGCGATAATCACCGATATGTCGATAGAAGCAAAACAAAGAAGATTTTTTATACGGGCGAAAATATTAGGCCAAATTTTAACGATTGTGATAATTCTATCACTTTTGATTTTGATGATTATAACGGTAGAAATGTTAGGATTCCATTGTATTTTTTCTATATAGACTGGTTTAATGTTAAAACCTACACCAATCCCGAATATTTATTACCCGCTAATCAAATTGAAGATAATGACTTCATTAAAACCCCTAAAACCAAGTTTTGTGCTACGATTTTTAGCAACCCAGTTCCCATTAGAATGAGGCTACTGAATGCTATTAGCCAATATAAACCAGTAGATGGATATGGAAGACCTTTTAATAACCATTTTGAGGGAGAGCACAAAAAGTATAAAATTTTATCAGAATATAAATTTTCTATTTGCCCAGAAAATTCCAGCCATGATGGATATTATACGGAAAAATTATTTCATGCAAAAACAGCGGGGGCAATTCCTATTTATATGGCGGATAGCGGATTAGACAGAGACTTTAATACAAAATCATTTATTAATATAGCAGACTTTGAAAACGAGCAGAGGTTAAAAGAATTTGTTATAGAAATGGATAACAATGATTCAATGTATCAAGAAATGTTTAATGAACCATTATTTAAAACACCCCTATCACTAGATAATATCAAAAAAGCAATCAAAGAAATAATATGAACCAATTATATCACATACCCCCAGAAGAAAATCTTCAAATAGATATTTTTAATCAGGCTCTAAAATCAATCAATAGAAATAAGCCATGTTTTATAGAGCTAGGTAGCGGTGGAACAGATGCGTCTTATTATTCTATATTGTGCGAAAATTATTTCCCGGATTCTGTTATTATAAATACTGAGCCAAGATTAAATTTATTAGAAAATATAAAGGTGTTATGGAAAGATAAGTATTTGCAAAATGCTATCTTATATCATTGTTATCATGGGGAAATCTTATGTCCAGAATACAACATACCGGACTCTACGCCCAAAAAAGATTTATCCGAAATTATTACAGAAAATAATTTAACCAGTGTGGATATATTACATATAGATATACAGGGGGCAGAAACCTTAGTTCTATTAGATTTGCGAATCAATAATCTTTTAAATATGATTAGATATTATTTTGTTAATATTCATGTAATAAACGGGGAAAATACTTTAAGTAAGTGTAAACAAATTTTACAGAATGAGCTAAAGAATATCAAAATTCATTTTGAAAATAGTCAAATTGGCGGACATGGGGATGGTTTATTAGTAATAGAAAACTTAAATTATGAGCCTATCTAATACAATAAAGTCGATATGCAAGAATTATTATTCAAACAAGGCGATTAATATTATTGAGGCCGGGTGCTGGAATGGAGAAGACTCTATAGCATTATGTCAAATATTTCCAAATGCTAAAATTTTTGGATTTGAGCCAGATATTAGACAATATAAATATTTATCTGAATTAAGTCAAAAATACCCAAACTTTATTTTTAATAATATGGGGCTTTCAAACAAGGATGGTAAAGCTGATTTTTATCTTGGTAGCAATCAATCGGAAGCTTTTGGTAGTAGCTCAATATTAGATCCGAATGTAGAAAATCACAAAAGAATACATAATATATTACAATACAATGATATAGTATCAATAAACACAATATCCTTAGATTCGTGGGCTAATCACAATAATATAACTAAATTAGATTTTGTATGGCTAGATTTGCAGGGTGCCGAAGGACTGGTCATTAAAGACTCAAATATAATTAAAACAACAGATATAATTTATTCAGAAGTAAACCTAGTAGAAATATATAAAGATGCCATGTTATATCGTGAGTACAAGGAGATGCTAAATAATCTTGGTTTTGATGTGATTATTGAACAATTACCATGGGAAGATGCCGGAAATGTATTATTTGTCAAAAACAATATTAAAAAACAAATAATTGACATATCAACAACACACATCCAGTCAATACACGAAGAAGGGGCCAATATTATATATGATAACTGAACAAGCTAAATTTATTTATGATTTAGAAAAAAGTGGTTTTTTTGTAGACATAGGGGCCTATGATGGATTAACCGGAAGCAATACATATTTTCTAGAATCGATGGGCTGGAATGGAATATGCGTTGAACCAAACGAGGGACCGTTTAATCTTTTAAATGCGTCTAGGAAATGCATAAAGTATAATATGGCCATGTCTGATCATGATGGAGAAGTAGAATTTATCACGGTCAATGGATATGCGGAACAAATTAGCTGTGTAAAAAATACAGCACCAGAGGCGCATTTATCCAGAATAGAAAATGAAATCAGCGCCCATGGCGGCGATTCAATTAAGCGAATTGTGCCATGCTCTAGATTTTCTTCTCTTATTAAAGAAAAGAATATTACATATTTATCAATAGATGCAGAATCTCATGAGTTATATATTTTAAAAGGTATAGATTTTTCATATCACGCCATTAAATATATTTCTTTCGAAAGAAACCCATATGATGAAAATGATTGTGGTAAGTTTTTAACCGATTTAGGATATAAACACTTAACAACTATAGGGGTAGATAATTTCTATATTAAAAATGATTAATACTTATGTAATGCATTATACAAAACTAAGCGAACGTAAAACATTTATTGAAAATCACCTAGATAGTTTAAGATTTGAAAATGTAAGCTTTGTAGAAGTCTTAGACAAAGAAAACCTGACCCTGGAATACTTAAAATATTATGATAGTAGCCAAGAGCGATTCGCGCTAGAGGCATCAGCGACTGGGGCCGCCGAATACAGAGAATTAAAAAAATCAGAAATATCCCTATGTCTTAAAAATATTTTTGCTTTAAGGCAATTTGTGGAAAGCGGGGCAGAGGCTGGAATTTTTTTAGAAGATGACTGTTGTTTTATCGACAATGTTGAATATTCAAACCTCGAAAACATAATATATCAAGGGCCCAGTAAGTGGGATATGATATTTTTAGGCGGTGGTTTTGATCATTCTATTTGTAAGTATCGTGGTAGATATAACAATTATTTATTAGCTGATTATCCATGCACCAATACTAGTTCTGCTATTGTTTATAGTAGAGCAGGGGCCATTAAAGTTTTAGAAGATCCGGCTTTTGGTATAAGCTGGGATTGGCATTTAAATTATGTGTGTAAGAAACAAAACATGAATGTTTATCATTTATATCCGTATATTTGTAGACAAAACACATTTCCGAGTTCAATTCAAAACGTATAAGGGTAGTATATGAGATTTATAAACCTAGTTGAAAAAAATGGGGAATCCCCATACCTAACCAAAGTTTTTAATTATTTAAATCAATTTTATGATGATGATACCGTATTAATCGCCAGAGTATGGAATCAAGAATGTAATGTGGGTGAGTGTAAAAACTTTATTAGCATTATCACCAGCGCAGAGGGCCATAGATTAATTCCACATGAGGCCGAAAGACTGCACCCAAGGTGCTTGGGGGTTTTTATGCATTATTACCCTAAACAAGTAGAAAAAGTAGAAGATCAATTTAACCCAGACGGATTTTTAAATATTCAGAATGTATACCCTTTGCAGCTTGGTCCTCATAATTTTGCTGGCAACAGTGATAAACCAATTCTAGAAAGACAATATAACGTATCTTTTATTGGCCAATTAGATCCACATGTAAGATCTGATTTATATTATACTATGTGCAATACTTCTATACCTGATTCTAAAATTATATTTTATGAGGGCTGGAATAAAGGGCTTGGAAGAGAAGAATATGGTAAGATCATGTCTGATACCAAGATAGCCTTAGTGCCATGTGGGTCTGCAAGCCACGACACCTTTAGATTTTATGAGGCATGTGAAGCAGGGTGTGCGATTTTAACATTAAAGCAAAATAACTATGAGTTCATGCAAGGAAGTCCGCACATAGAAATACCATCATGGGGGGATGTGAGTAAATATATAGACTATTTGCTAAATAGACCAGAAAAACTAGCAGAATTATCTGAAAAAACCAAGAGTTTTTGGAATAATAATCTATGCCCAGAGGCGGCTGCAAAATTTATGCTTAAAAAACTTGGAGTAAAATATGAATAATATATGCGCTATTTTTGACGATGTATCAATATCCCAGTCATCGTTTGGGTTTATTCAATCATTTAATAGATTGTCCAGTAGTAAAAACTCGGTATATTGTTTTTATAATAATATCTCGGCCCCGCCAACACAGGCGTTATTTTCCATGCTGAATATATATTATATTAATTGTCTTACATCTGGACACGCTATAGCCACCAATTTAAATACCGCAAAAACACTACTAAATGTTAATACGGCAGTTAAAAAATATTTATACCTATGGGATCTAGAGTGGCTTAGATCGCCCCTAAACTTTCTTGATGTTGTTTCTATTTTAACCAATCCTCAGATAGAAATTATAACCCGAAGTAATAGCCATGCTATTCTGGTGGAAAACTATACTAACCAAAAAGTTAGACATATTTTAGAAGATTGGAATCCAGAAAAACTATTGGAGATAATCAATGGATGAAAAACTTATAATCAACGAATATAAAAATAACAAAAGCGCTAAACAAATAGCAGATTCTTTACATACTTATCCTAATAAGATTATTAGAATTTTAAAGAAGCATAATATAGAAATTAGAAGCAAAAGTGATACTCAGTCTTTAGCTATTAAGACGGGATCAGCTAAGCACCCAACCAAAGGAAAGAAAGTCAAAGAAGATACAAAGCATAAAATAAGCCAAAAACAATCAGACAGATGGGGCAAGCTTTCTAAAAAAGAATTACAAAAATTTAAGGAGGGGGCAAAGAAACGGTGGGAAGAAATGTCTCCAGAAGCCAAATATGAGCTACATAGAAAAGCAGGGCAAAAACTGAGACAGGCTTCTATCGAAGGGTCTGCCGCCGAAAAATATTTGTACGAAATGTTGCAAAAAAATGGCTATGATACCATAATGCATAAGACAAAAATCGGGGGAGAATTTGAAGTAGATTTATTTTTAAGAGAATTAAATACAGCTATAGAGATAGATGGTCCACAACATTTTTTGCCAATTTTTGGAGAAGAAACTTTACAAAAAAATATCAAATATGACTCAATCAAGAATGGTCTTTTGATTAGTAAAGGCTTTTCTGTGATTAGAGTTAAATATATGGCAAAGAAAATATCTTTAAAAATCAAGCGCGATCTATGGGCTAAAGTCAAGCAAGCGATTGATGATATTGAGAATGGTAAATGTTCTAGTAAGCTTATAGAAATTGAGGTTTAAGATGGAAAAAGAATCTTGGGAAGATGATACGGAAAACATGTTTGAAGTAGATGTGATTGATCAAAACAATGTGGTTGTTTCTAAAACCACAACTCCGCTATATGGATCAAAGGAATGGCATGAATTTATCATGTCTAAGTTTGATGATGGCGAACTATTCGATGGCAACCCTACATGTGCCGGTTTAAGGCGCGTAGTAGAGGATGTGCTGGGCCCAATTATATCTAGTGGTCCATCGCAGGTATTTCCATCGCAAGATGCTAACGGGCCTGGAAGGGCCACTGTGGTGTTTGAAATCGTTATAGACTGGCATGGTAGCGGTGAGTATAGAACCTTTAAAGAAGTCGCAGACGTATGGCACGGAAACACAGACGATTTATTTTGTGCCCACCCAGTTGCTACAGCAAGCACCAGGGCAGAAGGTAGGGCGTTGCGTAAAGCCTTGAAGGTTAGATGCTTGGCAGCAGAAGAATTGGCTAAGAAGGATATTGCTGCTATTGTTAGACAAACTGTTAAAATGGATGCTCCAACAACTGGAGAAATCTCTGATAAAGACAAAATTAGTTCTGCACAAATTAACTTCTTAGATAATAAGTGCAAGCAATTAAACATCAATGTGATGAATTTTATTAATATGGGGGAAGTTAAGTATTCTAATATCAATACGATGACAAAGAAGGTTGCATCTGAAATGTTGACCAAGCTTAATGAACATCAAACTGGTGAGAAGACACTTCCAGAAAGCGTTAAGGGTTATGATAAAAATTGGAGGGTTACATGAAATTAATTTATACAACTAGAGATGGGCGTATTTCTATTGAGTTGGAAGGAAATAGCGACAAGGAATTATTTAGAAAGCTATCTCATTTTCAAGAAGTCTTTGAAGATACACCATCTGCTACAATTGATGGTAAAACCCAAACGGGTGGCGATGT
>Ga0181343_1000863_pt1 | contig 12557 bp, 20 predicted proteins | sample Su13VDMLBSD_FD_130110 | JGI IMG/M metagenome (GOLD analysis project Ga0181343, IMG submission 130110) | Freshwater viral communities from Lake Michigan, USA - Su13.VD.MLB.S.D | ecosystem: Environmental > Aquatic > Freshwater > Lake | place: USA: Michigan | collected 2013-07-15 | reverse complement strand
GTCATAAAATTAAAGTTGTCTGAATCAACTGGAACATCTGGATAATCAGTTGGGGCTATTGGTGAATTGTATGGTCTATCATCACTTGTTGGTGCTTCTGGAGGTGGAGGAGGAGTACTCCTTTCAACCTTTTGCTTTGGTGTTGGCTGCACACCATTTTCTCTTAATGCAAGTGTATAATCTTTAATAACACCAATCATATCATTTGCAGTACCTCTGATTTGATTGAAAATAACACCTTTTACAAGAATATCCTTTCCAAATAAATACATTAGATATTGCTCATCCGTTACACCAGCACCACGTTTTTGAAGTACTCTTGTTAATACTGGAGTAACTTCTTTTTTAAATTCTTTACTTACTGTTAGTGTATCCTTATTTTGCTCATTGAATTCTTTGATAAAATCACCAGCAGTGATTGACTTTCCATAGTCATAAGGAATTTCTACTGACAAGTCAATTTCGCCTTCAGCTTCTAACTTTCTTAACTTCCTTTCAGGAATTTGTAACCCTTTATTTGCAAATTGATGAAGCTGCTCGTAACCATCAACAATTAATTTAGCCATGTGCTCTGCACCTAATTTGGTATCAGCATCTGGCAAATTGTTCATTGCTGGATTTATAGGGGCATTTGGTTTTTGAGCAGCACCTAATGAAGAACCAAAATCATCATTAAGCATGCGATATGGATTCTCATTTGAACTAATTGTATTTGGAGAAAAAAATGGTTCAGGAATACTTGCACCAATTTGATTTGCACCCACATTCACATTCATTTGTGTATATGGTTTTTCATTAACCACATCAATAAATGGGTTGTAGCTCCTTGTTTGTTGGGGAGCTGCTTCAGGTTGTGGTTGTGGAACTGGTTGTTCTTGTTGGTTCTGCTCTACACTCATTGATTATTTTTTTTATAATTTTCAATCTTAGTTTCAAAAGTCTTTTTCATTTCTAAGAACTTTTCATCTGCTTTATAAGACTTGTTCAAATCAAAAATCATTTGTCTATACTTTGATAGTAATGTTTTGTTTTTGAACTTAAATATATTCTTATGAATTTGTCCTAAGGTTTTGTTTTCATAAAGGAAATAAATAGCAAATCCTACTGCATATTTTATTTCACCACGAATATATCTACCAAATAAAAGCTCATCGTTAGTTATATCAAAATCTTTGACAATCATATCTAATATGAACTTGTCATAATCATCCATCTCTACACTTCCTTTCCTCTTTTTAATTTTGAGAATATTGAGAGTTTTCCTGAAACCCAATGTTTTCACGCTATTCAGGAGTTCTTCTAGTATTTCTATCGTATCTTGGTTATTCATTAAGGCATTATTTACCTTTGCAATATATTGAAAATTTACGAAATTCACCAATTAGGTAAAACATTTTTCAGTACAACAGAATTTGTTTTAAACCAAGTTCCGTCTATTACATTTAGAACAACATCTGGATGGTATTTTTTCATCCTCTTTATTTTGGTTGCACTCTTCGGGTCCATATATCCCTTGACTTCATACCACTCTACATTACCAGATGGAAATACAACTCTAAAATCAGGTTTGTAGTTATTTGTGCCCCTCTTTATACCTTCAAAATAAAAAGTATGGGGTTCGTGTTCCCATTCAGTTATTTTGCCATGTTTCTTCATAAACTCAAGGTAAAGAGCATATCTATACTCCCATCTACTTCTATAAAAGTTTCGCTTTCCGCCAATTTCAGCCCAATCTTGTTTCCAAGTTGCTCTGCCATTTTTTAGTACTACTTGCATTAAAGACCATATTTAGCCTTAAAATCCTTATCTCTAATAATAACTTCTGCAATATATAGCGAATAGTCTACATCAGACTGATAGTGAATTCCCATATATAACCTACTATATTCTATGTCTTTAGCAAGTCTTTCAAAATAGTCAAATTTTTCAGGAAAGTGATTCCCTAATACGTGACATATTATTTTTGATTGTAATGCGTGTCCAGAAGGATAGCTAGGTGAATCAGCTGACTTAGAATCAAATGGGAAAAGTTTCAGCTTGTAGTGTTCTGCTAACTGATAAGGTCTTGGTCTTTGGAAATAAAATTTCAACTTTATCAAAAGGGGTAAAGTTTCATCAAGCAGCTTATCAACTATGTCTGCCCCCTTTTCTCCTAGGTTTTGTTCCATAATGACTTGAGCAAAAACTCTTGTCAGGGAAATATCGTAGGCTTTATATCTTTTAAGTGCTTGTTCGTCTTTTTTTAGCTCCTCAATATAGTCAACTAACTGATTCAACTCTTCCCTTGTTCCTTTTGAACTATTTTTCGGAAAAGTGAAGTTTGTTAACTGGGGAATGTGTTTTTCAAGTGGGGATGCGTTCTCCTCTAGGTATGGAAGATATTTTTGGGAAGGATTCCCCCAAGTGATTGAATCTAACATATTTTATGGTTTTTTTTAAAGTGACATCATAGGTCTTCTTCTCCTAGACCTTCCCATTCCACCACTTGCGTTTGCTTCAGCAGATTTTTTAGCTGCTGCCAAAGAACTTTCAAGTTTGCCTACACGACTGCTCAAATCAGCATAACCAGTCTTTTCAATCATCATCATAAACTTGTGATAATTAATTGAATAGATTACTGCTGCAACTATAAATGCAGATACTGTAACATCAACCACGTTAATGTCACTAAAGAAGTTTTTTATTGGATTGCTGCTCTTTACTGGACCGCCATCTTCCATCACTGGAGATTGAGGCATCGGTGCTGCTGGAGCAACATAATTTGGAGAAGCAGAAGGTTGAGCAGCTGGTGCTGCTGGTGCTGGGGCTGGGGCTGGAGTTTGTACTGCTTCCATTTATGATTTTTTACGTGTTATTAGATAAATTGCCCCAATTCCTAAGATAATCCATATCAATGAACTAGATTTCTTTTTTGGAGCTTGTGCAGTTTCCTCTTCACCACCGCCACCGCCACCGCCAAATCCACCAGCGATAGGGGGCAAGCCCAAACCAATACTTGTAATTGGTAGTGTCATTGCTGGTGTTTCTATCGGATTAGTTGGAGCAGCTGCTGGTTGACATTTTGTTGATTTAACAGATTTTGCGTTTGAAAGGGCAGTCTGATAAATGTTCTTTGTAACCGCATCAAATTTGTTTGTTGCAAGGGTGTTTTCAATACTTGCAATTTCAGAACTAAGGTCATCACAACCAAGTGCATCCCATTTCGGAAAAGATACTTCAGAAATTTGAGGTTGCGTTGTAGGAGGAAGGTCCACCTCTACTGGAAGTGGAGCACCTTTCCCTACTGGTTGTGGCTTTTCGGGTAACGGCTCTGGTTTTTCTAGACAATTATTTTGAAAGAGTTGGTACGCAGTCATCACTTGGTCAGGTGTCGCTTTACCGCCACCATTATCCCTTATGAATGCTTGTATTTTATTGCAAAAGTCTGCATCACTTGGTTGTGGTATTACAACTTCTTGGTTTTTCAATACCATATATCTTGTAAAAGCATCACCCTCTGGTGTAGATGGCATTGCTCCAACCTGATTAGCAAATTCCGACTTGCCAGTTGCTTTGTCGTAAACTTTATCTCTAGGTGCAATAAAATTGTGCTCGTCTTCAAAGACGACTACTCTTTCCTTTACCATATTATTATTTTAATTGGGCAGATGCTCTTTTAATAGCATCAGTCCAACGTTCATTAGGCTTTCTAATCTTCTTTGCTAACTTAGCAATGTCAGATACAGTAACCTTCTTTTTTGTTTCTTTTGGCATATATTATTTTTTACCAGCAGACCAAGCACCAGAAGCAACTCTAACTATGATATAAATACCAACTAAGCTGACTCCGAAACCGATAAGTGCTGGAACTAAATTTTTGTTTCCCATTTTATTAGATTTTATAGCTTAAAATTAAAAAAAGTTTTAATTAAAATAGATTATTTTTTTATTTATTGTCAAAAGCATCATTCCAAAAGGTTTTTTCATCAAAACCAGTAAAACTTACTTCCCCAGCTTCTCTGACCACCTTTTGAACCATATTTCTCTTTAAAATCTCAATCCTATCATACACTCTTTGACCATTAGATTTTACAGTATATCCAAATTTAATACCCCAATCAAAGGCTATCAAATATGACGAATCACCTCTCAAAATAAATGGTTTACCATTTACCTCAAGCTCTGCAATCCCATTTGAAAAATCTACTTTCTTCACATTTACTTTAGGCTTCCAAATATTATTCTTGTAAAAGGAATATACCGCAACGATACCTAACAAAGCCGCACCCACACTAGCAACTTTTAAAAGTATTTCTTCGCCTTTTGATATGTCAAATTTGTATGCCATAGTGTAAAATTACGCTAAAAGTGAGTTATAAAGGTTGAATTTATTGATTCTGTCTTGCAAACCATGTGTCCCACCATTTACTCTTTTTGTAACTTGAGTCACTATATCAGTGGTTGAACCCTTGTCACAAATATCCCATAGTTTGTTCTTATCAAAGAACCAAATGGCACTATCCATAGGGTATTTTGTAGCTACTAAGTCAGGATTTGCAACGCAATCTTCCCCAATAAATGTGGAAAAAGCTCTGTAATTGTCCTTACCAGTCAACTGGATATAACCTCTTCCACGAAATAAAAACCCCTCTTTTGATGCCTCGTCAGAATTACCCATGCGAGAAGCGTAAACTCTGCTTCCTATTTTTTCAGCGTTTCTAGCGTAAGTGTTTGCGGTTGCTAAATCCTTGAAATACTTGGGAAATACCTTTAAAAGACCATCAGCAGAATAGTTCAAATTTTCCCTTATAAACTTAAAATCACCCGATTCATGAGCTATTTGAGCCATAAAATGAGCTAACCTCAAGGGTTGGGTTATATTATACCTTTTGACCACTTCTAGCATATATTTAGAAGCATCTGCTGGTAATTTGGCTGCTAGATTACTAGTATTCATTAGATTATGTTTTCGCCTTTGTTTTCAGAAAAGAAATTAGAAAGAAACTTACCAATTACTGAAACAATAACAATTATTGTACCAGCTTGAGGATTACCCTCTACTATGGTCCAAGAACCAGCTGCTGTACCTAATGCTACTAATGTGTCGCCTATAACTCTTAATTTTTTAGGAGTTGGCTGAAAGTACTGTTTGAATCCGAATTTCATAATATTGAATTTTAGTTTTTATCAACTGCTTTTTTAGTGCCGAAATAGTAACTGAAAATCATCAAAATCAATGTTTTAATCAACTCAAATAATTGATGATTCATTTCATCACTTAATAGTTTAACATTGAAAGCTATGACTTTATCAACTATAAATAATGAAACAAGTGCAGTAAACACTAACAATATAAATTTTACTAATATCTCTTTAGTGTCTTCAATAAATATCTTTTTATTCACAAAGTATATAGAAAATAATATTGTTCCTAGTGCTACAAAAACACCAATTAACATTACTCCAAGGTTGTTAGAATTAAACATATTACCAAAGTATTTTATCAGCGTAATAACCAGCACTACCCCTTACAACCCTATCTTTTGCGTGTCTCAACTTATACATTCTTCTCTTTTCATCAGCAAACGCTTTACCCTTTCTAGCCCAAAATGTAGGATAGTCCGCATATCCGATAGCCCCTATTGAGGCTAATTTATCCCCCTTCTTGTTGAAAACATCAATCTTTTTCCCTTTTACGGTACTTGGTTTGATGGTTACACCAAGACTTCTTGCCCTTCTATACGAATATGGTTTTATCCTATAAGCCATTATCTTCTATTCTTGAATAAATTTACTCCTACCAGAATACCAGCAGTTCCAAGTAAACCCCAGAAAAGCCAAGTACCAAAGTCATCTTTTTTCTCTTCTTTTGTTTCAATAGCTGCTCCTTGTGAAGCAACAACTACTTCTGGTTGATTTACTGCTTCCAAAACTTCAGGTGTTGCACTAAACGTTACACTACTACCTTCAACTGGAATAGTTCCTGATTCAACCGCTGGAGCACTTTCTTGTGTTTTAGCAGCTTTTTTCGCTTCAGCAGCTTGCTTCATGTGTTGATACTTAGCATCATAATAAGGCTTTTTATCAGCGTAAGTCTGAATTTTAGCTACAATTTCAGTATCAGCTTCTACAATAAGGTTTTCATATTCTGCTATCTGTGATTTAATATCATCAGCAGATTCATCCCCTTCTTCTAAATTCGCTAAATCAGTCTTTAGTTCAGCAAGTTCCTTCTCCGCTTCGTCTAATTCCTTGATTGGATTCATTAAACTCTTAGGTAGGCTACTCTTTTGAAGTCCTAATTCCTTGATTTTTTTTTCGTAGTTGTACATTTTTATTGGTTTTATTTTGAAAATTTAATTAACTGCCTTCTGCTTCTGTAAGCATTTTTAGTGCTTGTTCATAAGAAACTACCCTTTCATTGGCTTTTTTCCTCTGATAGCGTTGATATATGAAAAATGCAGCGTAAGAAGCTGCTGCTATTACCGAAAGTGTGATTATTTTACCCTTGTTGCTCATTTTCTTTAATTTTTGGTATTCAATCCAGCTTGTTAGTTATTTATGATATTCTACCAAGTTTAGCGTAATCTTGGGTAGCTTCTATAATGCCTTGAAGTGCAGCCAAATATTTTTGCGGAGGTGTGGTTGTATAACCAGCTCTTGCAATCATAAGTACTTGTTCTTCAGGGGTTTTAGCTTGAAGTCTAGCATTTTTATATCTATCACCCAATAATACAGTTATAGTAGCACGAATACCAGATTCAACGTCTTTGAATCGGCTGAATTTTTGTTTTACTATTCTCTTTCTGCCATTGATATATTCAGCTGTATCCCTTGTTACAGAACCAATAACTCCAGCTAAATTAGGGTTGTACTTAATACCACCAAAGTTATTTGCTTCTTTGGTCAACTCTGATTCACCCCAACCACTTTCAAGTGCTTTTTGAGCTATTACGGTAGGGAAAAACAATCCAGTACCCTTGATGGCAAGAGCAACACCCCTACCATAAGTGTCCACAAATTTTTTAGTTCTATTTTTTACAGCTAGTGAATACATTACTTAAAATTAATTATTTTTCTTATACAAATAAAATGAACCAGCTATTGCAATGAGTCCAACACCAATTAGTAGGGTATTTCTGTTCTTGGATACAAATTCTACAACGTTAATTCGTATTAGTTTAGCCCTTAACCCAGCAGCGTACTGTTGTTGTTCTTTATTTCCAGTTTCAGTTCCAGCTTTCCCAAAACCATAATAGCTTCTTCTTTTCAGAAGGGCTGAAAATTCATCTGCATTTTGCACATTTTTAAGCTGCTCTGGTGTTACTCCACCCATAGTCTTACTATATAACCTGACTATTTTATCATTTGCACTATCTTGTACCGACCTGAATTTAGCATAATAATCCCCATCGCACCCACCATTACATCTTTGCTCGTTCTTAGGTGCTGGAGTTCCCCTTGTTGCCAAAGGCTGCCCTATATACTTCATTCCGCTTGTATTCAGGTTCTTCTGAAATACATTAGAGGTATAATCAGCAGATTCAAACCTTGCTTGTGCTACAATTAGTTTTGCAGCAGTGGGGTTGAACCCTTGCTTGATGGCAGTATCATATATTAATTGGTCGTATTGGGCACTCATTTTTTACCTTTTTTCATTCTTTTCATTAGCCTTTCTTTGGCAGTCATAGCACCAACTATCCTTTTCGCTGAATCTTCTGCTTCTGCTGGTGAATAGGTCTTACCATAGTCCTTTTGAACCTTTGGAGATACCTTTTTGCGTTTGAGTAGGCTTGATTTGATTGATTTTACTTTGTCGGCAAAGGTTACACCGCCTTTTGCCATCTTATCACCATACTTTTCATAAAAATCAGCTTTATCGGTCATTAAATAGACAACATCGCTATTAGGCTTTGACCTTTGAAGTTTAATCAACTTATTTTTTGCAGTTTTATGAGTTGAAGTAAACTCTTCAATTATTTCAGGTTTTTTGAGCCATTGTTTTGTATAGATTACCCACAAATTAGATGATTCACCGCCTTTCGCCATTTTAATCTCTTTGCCCTTTTCATCAAATACTTTCACATCACTGAACTCATCAGCTAATTTTGGTGAAGAATACCTTTTTGCTGCACTTATAGCCATTTCTTTAGATTCGTGTTTCTCTGACTGGCTCTTTCCATCAGCTAGGTAAGTTACAGTGTAAATACCCTTAGTCTTACCAAATGGCTTGAATCCAAATTGCTTTATTCTTTTTTTATATTCAGAATCAGCCATTACACCACCTTTAGCATATTTGAATTTTTGACCTTTGCCACTAAAGTCTTCACCATATAATAGAGTAATAATCTTTTCTATTTCCTTCTCATTTTCACTAATTTCTTTAGAATCAAAACTTCCATACTTATTTTTTAAAGTATCTCTTTTTTCGTTTAATTTTTTATACTCTTTTTCAAGTTGGTACTTAGTCATGCTATCGTAGGGTTCTCCAACTTTAGCTATTTCACCGCCTTTCGCCATTTTATCATCAATCTCCCATTCAACTTCCTCTACATCAAAAACTACATTTTTACCATTTTTTAAAACACCAGAAGCATTTTCAACCTTTTTATTACCTGAATCTTTTACAAATTTTACTAATGGAAAGCCTTCATTGAAGCTACTACCAAACTTGTTTTTGACCTCTTTATTACTCCACTCATAGAAATCTCCAAAATCTAATTCTGCTCCTTTCTCCATTTCAAATTTGACCATATCCATATTAAAATTTGGAATATTCTTTCTGCCCCATTTTACCGCATCCATATAAGCATCATCACCCCTGAAGTATTTTTTATCAATCGCAAATTTCTTTTTTGCGTTTCTAAATTGAATATAAACTACATCTTCAACCTTGGTTTCTCCACCTTTAGCCATTTCTTCGCCTTCACCATTCCCATACTCCCTTCTTTTTTCATTTTCTGAATCAAGATAATGAGTAACATCAGATAGGTCAGTAGTAGACCTTTCAATCTTAGCCACTACCCAAGGTTCTACGTTTTCAGCTTTTTTTGCCGCTTCTTCAAACTCTTCAGTATGATGCTCAAGCTCTTCTGCATAGTTAATTAGCATATCTTTATTCTGCTCTGCTATATCTACTTCACCACCTGATTTATAAAATTTACCTGAAAATAAGCCCTTGAATAGTTCAGCAGCATTTACTTCACTGAAATAAATATCCCTTTCCAAACCAAGTCTGAAAGGGGGTACTTTGATATTTTCAAGTTCTCTACGGCTGACACTACCTACATCTATGTCATCATCCATCTGAACTATTGCCCAAATATAATCTGGGTCATTAGGGTCTGAATTTAGTAAATACCACCTACCCCTACCATACGGATTGAATATTTTAGCTATAACCTTCTGATTTTCAAGGTCTGCACCTTTAGAATATTGAGCAAAGAGTTTTTTATCTATATCCTTTGTAAATAACTTCATTATGCAAGTTTGTGTGTGTTTGATAAAATACCGCCATCAGCTAAAAATCCACCTTCTTGTAGCTTTTTTACATATTGTATGCTTGAATTTGAGCCATCTGAAAAGAATACATTCTCGCCATCAACCATTTTTACTCTTCTTCTAACTGGCTTTTCAACACCCATAGCTGCTTTCCAATATGGATTGTCAACTATCACATATTGACCAGCTTTAATTTGTCCACCATGAGCCATATATCCACCATCTTTCATAACCTTGACCTTGTTTTCTTTCATGGCTTTTAAAAGGGTCAAATATACTTGAGAGAACAAAGCAGAATTTTTATCTAATGTTCTAAAACCATTATCAGAAATAAATACATTGTCTTTTAAAGGTCTATCACCTTGCCATTCAACTGTAAAGACATCAAAACCAAGGGGTACTCTTGCTGATTTACCATAGTAGTCCTCCATTAAAATTACTTCCCCACCAGCGGCATAATAGTCATCAGCCATTTTTGCAAACTCCATCTTTGCCCCAATACCTTCAGATAAAGCAAGTAGCCCATCGTAGCTTTTACCCTCAAATTCTACTGGCATTTCACCATCAAGAAGCCCTTCCTGAACAACTTTTCCATCCTTTGTAATTTCATAAGCAAGACCACCATCATACCTATCTCCACCTAAATTGCGTACTACATAACCGCCATTAGCTAATTGTGAAGTTCTATCTGAAAATGGCTTCCATAATTTTCTATCTTCTATTTCTTTTTTTGTAGAAGGAGCAATTTTTGCAGACTGATGTTTTGAATGTTTTATTGGGTTGTAATATTCTAATTCATCAACATTTACATTACCATCTGCATCAGTTTTTACTTCTCCCCTTTCTTCTGCCATTCTTACAATACCAATAGTATTATGACCCTTATGATAAACAACATCATCCACCTCAAACTTTACTTTACCGCCATCAGCCATGTAACCACCAGCAGCAAATTTGCCTATTTCCTCTGCCCTTAAAACTGTGAACATAGAATCCCCATTAGGGTGATAATTCATCACTTCAACGAAGTACATATCACCTTTTTGACTTACTATTTTAGCATCTTTACCCTGATATTTGATTTTGTGACCAGCATTCAATTTGCCACCCTTTGCATAAAATCCCTCCTTTTCGTACATACTCTTTGGCTTGTTGCCCATAGATTGATATTCTCCAGAATCCCATAGTTTATTCATAGCCATTTCAGCAGCCCTCTTTGACTTATATTCACCATGAAATTCCCTTTTGTCATCATCTTTTGAAACCCAAATGATGTACGGAACAGACTCACCGCTTTTTACAGAACCGCCAGAAGCATACACAAATTTTCTTGTAACTGAATCATAAATTTCAGAATGCTCACCTCTGTTTGCCATTTTCCTTGCTTCTTCTATCGTATTTGCATACAAAACTTCATCTTCCATTTCTCCTCCGAAATACACATTTATCTTATATCTTCCTTTAGTTGAACCGCCTGAAGCAAATTCATCATATTCTTGCAAATATTCCATTAAGCCATCAGGATGACTTTTTGTAACTTTTGCAACTACTAGATTAACTCCAAGTTTTTTTTCTAAATCGTATCTTTCTATCCTTTTTTCAGCATCTTCCATTGACTTGAAAATCTCTGCTTCAATAGGGTATTTTGTTAATTTATGCTTGTCTATTGACCTTTTATACATAACAAACTCTTCGCCATTATCTCTTTGAATAATGAAATTCTTAACTATACCCCCATCAGCCATGTAGCCACCATCTTCCAACTTAGGATAAGTTTGCTTCTTTTTAGGCTGCTTTACATCCAATCTATTAGCCCTATATTCATAATATACATTCCCTTTGTTTTTGCTTTTATTTCCATGCTGGTTAGACTTCAATCCCTTAGAAATACGTTTTCCAGTTGGCATAGCACCCACTTCAGCATCTTTTTTAAGGTCAACTCCAGCACCCTTGTAAACAGAATATCTCTTTCTATTTGCCAATTTCTGAACTGCACTCAAAACTGTCTTGGTTTTAGCAGTACTGCTCTTTTTAGGTGCTTTACCAGTTTTTTGTATGCTACTAAGTTCAGTTTCAGCTTTATCTAGCTGACTTTTGAGCTTAGTCTTGATTGAAGCAGATATACCTTTAGATTCTAAAGCCTTTTTCAGCTTTTTTATATCGGAACGTAATTTTAGAGCAGTTGCCATTGTAATGTATTTAGATTATATGAAATTACTATTTTTTCTTTTTTAATGCTTTTAATTGGTCTTGAAGTCTCTTTAATTCTATCTTAATATCATCATCAAACTCTGCTAGTGGCTTCAAACTCTTAATTGCTTCTTTTAAATCTTCCTCACTTATACTTTCTTCACTCTGGACTATTTCAGGGGCTTCTTCTACGACTATTGCTGTTTCCTCTGCAACTGGTTGAATTTCAGGTTTAGGTTCAGCAATGATAGGTTCAGCAACAACTATTTCTCCTTGTGTTCCATATTTTCTGGAAAGAAAATTAAGAGCACCAATCAAGGCATCATACAAAGCTGGATTTTCTTTGCTTACCCTTTCAAAGTTTTGTGAGTTTTTCAACTCAAAATTGTCTATAACTTCCTGAACCTCTTGTTTTTCCATATTAGTCTATTTTATCATATTCTTTTTCATCTTCAAGATTGAAAGGTGTACATACAGATAGAAAAGCTGCTTGCTCAAAAGCATCTTTAAATTTATCTTGTATGAACTGTATACCTCCATCTTGGTCAATTTGTGCAATTTTAAATTCGTGAACCATCCCATCACTCATCGCATAATCCTTCTCATACTTGATTAAAATTGAATTTGGGAGCATTTGATGTGTCATAACTGTCATTTCCCCTATGCTACCCAATCCTTTAGTTTGAAAATCATTCAAATTAGATAGTAGTTTCCTCGTTGCAAGCAGTTGTTTTGTGGTTATTTTTTGTCTCATATTATATGTTTTGAAGTTCATTAATTACCCTAGCTACTAATTCATCTCTCTTTTCCTTTGACTCTTTTTCGGTTTCAAAGAATAACCCCTCTGCGTATGATGTTATTTCAGTAGTAATATTTAAAATATAACT
>Ga0181343_1000862_pt1 | contig 12571 bp, 24 predicted proteins | sample Su13VDMLBSD_FD_130110 | JGI IMG/M metagenome (GOLD analysis project Ga0181343, IMG submission 130110) | Freshwater viral communities from Lake Michigan, USA - Su13.VD.MLB.S.D | ecosystem: Environmental > Aquatic > Freshwater > Lake | place: USA: Michigan | collected 2013-07-15 | reverse complement strand
TCCTTCGACAGGTCGCGGGTGCTGAGACCAATCGGGAAGACACCCTTGCCGTCCAGCGTGGGCATGAGCCGGATTTCGATGCCTAGCGCGTTCATGAACGTGGCTTTCCACAACCCCATATCCATCGGGTTACCATGCAGGGTCGGGCGCTGTTTGATGATCTGGTTAATCAGTCCGTGCAGGGCGTCGTTCTGACTGAGTGACCGGCGGCCCTTCTGCTTGAACTCAACCACCGTGCCGTCTGGGGCGGTCTCGATCCAACGGACAGCCCGGCCGCGATCCTGGCGGGTGCGGAGGATGATGCAGGGCTTGTCTGTCACAGCACCCTCGCTTCGGTCACGTCAAAGCCGGGGATTGACCGCTTGCCAGAGCGAACGTCTTCGTCGGCCAGCTTTTGCAGGAAGGCGTTGAACACGGACGGGTCGCGCTTCCAGAAAAAGCCCGCCGCGATCTGGGCGTCTTTCAGTTCGGCTTTCCAGACGATTCGGAGGCCCATTGCACGGCTTCCGCCGCTGGCGTGGGCCTTGTCACCGGCTGCGGCCTTGGCGACCTTCTGGGCGGCCTCCGCGTCGGCAATCAGGGCCTCGGCTTCCTCGCGGGCCTGAAGGTCGTTTGCGGCTGCGGCGCGCATAGCGTCGGCGGCATCCTTTGCGGCCTTGTCGGCGGCTTCACGTGCGACCCGTTCGGCCTCGCGCTTCTCCGCGTCTAGCTTGGCGAGATACGGTTGCAGACAGGCTTTGAGCGCGTCGATAGCCTTCCAGACCTTGCCGGGGCTTTTGTTCTTCGGGTCTGCAATCAGGGGCGCGTATTTCGCCTGAACAGCCGCCTTCGCCTTGTCGTGAGGTTCGTTCTCGCGCACCCGCTCGGCGTCGGCATCCTTCGCCGCAATGCGAAGGCTTTCGATCAGCGCCGAAACCGCATCCGCCTGACCCTGGTTCGCCACGGGTTCGCCATCGGCAAAGTTCCGGGCTTCGTCAATCAAGCCTTCAAGACGCTCCGCGATTAGGTCAAAGGGCGTGGCGTTCGGGATGTGGTGGATGGGTTCGGCGGTCATGGTCACGCGCTCCTAAAACGGGATGTCGTCGGAGAGGTCGTAGGTCGAGGCGGGACTGGCCTTGCCGGCTGGCCCGCTGAAACCCTCGCTGCTGTCGCTCGCGGCGGGCTTGCCGCCAAGCATCGTCAGTTCACCCTTGAACTTGCCGATGTGGATTTCGGTCGCGTATTTCTCGACGCCGTTTTGCTCATACTTCCGGGTCTGGATTGCGCCCTCAATGTAGAGCGTTGAGCCTTTCTGGACGTAGCTCTCGACCGTTTTGATGATCTGTTCATTGAAGATGGTGACCCGGTGCCACTCCGTCTTTTCCTTCTTGTCGCCGGTCGCCTTGTCGCGCCAGCTTTCCGAGGTCGCCAGCGACAGGTTGGCCACCCGGTCCCCGTTGTTCAGGGTGCGGATTTCGGGGTCTTTCCCGACGTTGCCGATCAAGATGACTTTGTTGATGCTTCCGGCCATGTTTTAGGCTGCTTTCGTGAATGGGTTGGTGGTCAGTTCGTCGCGCCGGGCCTCGTAAAGCGCGGTGATAACGGCCAGTTTGTCTGGGTCTTTCAGGTCCAGATCGGCGCATAGCTTCGCGCCCTTGCCCCAGACCTTTTCCAAATCGTCAGCGGTCGCAGCGGCGTTCAACGCTCCGACCAGTCCGTCGGCCCGATTGGCAAGCGTGGTCACCGGATCGGCTGGCGGGGGCGGCGGTGCGCGGTGTTGGCTGGCGGCGTTCCCGTCATCATCCTCGGGCGCGGCTCCGGTCATGGCGAGCAAGGCATACCGACGCGCGTAGGTAATGGCCGAGCCGACGCCTTGCGGGTCCGTCTTGCTCGGGCGCATCCGCAGAACACCCGTCACCGACGCGCCGCTTTCGTGAACGAAAACCGTCGTCACGCTCACCAGTTCGCCGTCATAGCCGGGGACCTGGATCACGCCGATGCCGTTTGCGTTCAGCGCCGGAACGGTGGCCTCGACCACTTCGGACAGATCAGCGTATTTGGTTTTGAACGCCGGGTTAGTGGCGGCCTTTTTAACGGCCTCGGTGGCCTTCTGGGCGGCGATAAACGCCTTGGCGAAGGGCGCGCGGTCGCCCTCCCATGTCAGCGGTGTGTTGTTCATCGGGGTGATTTCAGAATGGTGAGCGGCATCCGGGGCGCTTGTTAAGCTGGCCCCCGTTCCTGCCGTGGGTGATTGGTTCGCGCTCATCGCGTCACCGCCCCGATCAGGGCAGCGGCGACAAAGATCAGGCCGAGGATGCCGAGGGCGATGTGGATTCGGCTCGGCTCCCGGTCGCTGGCGTCTCGCTCAAACGTGTCGCCCTCGCGGGGAATGTGCCAGCTACGCCCGGTTGCCTCGTTTGTGCGGTTGGCCTCGGTGAAGATGCCGTCATAAAAATTATTGCTCATCGGTAAGCCTCTGCTTCCTCTTTGGTCTGAAAAAAGTGGATGCCGTGGGTGCATTGTAGGCGCGGGTCAGGGTCGTATTTGTCGGGGCGCACGATCTCGCCAGCGCGGTAGATGACGCTGCTATCGTGCAGACCGCGACCGTCTTCCGGGGCTTCCAGAACCTCGACCCATTCGGCCCGGCACTTGCGACCGATAGGTGTGGCGGTGCGCTTTGCCTCGGGCGGGACGCGAAGTTTGCAGACGCCGCCCTTGACCGCCTTCCAGACGATCAACTCGCCCTCTTGCGGGATTTGGTAAGCGAGACCCTTCACGTTTTCGAGGCTGGCCCCGTCGAGGCTGGCCCCGTAGAGGTTGGCCCCTGCTGTGACCGCCATTACGACGGCTTCGGCAATGGTCGTCGCGCCAGTGGCGGTGAAGATGACCTCGCCGGAATAGCGGTGCCTGATTTCGATAGTCATTCTATCGGCTCCAGATCAGGTTGGCGGCGACGAACCACGGAAGCGCGGTCACGAAAGCCACGACGGCGAAGGTGAGAAGGTGACGGCCCCAGCCGCGCGGGACGGTCATGCTGCCCTCGCTCTGGGCTGGGTGATTTCAGCGATTGCGGCTTCCAGTTCGTCGGCCAGCGCCATTTCGGTCTTCGCCAGAGCAAGGCGAGCGGCAAGCGTCCGTTCGTCGTTCTGGGTCAGCTGATATGTGGCGTTCATCCGGTGGATGCCGACAGCAAGCCGGGCGGCTGCCATCGTTATCGGGCGATGCTCGCGCTCAAAAATGACGCCGCCGCTAGCGATGTATTGGGGGGCGCTCATGCCGACACCTCGACCGCATAATCAGCGTTTTATGCGGTCGAGGAACGGATAGGCGTCGCGGCCCGCACGGATGCGCTCCGCCACAATGGCCAGCCGGTCAAAGTCGCGCAGGAAGTCCTCGATGAACTCCTCGGCCTTCGGTGATGGAAGCTGGGTCTGTGCCATCCAGCGGGAAAGCTGGCGGTTCTGCAGGACCGTATCGGAAGCCCGGCGAGCGGTCTTTGCCATCGCGGCGCCATAGACGGAGGCGACGGCAAGGTCGGCGGTAAGTTCGGCGGCTGGCGTCATGTGTAGTCTCCTCGGTTGATGCCGTAACTTGCGCCCGCGTTTTCATCATGTCAACTACAATCGGTCCAAAAATAAGATTGCGCTTTGTCGTAAGCCGTGCCTAAGATGCGGCATGGACAACGAACTCACACAATATCTGAAGCCCGCCGAACTGGTGATCCTGGCTGAGACCGAGACCTTACGGGTCAAAAGTCGGAGGGACGCGGCCTATTACGGCGCGACCATCCGCCAGATTTGGGACCGCGCCAGGTCAAGGCGGGCGCTCAAAATCAAAAGGGAGCAAGCCGGTGGACATTAACCCCGTTCTGAAACTCGCCCCGCAACTTGCCTCGGCGGTGTTGTCGCTCGAGCATCACTTGGCCGAAGCGACTTGCCCGCGTGACATGATGGTGATGAAGCTGCGGAAGCGGGCGGCGACGCTCGCGGCTGATCTGAAGGCCGCGATTGATGCGCCGCAGACGTTCCGCCAGTGGACCCCGCACGAGCCGGGAAACACCAAATGATCGGGGAGCGCATCATCCGTGAGGCTTTGACGCCTGAGACGCGCGGCCCGGTCGTCGTCCGTTCGCACGTCCGCGCCAAGCCGCTGAACGCCAAGCGGCAAGCCCTGCATGAAGCCCTGCGCCGGGCGGTGGCATCGTGAGCCTGCGTTCGGACATCAAGGACGCGTGGCGTCTGTGGCTCGCGCTTGCCCTTCTGGCGGTGTTTGCTTGCGTGGCGGATGCGCTGTGAATGCCGTATCGTTTACGCTGCCCTTCCCCGCTAAGGCGTTGTGGCCGAACGGTCGCGCACACTGGGCTGAGAAGGCCCGCGCCGTGAAGGCTCACCGGGGAGGGGCGTGGGCTATGGCTCGCGCGGCTGGTGTAGTTAAAGCTGACCCGGAAACCCGCGTCTCGATAGCCGTCACGGTGCATCCGAAGACCCGGCACCCCATCGACCGGGACAACTGCGTGGCTGCGCTTAAGTCGTATCTTGACGGCATCGCTGACGCCCTCGGGGTCGATGACCGCCTGTTTAACACGCCGTCCATTGCATTTGGCGAGCCGATCAGGGGTGGGCTGCTGACGCTGACCGTGACCAGTGAGGCCGCACAATGAGCGGGAACGCCAACAGCGCCGCCGCTGCCTTCGGTGCCGGGCGCTTTGCCTGCTCGGCCCGTCGCACGATAAGCAACCTGACGCCTGAAGAACTGGCCGAGGTCGAGCGCGAGCGGTCGAAGGATCGGCCGACATCATGGGCGCATCTGGCGGCGCGATACGCGGTCAACGAACTTGATCTGCGCCGAATGTTCGACCCGAACAAGCCGAAGGCAGTGGTGGAGCCCGCCAAACCCGCGCCGACGACCTTCCAGGATCACCTAGCGGCCCGGAACGTGCGGCTTGCTGAGATGTGGCTGGCCGGTGTGCCGGTGGCTGACATCTGCCTCGCGCTCGGCATCGGCAACAGCGTTCTAAGCAAATACCGCGCCCGTCTGGGCCTCGCGCCCCGCACCCCCGGCATTCAGAAAAAGAGGACGACACCATGAGCAATCTCATCAGCGACTGGTCTGCGGTCGAGACCGAATACGCGATCAAGCATTGGCGCGAGGGCAAGAGCGCGGGAGAGGTGGCCAAGCTGCTGAACAAGGCGTTCGGCACCCAGCGCACCCGCAACAGCGTCATCGGTCGTGTGCATCGGCTGGGCGAGGGCCGTCCTGAGCCGGTCGGTGGCCGTGCGGTTCATAACTCGCGCCCCCAGATCGTTCGTCGGCTTAAGGCGGTCGCAAAGGCAAAGCCCGGACCCAAGCCGAAACCTAAGCCGAAATCCCCGCCGAAGCCGCTGCCCGTGCCGGTGGTGATCCTGGCTGACGTGTCGTTCGCCCGGCCTTGGCTGACCCGCGCAAAGAGCGGCGAGTGCTGCTTCCCGATTGGCGAGCGCGGGGCCGTGCTGTCGTGCTGCTTCCCGACCGCTGAGACCTATTGCGCCCCGCACCGTGAAGCGATGGGCGGTCAACGCAAGGCGTGGTCGTCAAAGGATCACCGCAACATGGGGCGGGCGGCATGAAGGCCGAAGCGGTCCTGAAGCCTGCGACAAGGCCGCTGAACGCCCTTGAGCGGGCGGGCTGGGGTGTGGTTGCCGCTGAACGCTTTGGGCTTTGCCCTGGCGAGGGCGCGCTGCTGCGTGAACTTGCTTTGGCGCCGGGCCGGTTCGTCAGTGTTGATTACCTTGCGGGTCTGTTTTACGGCGCGGAAGTTCGCCGGATGCCGTCGCGTCTGCGGCTGTCGGTCCGCGTCTCAAGGGTTCGGAACGCCCTGTCCGATTTGGGCTTCCCGCGTGAGGCTATCGAGAACGATCCCGAGGCCGGTTACGCCCTTGCGCCGCACTATGCCCGTCAACTTCGTTCGATGGTTGAGGGCTGATGAGCGCCCCCTTCATGCAGCTTTACGTCGGGGATTACCTCCGCGACACCCGCCACCTGACGGCGGAACAACACGGGGCATATTTGCTCCTGCTGATGGCCGCATGGAACGCGGGCGGCAGGCTTCCGAATGACTGCCGCAAGCTGGCCAGGCTTGCCGCCTCGACCCCCTCCCGCTGGTCTAAAATCTCGGCCGATGTGCTGGAGTTTTTCGAGGTTGAGGGCGACCACATAACAAACCGCCGACTGACCCTTGAACTCAAAAAGGCGTCAGAAAAGTCAATCAAACGCGCGGAAGCTGGAACTCGGGGTGGCAATGCCAAGGCGTTGAAATCTAACGAGGTGCGTCTAGCAAATGCCACCGTTTTGCCGTGGCATTCTTCAGAACCAGAACCAGAGAAGATAGATAACCCTACGGGTTATAGTCGTCCGAAGGCCGACGCCCTCCCCGTTCAGGAAGCCTTTGACGAGTGGAACGCGACCGCGAACCGCCGCCGGTTGCCGGTTGCCAAAAGCCTGACCGCGTCCCGTCGAAAGCAGATCAAGGCCCGGCTGGCTGAGGGCGGGATAGCCGCATGGCGCGAGGCGCTATCCGCCGTTGAGGCCAGCCCGCTTTGCCTCGGTGACAACGAACGCGGATGGCGCGCCGATCTCGACTTCATCTGCCAGCCCAAGAGCTTCGCCAAGCTGCGCGAGGGTTCCTACGCGCCAGCCGGCAAGCCCGGTCAATCGCCACCCCGCGCCCTGGCTGAAATGTCGCCCGAACTGATCGCCCGCCGCCGCGCCCTTCTCGAACAAGCCCCGGAGACACCGAATGCCTAACCTGCCCGTCACCGTCCCGCGCGAACTTTACGACGAAATGCTGAAAGGCTGCGGAGAGGATTTCGCCGACAGCTATCTCTCCGGAGCCGAACTCCACCAGAATATCCTCCTGCCCCGGACCCACAAGGCATGGGAGCGAATCATGGAAAGCTGGGCGGCGAAGGACGTGCTGCGGTTTCTGAAGATCACGCTTCGCGAGCCGCCGTTCTTCAACGCAGCGCACAACGTCCAACTGGCGAGGGCTGCGTAATGGCCCGCCGTAAAAAGCCGACCGACCCGCAAGACATGGCATCGATTGCAGAGCGACGGGCCGAACGCCGCGAACTGGAAAGCCGGGGTATCTCGGTCAACGTCGATCCCCGCACCGAAGAGATAACAGCGCGCTATCGCCCGGACTGCTTCACCATGCTGCTGAGGGGTCGCCCAGACGAGCAAGCGGCGGTGCAATGGCTGGAGAAACTGATCCGCACGGCATCCGGCGAGAACGGTTCCGACCGCCGGCCAGACTACATCCGGGGATCGGCAGAGGGCGCACCTGGGCAGAACGTGTCAAAGGCCATGATTGATGCGGGTTTGTATCTGGTGACGGCGACCGAGGCGTTGCCGCCGCAATGCGCCATGATGCTGTTTGAACTCCTGAAACCAGACGCGGCCCTGCTGGATCGGTGGCGTCCGATTGTCGAGCGCCACTTGGGCGTAACAAACCCAGCGTCTCAAGCGGACGCCGTCAGGATTGTCTGTGGTCAACTCCGCTGGGTTCAGGTCAGCATCAAACGGCTGGTGAGAGAGCGGCGGGATCGGAGGATGGGAGCTTAGTCCGGCTTGATGCTATCCAAACCATCGGGAGGAAGCGCCCCGCCGAGATATACCCTGACAAGGCGGGAAATCGGGCCGCTGATGGCCGTCGCGCCCCTTTCGTAGTCACGGATGCTTTCGCCGGGGTCTCGCCCGCCCAGCCCTAGCGCACGGCCCATCTCGGACATCTTAAGCGGACGGCCTAGCCCCCATAATTGGCCAAGGGTAGCGCGGGCGGTGCGGAGTTGGTCGGGGATCATGGTCTATTTCCTATGCAGCAGCGTTAGGCGGCGAACAGGTCGAGGGTGATTTCAGCATCGTTTTCGGCTGCGGTTTCTTCGGGAGCGTTCTGGGCCTCGTTAAACGCCACGTCGAACTCTTCGCCAGCGGCCTTGTGGGCGGCAAAAGCGGCGCAGAACTCAGCGTCGGAGATTTCGCGGGCGCGGTAAGCGATGGTTGCGGCGGCAAACACTTCAGAAGCGGCGCGGACTTTGGCGAGGGAAGCTTCGTAGGTCATCTTGTTTCTCCGTGAGTGGGGCGCTGCCCCGTTTCAATGAGGACAATCTACAGCACGGGCGGATAACGTCAAGCAAATAATACAGGCTGAATCCGCAATAAATATCTTGCGGCTACGGATTGGGCGTGTATACGGCGCTTGACCGCTAGATGTGGGGTGGTTCCGGGAATGTTGGCACCAGCCCTTGACCCGCGATTAATCCCGTGCAAGGGTAATCCGTATGGAGGCGCTTTGCGCCGCTTAAGCATTAGGCAACAGGCGGACTAAACCTCCGCCAAGCCAGAGGGTCGCAGCCACGGCCCGCCTCCGGTGAAAGCCCGGTCCAATCATTCCGCCGGGCGATTTGGTTCCGGCATGAGCGCAGATTGCCCCCTAGCCACTAGGCCGAACCGGGGACGGGCGCTGACTTAATCCGCGCCCAGCCGACACGTTCCCCCGACCCACAGGCATTTAGACAAGAGCGGTTGAGGCGCGGATGCCTGCCGCTGTCAGCGTTGCCGCGACGTTTGAAAAACTAGACAGTTTTCAGGATGTAGGGCGCTATGAAGGCCATCCTATGCGAATAACAATCCTCAAGCGCGGCGGTCTTTCCGTTTACGGCGGCTTCTATGACGCCAAGCGCAATGTGGCGGTTGCTGATTCGGCTACACAACAATCTGTGCAGCTTTTGTATCCCGAAACGATTACCGCGCTGGCCATAACCAGTGACGGGCTTTCCGCCGGTTCTGTCACCATTTCAGGCAAGACCGCCACTTTCACCATTACTGGACAAGGTTGGCTTGAAGCCGTCGCGACGATGGGTTCCGACCGTCCCAGTGTAACCATTGAAGCCGAGCCTTTGCTTCGGTCGGGGAGCGATTATGTCGGTCACTAAATATCACAGCCGCGCGCCGGTTAAGCTGACGACGGTAACGCCGGACAACCCGCTTCCTGTCGCGCCCGCGAACATCACCACCAAATTCCGCGAGGCGTTCGAGGACCCGACGCTCGCGAACTTTGTCAAGGTCGTCGGCACGGGCGACATTGTGCAAGTCGAGGGCAGCGCAGCGGCTGCGTCGTATGTGTCGATCTCGAAGTCACCTTGGGACGCGGGCAACCAGACCACGCTTGAGACTATCGAGACGTTTTCCATGCCTATCGAGCTTGCGTTCGGCGCGCATCGCTCGCAGGCCACGCTCGGTCAAGAGTTCTCGGTTGAGATCGTGGACACCGACACGCCTCTCGCTGCTGTGGCAGACATTGCGATTTCCTCGATCACGCAATCCGCTTCGGTGCTGACGATAGACACGGTGGCCGATCATGGACTGGTTCCGGGCCAGTCCATTGGCGTGACTGGATGCTCGAACCAGTTGGCCAACTATCCGGCATTGGTGGTGGCATCCATCCCGACGCCGCGCCAGTTCACGGCGACGGCAGGGCCGGGCGGCACCATCCCTTCGCAGACCATCACGAACCCGGTCGGAGCGAAGGGTTCGGTCTTTGCTCGCGAGCGCCTCGGACGCGCCCAGAACGGCGTGTCGCAGATTTTTGATAACGCCACGATTACGAACGCCAGTTTCTATATCCGGTCGGAGAGCGGCGACGTTCTCCCCTCGGGCACGATCTTGGGCAACCACTCGATCACGGTCGCCACGGCTGCGTCTGTGCAAATGGTAAACGCGCCCTACACCTATACCTTCTCGCCAACGTCAGAATATCGGACCAACTTGCAGGCCGACCGCGTTCAGGCCGCTGACAGCCCGGTTGACAGTTTGGTCCAAGCGACCGGGCGCGTATTGCGGACGCAAGTGTGCCCCGACCCGTCCGCTACCTACAAGTTCCGCATCCGCGCAAACAACGCCAAATCCCTGACGGTTCTCAACGCCAAGGTGGTCAGTGTCAGCAAGCCCGGCACGACGGTCGGCACGTTCACGACCGCGACTGCGCACGGACTGACAACGGGCGATCTGATTGTCTATTACGGCAACAGCAACGTTGCGGCCTCGGCCTTCCCGAACCTGACGACGGCTACGGCGGTCACGGTCCTGACCCCGACCACGTTCACAGTCGCTGCTATCGGCACGGCGGCGACTGTGACCGGCTACGGCGGTGTCATCTCCAAGGTCCAAGGCGGCAACCTCCTGTCGGCCCTTGGTGTCGTCAACAACTCGGGCGTCAACGCCACACTATCCACCCTGACAAACGGCACTCGCCAACTGGTCCTAACCGGCGCGGCATCGTGGTCCGGCCTGTCTATTGGCGATTACATAAACGTCGAGGGCGTCACCAACGCTACCAACGGCGCGACCCTCGGCGTTGACGGCGCTTGGAAGGTGGCTAACTCGGTCTCGACGGCTCTGACGCTTGTGCCTTGCACGGCGGAATTTGCCGCCACGCTTCCGGCTGACTTCGTGCTGACCAACTCGGCTGGCGCTGTCATCAAGCGGACGTGCCTGCGCCTGTCGTTCGTCCGCATCTTTGATTATGAGCGCCAGCGCGTCGAGGTGCTGGCCCGCCCGACCGGCGACATCTCGGGGGCGGTCCCGGTCAACGTCCAGAACGCCCCGGCTGTCACGGTGTCGTCGGGCACGATCACGGCGGTGACCGGCATCACGAACGCGCTTCCCGCTGGCGCTAACACCATTGGCAACATCAACCTTCCTCTGATGACCTCGGTGGCCGATATTGCCTCGGCTGCTATCGCCACGACTGCAACGCTTGCCGCTGTCACGCCCGGCTTTGGAATTTCCTACCAAGTGAACATTCCGGTTACGGTAGTCACCGGCACGAACCCGACGATGGATGTTCGTATCGAGGAAAGCGACGACGCAGGGACCAACTGGTTCACGGTCTATGACTTCCCGCGTATTACGGCGGTCGGCATCTATCGCAGTCCGTTCATTCCTGTGACCGGCAACCGCGTTCGTTACGTCCAGACCATTGGTGGCACGACGCCTTCGTTCACTCGCTCGCTGAACCGCCTTCAATCTAACGGCGCGTTCCCTAACACCCGTCAACTAATCGACCGGACGGTTGCGCCTAACACGCTCAACAGCACGACGCCGGTTCTGTTGACCCGCGATTGCGGCAACGCCACCCAGCTTGTCGTCAACATGGGCGCAATCACCACGACGGCCCCGGCGTTCCAGCTTGAAGGCTCGGACGACTTCGGCGCAACGTGGTATGCGATTGGCTCCCCGCTGACTGGTGTTGCTTCGTCAACCGTGCAGGTGACCGTCAACAGCATCAATGCAGGCGCTATCCGCGCTCGCGTCTCGACGGGCGGTTCTGGCGCGACCCTCGGCTGGGTTGCTATTAAGGCGCACGACTAATGGAAACTGGACGCATCTATTACCGCGATGAAGCCGGGCAACTGTGGCTGGCCGTGTCTCACGTTGACGATGACGGCGTGACGACCACGCACGACACCTTTGTTGACGAAAACGAACAGCCAAAGCGTAAGGCCAAAGCAAAGGCAGTCAGCGCTCCTGTTGAGGAAACCGAGTAGCTACCACATAACCATTTCAGGGACCGGCTCCCTGATTATCGCTTTCCCCATTGGGGGCAATAGACCTTAAGCGGTCAAAGAAGCCGAGAGCGTCCGCAAACCACTTTGCTAAGGCGTTTAGAAAATAGGCAGATTTCACGATGGCCAACAAACAAGGCGGCGCTAGGCCCGGCGCAGGACGTAAGCCGGGTGCGATTAACAAGGCAACGGCTAAGGCGCGAGAGGCGGCTGAGGCTGGCGGTATGATGCCGCTGGATTTCATGCTGTCAGTAATGCGGGACGATACGGCGGAGCGCAGCGAGCGGCTGGATATGGCCAAGGCTGCTGCACCTTACCTTCACGCCAAGCTAACGAGCATTGAGGCGACGGTTGACGCTGACGTGACGTGGCTTCCGTCCGTGGTTGAGTTCGTGGCCCCGGATGCGAGCGCAGATTAAGGAACTGCCCAAGATTACCCAGAACTTCGCCAGACCGGCGCGGACAAGGGTTTTTAAGGGTGGTCGCGGTTCTGGTAAGACAAGGGGCCTAGCCCTTCGTTCGGCCTTGCGGGTCTATCAGCTTGCTGAAATGGGCGTTGAGGGTGTTTTCCTTGCCAGCCGCGAGCATCTTAACAGCCTCGATGAATCCTCGATGGAGGAGATCAAGGCGGCTATCCGTTCGGTCGATTGGCTTCACGGCTATTTCGAGATTGGTGAGAAATACATCCGCACCCGCAATCGGCGCATTTCGTATGCGTTCGCGGGCCTTCGGCACAATCTGGACAGCATCAAATCCAAGGCGCGGATTATAGGTAACTGGACCGATGAAGCGGAGAGCGTTTCCGAGGTCGCATGGCGCAAGCTCATTCCGACAATCCGCGAGGGCGGTAAGGGGTGGGTTGCGGAAAACTGGATTAGCTACAACCCGGAACGGGACGACAGCGCAACACATCGCCGCTTTGTGGCGGACCCGGCGGATGACTGCATCGTTACGGACATCAACTGGCGTGACAATCCGTGGTTTCCGGAGGT
>Ga0181343_1000861_pt1 | contig 12577 bp, 27 predicted proteins | sample Su13VDMLBSD_FD_130110 | JGI IMG/M metagenome (GOLD analysis project Ga0181343, IMG submission 130110) | Freshwater viral communities from Lake Michigan, USA - Su13.VD.MLB.S.D | ecosystem: Environmental > Aquatic > Freshwater > Lake | place: USA: Michigan | collected 2013-07-15 | reverse complement strand
TACTCTTCATATGTGCGAGCTACTCTTGGAGTAGTTCCATTGTTAGCATTTCGTTCGTTATATAACCTAACGTTTTCTATTTCTTCCAATGCTCTTTTTCTCGCTCTTTCCGGAGTTGCTTTTACCCATTTTCTTGGGAGAAAGTAAGGAACTCCTAACTCTGTTTTACCCAGATAAAAACTAAGTTTTGGTCTTAGGAATGGTGAATTGAATGCACCCAAAAATTTTAATTTTCTTGACATTATTTTTTAATATAATTTAAACCAACCATAAAACCACGTACCCAAATATCTCTATTGGTGTGGTTGGGAAATGAATCTTCTTTAAACAATTCATCAAATATTTTATAGGCAATAAATTCGTTTTGAAGCTCTTCTAGCTTTTCTAGAGCTTTTTTATGTTGATCACAGAATTTACTATCTGTAGCTATTTTTTCTATTATTTTATCTAATCTAGCATATTTTTCAGCATGGTGACACGTACCACAAGTACCAGAACATCCCACAACACAATCTATTTGCATAGTAAATTCTATTTCTTTACCATCTTTTTCTTTAATCCAATCTGGTTTGCAGTCGCATGGATGTAGTGGTAATTCACCATTGAAAGCTATTGATTTATCTTCAGTCCAAACGGTATGTTTTACCATCCATCCTTTATCTGTGTAATGTAAAAAACCTTTCATTTTGTTAATTTTATAATATAAACATACAAAAATTTAATTCAATAACCACGACATTAATCCCAAAAACCTTCTATATGTCTATTAAGAATATTGAATAATAAACGTTTGCATTTTTCTTGATTATATTGTGCTATTCGAAATGCTATAGTATGGTTATCTTCGTCTGGGGATTTTCCTTTTATTTTGCGATACGATAATTTATATTTATTAAAATATTCTTGATGTTTTTCACTAATGGTTTTTGTTTTCCATTCGTAGTGTTCCGGATTGTCTTTACATTTAACAAAATAATTTTTAGTTTCTTCAAAATCTTGATATTCAACACCGTAAGATTCTTCTTGAATAGCTTCTATTAAATTAAGACATATCGTGATATATCTGTTTGTAGTAGGAATATCAGTGTGCCTGTTAGCTTTAACTAGATATTCTCTTTGAAAATAAAGTTTTTTCTTTAAAATTTCAAATATATAACTATCATCCCAATCTCTATCTTTATAAAGAATAGGTATCCATCTAATGATGTTTTTAGTTCCATCAACTATGTTTAAAAACCAAGAAGGAGCGTAGCTCCTCCATGTTTTTCTATCCCAAGCTGAATCTGAAGGAATAGGTAGTGGTTTAAATTTGTTCACTAAATTGAATGTTTAATTTTGTTAAATGTACGGTATATTTTAATTCGAATCCTACGTTTGAAACACTGGAATTGTTTATCTAGACTTATTTCTATTTCATCTTCAAATGGTTTGTAAAAGTTATTCATGAATATTCCTTTATATTTGTTTACCAGTTGGAAAAATTCATTCTGAAGTGAAGGTGAAGGAAATGTCCATTTAAAACTATCATTCAAACACCCCATTAGTTTAATATCTCCAAGTACATTGTCTACTAAATATACTTTTTTTCCTTCTAGATCTTTTCTCATTAAAATAGAAAAGTTATCATCTAAGCTAAAGGTTCTTGTGTTCATCGCACTGGTCTTGCTATTATTTGGTAAAATCCTTCTTCATCTTCAATTAATTCTTCATCTACTACAAATTCAGTCTCGTAGATATAACTATCAATTTTACTCTCCCAGAATCCTCTATCTGTAAATTCGGTTCCGAATACTAGAGGAAATGTTTCTAAATCTTCAATTTCTTCTACTAGTAAAATTGAATTTGGATTTTCGGGGTCTTGGGTGATTAGGAATTTATTCATGTTTGTTGTTTATTGGTTTTTAGATTTCTATTAATTCTTCTTCTGCTATTTGTTCCATTATGTTTTCCAAAACAGATTCAGCAAATGATTCATCTAATGGACGGAATATTCTACTAGACAACCAATGCACTCCATTAGTAGGATGTCTTTTATTACATAGACATAATCCATAATCTCTATTACTAGATATCCCTACATCTAATTGTGTTGTACCACACTCTGAGCATATCTGTATGTTGTTAACTGTATAAATTTTCCCTTCAACTACTACTCTCTGTGAATGGGTTTTTATACAAATTACTTTTTTTCCTACTTCAAACATATTTATTTTTAATTAAATTTCAAATTTTTCCCCAATTCTCTTTTTTGATATAACATATTCAACATCAGGAGCATACATTATTTCTTCAACTGGATTTTCGAGATTTACTTTATTATTTGTTTTGAAAAAATAAACTGGTCCTTCATATTGTTGATCATTAATTCTTCTTTTTCCTGAAAAACTCCTGAATTCTCTTGGTGTTAATCTATACCAAACATCATTGATGCAAACTTCACAATTTGATGCTGGTTCAAAATCGTAAATAAGTTTTCCGGTTTCTCCTCTTTTCATAAAAATTCTATTTCATTTGTTTCTGGATTCCAATTAAATGTGAAGGGTTTATAAGCATAAATGTATTGTTCATTTAATACAGAAGCATTAAAGAAATGTGTAGTTCCTACTTTTGCATACCCACGACCTGAATGAATATGACCACAAACATGAATTTTGGGTTGTGTTCGAATAATTGCTTTTGTTAATTCTTCACATCCTAAATTTTCCATTTTGTATTGTACAGTATCTACAACTCCATGAGCAGGTCCGTGTGTAATTAAAATATCGACATCATTAGGAATTTTATCCCAATGTTGTTTAATATCTTCTCCTCTATCTGCATTGAATGCCCAATTGTAAAATCTAGGTTGCCATGGACTACCCCAAATTTTGATTGATGTTTGGTAATCTTCTCCTAAAACATACATATCGTCCTGTAAATAATCAATCCAAGGATAATTTTTTAGCACCAAAGCGGTTTCAGTTGGATTATTTTCAAACCCCCAATCATGATTACCCGCAATGAATATTTTATGAGCATAAGGTACTTTACTATACCATTCAAAAAAATCTTTTAATTCATTTTGATAACCCATTGAAGATATATCACCAGCATGTATGATTATGTCACCACCCGGTAAATCTTCTGTTACAGATTTATGTTTGGTGTGTGTGTCTGATATTAATGTTACTTTCATTTAAATTTTAAAATAATTGTTTTCATTTAAATAATCATATAGTCCTTGTAAATCTTCACAAATAGGTTTCCCATCTGCACTTGCTGTTAAGTCAGCTCTACCTACACCGTCTTTGATATAATCCTTTTCATACATAAACCAATTGAACCAATCATGTCCTTCCTCAGTTAGTATTTTAAGCCAAAGAGCATTCACCAATCTTTCCTGAATATCCAAAAAGTCGGTAATATCAATACCAATGTTATAACATTTGTCTACACCTTTCCAATGTTTGACCATTAAGTCGGTCATGTCTTTAAATTCTTTAAATTCCATAAATTATTTATTTTTTTAAATTTAATACTATTAATGTGATCATTACTAATGCTATAAACCACAGTATATTGTCTATATGGTCAGGATTTTCACGTTTCATAATTCATATAAATAATTTTTCTAAGTTAGTATAATACATTCTTTGTAATTTTTCTACTTGCTCTTCTCTATAAAATATCTTCCCTTCATCCCAATTTTCACTAAATTTTAGTTCAGCTCCCATAAGACCAGTATATACTTCATTTTTTGTGTTTACAAGAATAAATCTTGTTTCTCTATTTTCTTGAATCTTTATTAATCTTTTCATGACTTTTTTAGTTATCGTATTCAACATAAGGATTATCTACTCCACAAAATAAACAATATAACGCCATTGTTGGAAGTATAGACATTAATACGAATACTAGCCAATTTTTTGTTTTATAAGATTCAATCCATTTTTCAAAATATATTTGAATCAATAAAATAACAATAATTAATTGAATGAACGATGCTAATGATTTTAAAAACTTTTCCATAACCTTAATTTTAATTTAGATAAACATATGATTCTTTTTTATAAGAACAAAGACTTTTATTTTAATTTTTTACTTTTTCCCATTTTCTATAAACCTCTTCTACTTCATTAATAAGTTCACTTACTCCACCGGCATTTAGATTAAACTTTGTTCTAAATTCTTCTCTAGTACCCGTAAATTGCTCTTGAGTTTCTCGATTTCTAAAACTATATATTTTTAAATCTTTTTTAGTGGTTGTACTTTTCATACGTGGTTTTTTATTAGAGCTTTCTAAAGAAATATTTGAATATGGAGGTAATTCTCCCATATTCTCTAAAGTATTCCATACTCTATTTTTCCAAATATCTAATTTATATCCTTCAATTTCTTCAACATTATTTTGAGTAGCTTTTGCTAAATATATTAACATTGTATCTATCATCTCTATAGCTTTTTCTTTATTATTGTTTTTAACTTGATTTTTCATTACTCTAAAGTAACCTGTAATTCCAAATTTTATATTCGGTTTCATAACTTTTTGTTTTTTATTTGATTAAACCTAGTGATTTTGCTCTGCTGTAACCTACATACTTTCCATTTTCTGGATTGAAAAATGTTTGTTTAGTAATTGGTAATTTTTTATTTGATTTAGTTCTTGATTCTTCGTCGGATGTGAATCCATTTGGGTAGAATGTTTCTATTTTTAGGGGTCCATTTATAAATTTGTTTAAATCATAATACCAGACTTGCCTAATTTTAGTGACAATATCTGTGTATTCTCGAGTGAATATATTTTCTTTCATGATGTAAATATACTACCTTTTAGATAAAAAGCCGCGACAAACTTTATTTATAAAATTTACATACTGTTCCATCTTCATAAATAGCAACATAAATTCCTGAGTAGGTTTCTAGGTTTTGTATTTTATTTCCTAGTAAATCTATAACCATTACTATGGTTTTTTCTTTAAGATATTCTGCATAAAGATAAATTGGTGAATAATATTTGTAATTTTGATCATAATCAATTTGTTTTAATCTGTAGTAATTATGATTTGATGTAATTGAATCTGTAGCAGTGTATTGAGTAGAAGTATATTTGGTTCCTTGACCTTCTATTTTATATAATTCTTTCCAATTTATTCCATTAATAGATTTTTCTAAAATAAAATAGTCATTGTTTATTTCAAGAGAAGTTTCCCAATCTATCAATATATTTTTATTTAATAAAGTAGCATTAAAGCTAGATAATTCTATTGGTAGGGGAGCACAAGGAGCAATTTCAATCAATTGCATATTATCCAACCACCATTCTTCTCCATTTGAATTTACTCTACATAATACATCTACTGCTAATTGAGTAATACCTGTTAAAATTAATGTGATGTCTGAGTAGCCATCTCCTGTTGTGGTTCTACTTCCTCCTGCGGTTGGAGAATATGTTGTTAAAGTTCCATTGGCTGTTTTGGTGATAATTCCATTTGTATTGTAATCCCAAGTAGCATTATTGTTTCCGGTAATTCGGATTTCTGAGGTGTATGAAATTTCACCATTTGTACTAATTTGTATTTCAACTAAATCGGCACCATCAACACCTCTTGATGTTGCTGTTGGGTTGCTAAATACATAACTTCCTAGTCGAAGTTTAAATTGATAAGTATAAGATGAATTAAGACCTGTTATATTTGGTAGTACATACCAATCTTGCTCTATTGCAGAAGCACCAGAGCCATTTCCATACAATACAGCACTATTTGTAGCAGATACAGAAGCATTGTTATAATACCCTTCTGTTAATGTGTTCCCAAACCAACTGCCAGTCCATGTAGATGTTTCAATGTTATCATAAACAACAGTGGTTGTACATGTTTGTGATTTTCCGGTTAAGGAAAGTAAAAGTAAAAAGGATATTAAATATTTCATATCTATAAATACGAATTAATTAATATCCTAGTATAAAATTAATCTTCTTTTTTAGGTTTAGGACGTTTACGTTTTGAATATTTTTTAATGTCTTCTAACCACTCTTTAAGAGTTTTTACTTTTAGTGAATTTGATGTTTTACTCATTGTTATTTGTTTTGTTTTCGTTTTTTGCTGTTATTGTATATGGATTTTTAAATATATCGGAGGGAGGTAAAATCCCCCAAGGATTGAAAGGATAAGTTGTAGGTTTTGGTTTAAGTTCATATTCATTATTTGATAACAAGAGTACAGCTTCTGTAGCTGTGATGTGTTTATCATTTAATAAACGTTGAACTATGTCTGCTTTAGTTATATTGTTGCTCATTTTAATTCTTTTAAAATTTTAAGATATATTTTTTTACGAAGTTTGATAAGTTTTTTTAATCTTTTTAGTTTTTTCTTCGATTTTGGTTTGTAATCTTCTATTTTTATACCTGGATAGTAAAGATTCATTTGTTAATTTATAGAATTTATTAATTTGTAGTCAGGACAGGATTCGAACCTGCAAGCCTCAGTGCCAGTTGCTAATCGCAAACCACGAACTGGGGAACGTTTTGTTTCAACTCGCTTCCGCCTACGAGATGGCTTTTGCGTCTAACCAATTCCGCCACCTGACTATTCTAGGAAAGTAGAAGATGGGTGCGTGGACATCTACTTTTACGATTGGCATTACTTTGACTTCATTCAGTCCCCTCCCCCGCATGAGCAGTATTCCCCAATCAACCTAATAAACATTTTTAATTTTTAAACATATCTTTAAAATTTTTAAACATTCCAACAGCCATAACTGTAAAAACTATTATGAATAGAATTGGAAATGCTGCTGAAGGAAATGTTATAGCAATTGAAAAAATCCCTATAAGAACTGATAATGTTGCTGCTGTTGCTAATAATGCTTTTAAATTTTCTTTCATTTTTTATTTTGTTTTTAGTTTATTTAAATCTTTTTCTAATCTTTCTAAGAAAGTTTCATCACCGTCATCACCCGATATTAACCAGTCAATTCGTTGAGCATATACTTCTGCTTTACGTAGTACCTCTAAACCCTCTTTAAATTTTTCAATTATTTCGTCTGGGTATTTGTAATGGAATTTTTCTTCTGGATACTTTTCGTAGTATTCTGGGTCATGATATCCATAGTCTCGTAATTCTTCTTTGGTTTTTTCTTTACCATTTTTTTCAATTAATTGTTCAACTTCATCAGCGATGTAGCCAATTTTATATTGGTTATATTCAAAAGCTCCTCCACTCATGATTAAGTATATTTAAATTAAAGACCTATAAAACCCGACTCAATATATCGAGGTAGGGAAACTCAGTCTCATTGTTTTTTGCGTAGTCAGGACAGGACTCGAACCTGCTTTCTCTTCATTCAAATATTTTTGTGCTTAATTGTTTAACTTTTTTTGAAATGAAGTGCTTTTCCGTTAAGCTATCTGACTAACCTTCCTTTAAGGAAATGCATTAGTTTTATGCAGTTGTTACTTTACGTTTACTACTAACTTTATACATTGCTTTAGCAATAGTACTGTTAATAGATCTTCTTCCACTCTTTACATTGCTGATGTGAGTAGATGAATAATTTGTTAACTTTGCAATCTTTTCAAGATCTCCTCTACGAGATCTCTGTCTGTAGAAAGACAATAATTCTTGATTAGACATTGATGTTGTTGATTTTGCACTAGAAACAGACGTAGTTCTAGATGTTTTGTTTGTTTGTTTTTTCATAAAACTGATTTTTGGTTTATTAATTTATTGATGTAAACATACAAAAAATTTTTAAACAGGCAACGACTTTTTTTCCAAAGATTTAATGGTTTTTAAGATTTTGCTGCATTTTTCGTAATGTTCAAATCTTTCTTGAATATAAAGATTTTTCTTTAAAATGTCAATAAAATTTTCTCTATCTATAGTAATATCGTAAGAATTTTCTGTATCTTCAAAATATATGCTGAATGCATGTATGTGTTTTTTCTTGGTTTTAAGGTTTGATAGGATAGTATCTACTAAAATATCGGAAACAATTAAATTTCCTTTTTCTACTAGTTTTTCAAATTCTTCTACATTTTTTGCTACAAGATCACGTTCCATTAGAAAAGGTCTAGAAAGTCTAAATTAATGTTTTTTTCTTTTAATTTTTGATTTTTTTCATCTTCCTTTAATAACTTGTCAGTTAGTTTCTCTAAGTGATCTTGTTTTGCTTTATCGTAATCCTTCAATAAAGCATGATGACGTTCATCTTTTTTCTTTTTTCCTTTTGCCATTATATTCTAGATACTAGTGAATATGGATCGTCATCATCTTTTTTATCAGTAATAGGAGCTATATTTTCAAGTGCTTCTTTATGATAGTCACTTAATTCCCAATCAACATCTCCTTCATAAACAGATTTATGGTCTTGAATTGCTAACTCTTGTTTAGGATTAAATACATCTCCTATTGTTAGGAAATAGCAGTTGTAACAATACAATTTAAGATTTGATGGTTTGTAATTTCTTTTATTATTGTCGGTGAAATACATGAGAAGAGGTATTTTAAAATCAAGTACTCTTCTTTCATTAAACCCACATCTATCGCAACATTCAGGTATTAGTCCTTCTCTGATCATTGCATCCTTTATTTTGTTAGGAGCAAAATGATCACTGTTTACTCTACCTTCAATTATATCAAGAATAGGAAATTTGTCCATTCCATAAGTACTAAGGAATTTAGGTATTCCTTTTCCTGCTTGATTTAAATGTTTTTCAAATAGTGTTTTTCCTGTTTCTTCATCCACATATAATTTAGCATACTGTTTGTAATGAATGTAAGAACAATTCAAATATCTTGCAGCAGCTCTATTACTACGGGTGTTAACCATAGCATTGATAATCATTTCTTTAGATAAAGGTTTAGGTAAAGGCATAATTATTCTTTCTTTGGTTCTTTTTCGTCTTTATCATTATTAATGTCTATCCCTAGTCTTTTTCTTTCCATATGCTCTATACTTATGTATTTTTCATAAACATCAGCATCTACTATAATTGTTTCTATATAGGTGTGGTCTTTAACTCCTTGTTGAACTATAATTGGTTTTTTAGTTTTTACATTAGAACAACTTACACAAGTTGTAGTTCCAGGACACGCTGCTAATCTTTGTTTAGGAATATCTGCTTTACATCCTATACAAAGAACACCAGATTTAATTGGTTTAATTAATTTTGGTTTATCTGGTTCTGATTTAGCTTTAGGTGTTTGTTTTTTTTCTGAAGTTTTCTTTGCTTGCTTTTTAGCTGGAGCTTTTTTCTCAGGTGATTTTGTTTTAGTTGTTTTCTTTTTCATAACTTTATTTTTAATCTTCATCATCGTCTTCATCATCTATTAATAGATCTTCTTCTTTTACAGAATGAATAAAATCGTATAATTCATCAATATTCTTTATATAATAAACACTATTATTAGTTCCTTCTATTTTTAAATAATCTTCATCAGTATTTGATTTATTATAAACATATGCTGCTATTACTTGAGATTTAACAGGTCCATACATTAAATTAATTAATCCTTCAATAGAACTATATAATAAAGTATCGTACCCTGAAAGATCAATTCCATATTTGTTAAATAAAGTATTTTGTTGTCTCCAAGCAAGACCCCATTCTTCTATTGATGTTTTGAATAATTCTCTTTCAGGAGAATCTTGATTTGGATTGTTTAATGATTTTAATTTGGGAGTAATTCCTAATAAATTGATAAACAATGATGATATTTTTTGTTCTTCTGGGTTCATTTAGTTTGTATTAGGGTATATAACTCTAGAAAATTGACTGTTGATAGATTTTTCATGGTTGCAAAGTATTTCAAAGCATCCATGTAGTGAAAAAAATGTTTTTTATTAATTATTTCTTTTTTAGGATCAATAGATGAATAAAACCCATACAAAATCATAATTTTTCTTTTAGTTTAGTTAGTTCAATGCATTTGTCATAATCTTCTTGATCTCCATAAAATTTTATAGTAGAATCAAGAACTACTTGATAATCTTTTTTTTCTACAGAAACAACTATACCTTTATCTTCCATTATTAAGTTGAATAAATCTATTTTACTATGTTTATTTTTACTTAAGTAAGTTAAAGCATTGGCTGTTTCATTGTATATAAGTTTTTTGAAATCTAAACTATCCTTTAAACCATCTATGTCATCAAGTTCACTATATGCTACCCTAATATTTAAAGGCATGTGTTTTTTATTTGATTTTCTTTTCATATTTAAAAATACATAAAATTATTTAAATTTCAAATCTTTGTTATAAATATTTAAGATTGTTTTGAGGATTATGCTTTATAAAAGAACCCCACTTGTATTTTGCATATTGATGTCCACTTATTTCAGCTTGTTTTCTTTTTTCTCCATTTACTGATACTGAAGCAAAGTGGTAAAAATGACATTCGTACGTTCGAAGCATTTTCATTCCTGATAATTGACATTTTAGAAAAAAGTCCCAGTCTGCTACCATTCCTTGTGCATAATTCTCATCCCATCCACCCAATCTTAGATAATCCAACTTAGACATAAAGATAGGTAGTGTTGATCCTGTTTCGTCTGTCTTATCTCCAGAAGCATAATGATAGTCATATAGCCAAAACTTTTCTAAATCGAATGTTTTTGGATCTGTACCTAAATTTTCAATTGCAAACTGAGGAAACATACTTGGATGTGGCTCTACTTGATTTGGAGATATGACTGAGTTAGGTTGATATGATTCTAATAATGATAGGTCCCAGTTTCGTGGAAACACATTATCATCATTTACTATTAAAACCAAATCACTGGATGCATTGTATACACCTAAGTTTGTAGCTCTACATAAACCTACATTTTCTTCAAGATTTAATATTTGAATTGAATCCTTATGTTTTTCAAGTACCTCTTTGTTTAGATCGTAGAAGCCATCCACAACTATTATGATTTGATTACTTCTACCTTGCTGTCCTTCAATACAAGAACGTAGACACAAATCTAAAGCTTCGGGACTCTTGTATGTAGGTATAATTACTGTAATAGATGTTTTTTCCATTCGTCAATTAAGTTTTCTTGTTTTACTTTATATAGTGGAGCTAACCACTGTGTTTCTCCATGAGTACTAAATGTATTTAAAGGACACAGTAATGCTTTTCCATTATCTCTCAATTCAAGAAACATTTTAAAGTCATCGGGGTGAGTACCACTTGTCCATTTTCGTAGTATTGCTTCATCTTCCTTTAATTCCTTTACTGTAGAAGCAAAAGTCATAGTTGTACTATTAAACATTCCAAACAATTGAGTTTCTCCTCTATAAATTTTAGAGAAGTATCCTCCATCCTGATCTACTTCTGGGTTTCCACCTGCAAATGGAGGTATAAATTTATCTGGGTGAAGGTATAGAGTCATATATGGTGCTCCTAGTTTAAATCCTTCCTCAAGTATTTGAGCTGAGTTAGGTAAATGAATATAGTCATTTTCTACGAAATAAACTATTTCATCATCGTTTCCTTTCAAAGCCATGTCTAAGGCTAAATTAAATGTCCCAGCTCCATGCCCCACTGATACATAAGTAATTTGTGATTTGTCTATATACTTGCAAATCATATCTCTTGTTTGTTGTGAGACGTTATCTGCTATAATATGAATGTCCCAAATATTTTCAAAAAAAACATTACAAAAATTCTTTAAACAGTTTTCATTGTTAATGTAGTCTGGTTTTACTTTGTTGTAGCCTGTGTCTGATATGCGGTAGATGATTTTCATAGATTAAAATATTTAAGTATTTTTTTAAAAGCTATTTTAGTATCAATAATTTGTTGATCTTCTAAATTTTGTAAATATTCTCTTAATAAATGTCTTGTAGAATTAGCATATTCTAAATCATCTAACCCATATGCTATTCCATATTTAAATGAAGGTTGATTACTAATGATATTTTCTTTTGTAACATCTTTATAAGGAATAATTACACTTTCACACCCACATTGAGCTGCTAAAACATTTAAATATGTTTCAGTATCATAACTATAAAAACGTTTACAAGAATTAAAAATTTCTATTAATTCTTTATCTTGAACATTATATCCTATTTCAATTGAATTAGAAGGATGAATTATAGGTAAAGTATTTTTTTCTTTAATTTTTTTTCTATATGTAAAACAAGATTCTATATTTCGTTTAAAACCATAATCTTTAAAAATATCTAACTTAGTATCTATAATATGAAGAAAATTTGGTTCTTTAATATTATCATAAAACAACTTATGAAAATATAACCAATAATCTTTATCCATCCAAGTAGACATTGTATTGTCATGTCCAGGGAGATGATATTTATTTAATATGAATCTAACTATATTTTTTCCCTCTAATGGATTTCCTTGTTCTATTTCAGGATAAATTACTATATCTTTTTCTAAATTTAATTCAGTAGCAATTTTAGTATTATATTGTTCATTTAAAGTAAAATACTTTAATTGATCATTTAATTTCAAAGTAGGGTACAAATATGCATCATAACCTATTAAATTAAGAATATGACATAGTTTATGTAACGTTATAGCTCCTCCTATAGCTGGGTTATATGAAGGGGCTGTTATTATTATTCGAGGCATTAATCTT
>Ga0181343_1000859_pt1 | contig 12592 bp, 10 predicted proteins | sample Su13VDMLBSD_FD_130110 | JGI IMG/M metagenome (GOLD analysis project Ga0181343, IMG submission 130110) | Freshwater viral communities from Lake Michigan, USA - Su13.VD.MLB.S.D | ecosystem: Environmental > Aquatic > Freshwater > Lake | place: USA: Michigan | collected 2013-07-15 | reverse complement strand
CGCTTCAGGGGCCGTCTGGTATCGATCCGCATTGAAAGCAATGATATCGATTCGTTTTGGCGTATGGGCGCCATGCGTTATCGTTTCTCGGCAGATGGGAAGTTCTGAGAATGGCAAGCCTAGACGATATCGCAACTATTCAGAAGAATGGGGTTCTGGCCATCAATACGGTCAACCAGACCCTTGCGCGGTATTTCGGGACCAACACTTCGCAGACCTATGCTGCCAGCGCGGTGGTTTATACGGGGCCTGGGCGGCTGGTTAATGTGTCTGTGACGGTGGCGGGTTCGGCGGTTGGCGCCATTCACAATTGCTCAAGTGTTGGCGCCGCCACGGCGGCAAACAAGCTGGCTGTGGTGGGCAATACTGTTGGTGTGGTTGAGCTTAATTTGCTGTTTAACACGGGTCTGGTGATCATTACCGGCACTGGGCAGCAGTTCAACGTCACCTACTCGGTGGGGACATAGCCATGCCTTTGAAGCGCGGGAAATCGCAGGAAACGGTATCTTCCAATATTCGGGAGATGATCCATGCCGGGCATCCGCGTGATCAGGCCATTGCGGCGGCGTTGAACATCGCCAGGAAGAAGGCTGCCGAAGGCGGCATGCAATTGGGTGCGGCGAACCCGCAGCCCGACAAAATCCATGTTGGGCCGATCCACAGCGCGGTGGCGGGCAGGACAGATCACCTGCCGGTGCATGTGGCTTCAGGCTCTTACGTTATTCCGGCAGACATCATCTCGGCCATGGGTGAGGGTAATTCCATGGCTGGGTTTAAGGTTGCCGACCAGATATTTCGTGATCCAGAGGGGGATCGCGAACCCCACAAGAACCCGGCTTTTGCAGATGTAGAAACGGTTCCTGTGGTTGTAGCGGGTGGGGAATACATCATTAGCCCGCAAGATGTTATACATTTAGGCAGTGGCTCTATGGAGGATGGCCACAGGATGCTGGATGAATATGTGAAACAATACCGGCAGAAGACGATTCAAACCCTCAAATCCCTTCCCGGTCCAAAGAAGGATTGAGACATGTCGGACGATATTAAGGTCCGTATTGGTACGGCTGAAGATGTCCATGGCCTGATGGAATTGGCCATGCTTGCTTGCGACGAAAATGGGTTTGTCGTTCCTAACCCAATGAAGCTTTTGAATGAGATTTACCCGGCCCTGACCCTGCAATCTGGTATTGTGGGGGTGATTGGGGCGCCTGGAGAGAAGCCAGAGGCTGCCATCCTGTTGCGGGTTGGCCATGTCTGGTACTCTGACAACCCGGTCCTTGAGGAGCGGGCGATTTTTGTGCATCCAGATTTCCGTAGCGCGAAAGGCGGCAGGGCTGCTAAACTGTGCCGGTTCGCAAAGGAAACATCTGACAAGATGCAGCTTCCCTTGATGATCGGTGTGTTGAGCAATGATCGTACAGCCGCTAAGATTCGGATGTACGAAAGGCAGTTCGGTGCGCCGACCGGGGTGTATTTCTTGTATCAAGCCCAAACAGGGGGCTGGAAAGAGGCATCATGAGCGGTGGTGGTAAGAGCCAAACAAGTACCTCTTCGGTATCCATACCGCCAGAAGTATTGGCCCGGTATAATTCCGTAAACACCAGGGCTGAAGAAACGGGCAATATTCCGTTTCAGCCTTATGGCGGGGAATTTGTTGCGCCTCTTAGCCAGACACAGCAGGCAGGTATTGCCAACATCAATCAGGCTGCCGGTATGGCGCAGCCTTACTACCAGGGCGCTTCCGAGTCTCTTCTCGGTGGCGCTTCTCAGGCGCAGCCCTATTATCAGGCTGCTACGCAGCAGGTTGGTGGCAGCTTGGCTGCTGCCGCGCCGTTGCAGCAGGCTTCTATGATCAACCAATTGGCTGGCCAGCAGGCCGGTCAGCAGGCTCTGGCGTCTGGCACGGCGCAATCTCAGCCTGTCTATAACACGGCCCTGACTGGCCTGGGGAACATTGCGGGCGTTACCTCACCGCTTCAGGCCCAGTCTTCTCAGAACATCCTTGGCGCGATGTCCACGGCTACGCCGATGGCGCATCAGGCCATTGCCAACATCATGGGCGCGCAGGGGCAGGCTCAACCCTACATGGGTGCAGCCGGGCAAGCTCTCGGTGCGGCGGCTTCTGCCACCCAGCCGATCCAGCAAGAAGCTTACCGTGGCATTGGCGCGGCCCAGGCTGCCGGATCGCCTTATCAGGAATTGGCCACGCAGTATGGCCTTGCTGGCGCGCGGCAGCTTACGCCGGAAGGCTTGAGCGTTGACCGCTATATGTCGCCCTACATGCAGTCGGTTGCTGAACCCACGATGCGCGCCTTGCGGCAGCAGCAGCAGATGGAGCAGCAAAGCATTCTGGGGGATCAAATCAAAGGCGGCGCCTTTGGTGGTGATCGTGGCCGTATTGCCCAGGCTGTTCTTGCCCAGCAGCAGGGCCTCGCCACTGCCAAGGCGATGGGCGACATTTACCAACAGGGCTACGGTCAGGCTGTCTCTACGGCCCAGCAGCAGCAGGGCCTTCAGCTTGCGGCGGAGCAGGCCAACCGGCTGGCGCAGCAGCAGGCCGCGCAGCAGATGCTTGGGATTGGCCAACAGGGCTTTGGGCAGAACCTTGCTGCCTCGCAGCAGCGGGCGGCCCTGGGCCAGCAGTTGTTTGGCCAGGGCTTGGGTATGGCGCAGCAGCAGGCTGCGCTGGGCCAGCAGGCGTTCAATCAGGCGGCGCAGACATCGCAGCAGCAGGCTGCCTTGTCGCAGCTTCAGTATGGCCAGCAGATGGGCGCGGCCCAGGCGCAGCAGACGCTGGCGCAGCAGCTTGCCAGCCAGGGGCTTGGGACTGCGCAGGCGCAGGCGGGCATTGGCCAGCAGTTGTTTGGGCAGGGCGCCCAGGCTGCCCAGCAGCTTTATGGCATGGGTGCTGGCACTGCCGCGCAGCAGGCTGCCTTGGCGCAGCAACAGTATGCCCAGCAGATGGGTGCCGCGCAGCAATTGCAGGGCCTTGGCCAGGGGCTGTATGGCATGGGCGCTGGCGTCAGCCAGGGTCTGACAGGGATTGGCGGCGCGGCGCAGCAGGCTGCGTTGCAGGGCGGTCAGGCGCAGCTTGGTGCTGGCCAATTGGAGCAGCAGACCCGGCAGGCTGAAAATCAGGCGTACTACAACCAGTTTCTGCAACAGCAGGGCTACCCCTACCAAGTGGCGCAGTTCCTGGCGAATGTTGCGATGGGTACGGGTGCGCTTTCTGGTTCAACCACGACCACCACGCAGCCTTCTTCGTTCTTCTCCGATAAGCGGCTCAAGGATGACATTGAGCCCATCGGCAAGACGTATGACGGCCAGGACATTGTGCGTTACCGCTACAAGGGCGAGCCTGCCACGCGGATCGGCTTGGTGGCGCAGGATGTTGAGAAGAAGCACCCAGAGGCTGTTGGCTTGGCGGGTGGCTATAAGACTGTTGACTATGACAAGGCCACTGATGCCGCTGCGGCGCGGGCGCCGAAGGCTTATGGCGGCGGTCTGAACCCTTGGGGCGATGCTTCTGCCTATGGCGGCAGCGTGTTCCGTGAAGATGCCGGGCGTGGCTATGCTGTTGGCGGTGCGCCGGGCGGTGATGATGTCCTGGCCCAGATCAATGCTCTCGTTAATTCCCACCAGGGTATGTTCCCTTATGGGAAGGCTGGGATGTATGGCAGCGGCATGGGTAAGGCGGGGCCTTATGGCTCTACGCTGATGCCTGCGCCCAATCGCAGTCTGATGCGCGCTGAGAATGTCGGCACTCGCCCTGTGAGCGCGATGGAGGGCATTGAGTCCACTGTGAAGCGCGCCGAAAACATTAAGAAAATTTATGAAAGCGGCAAGAAGGGTGCTGAATTTGTAAAAACGGAATCGCAGCTTTCGCCTACATATACTCAGGCGGGACAAGGGCCAACTCAAAGCGGCGCTGCTTTGGGGACGCCTACGACAATCCGCGATTATTTAGATTCTTTTTTTGGTGGCGCCAATCAAGGCGCAATAGTTCCTGAGCCCGGCATGTATCGCGGCGGTCTTGTTCGCGGCAGTTATGCGATGGGCGGCCTGCCTTACAGCCAAGCTGAAGATGAATATGTGCCTGAAGACATCAGCAAACCAAAAGAGTTGCCTAAATTGGCGACAGCGCAAACGCCTCAAATGAAGCAAGAATCAGACGCTGAAAAAGCTTTGAAAATGGCGGCATCTGCCGCTGCCATTTATGCAGCTTTTGGCTCTGATCGTCGGTTGAAAGAAAATATTGAAGCTATTGGCAAAACAAACGATGGCCAAACGATTTATCGTTACAACTACAAGGGCGATCCAAGGACGCAAATTGGGTTGATTGCGCAAGAGGTGGAAAAGCATCACCCTGACGCTGTTGGGCTTGCTGGTACCTACAAGACTGTTGACTACAAAAAAGCCACTGAAGATGCGATTAAGCGCGCTTCTGGCGGTTTGGTCCCGCGCCAAGGATATCAGCAGGGTGGCGATCCTGTTGAGGATGAAGTGATCCACGGTTACAGCCGCCGCGCAATTGAAGACATGTTCAATCAGGGCATTATCCCGATTGAAAGCCGTGGGCAGCAGTTTGATGCTCAAGGGCAGCCATTGCGTTCTCGCGCCGGGGCTACTGGTATTGCTCAAGTGATGCCATCTACTGGCCCTGAAGCAGCGCGGCTGGCTGGTTTAGAGTGGGATCAAAATCGGTTTGAGCGTGATCCTGAATACAATCGTGATCTTGGCTTGGCGTATTTCACGCATCAATTGCGCCAGCATGGTGATCCCCTGCGGGCTGCTGCGGCATATAATGCTGGCCCAAGCAGGCTCCAGGGGGCTCTTGATGGTGGGGAAGATTACTTCAGTCGGCTGCCTACTGAAACGCAAGATTATTTGCGCCGATTTGCCGCCAACAATCCAGGTGGGTTGATTCCGCCAGCTTTGATGGAGCAGGTATTCGGGCGCGGATCGGCAACAGCGCAATCAGGTTTGGCGCCGCGATCTGCGGCGCAAAGCGAGCAGCAGAAGCCTGCCGAAAAAGATTGGATGGCCCGCAATGAATCTTGGGTGATCCCATTGGTGACTGGCTTGGGGACCATGGCGTCTTCACCCAGCCGTTATTTGGGGTCTGCTATTTTGCAGGGCCTGATGGGCGCCGGGCAAGGATATCAGCAGACTCAAGCCGCTTTAGGTCAGCGCCAGATGGTGTCTGCCCAGGAAGCGCAAACGCGCATGCTTACAGAAGAAACGGCGGCGCGTATTGCTGGCACAGCCTACAATCCTCAATTGGGCCGAGTTCGTGTCATGCGGCCTGATGGGCGTGGGTATCAATTCATCACGCTTTCCGAATACACGCGCCTACTTCGGGAGGGGCGGCCACCTCAAACTGGTCCGTCTGCGCCAAGTCAGACGCAAGAGCCGCCTCAAGTTCAAATCCCTGGGGCTACTGCGCCTTCCGGTGCGGCGGCGCCTCCTGGTGCAGTTCAGCGTGAAGATTTAACACCTCCGGCCACTCAAAGGCAGGCTCAACCACCTGCGCCGCAGGGTACACCTACTGGGCCTGAAGCTCCTGAAAGCCCGATTTACTCTGTTTTGCCGCGAGAAATTCAGCAAAGCTCTGCAAGTTTGGCTGAAAATATTATGAATACTCCGATGGGCGCATTGCGCGCAGATCAAGCCCGCAACATTTGGCCTGATCTTTCGCGGTCTGCTGCTGCGCAGTATGCAACGGTTCCAGAGCGTAATGCATTTGCTGGCGCGCTTTCTGGCATTGCAGAAGAGGGGCCTCTTTCATCTGGTCCATTTGGGCAGCAAATTGGCGTCCCGGCGGTGTCTTGGGCCAACAGCTTGCTTCGCTCTTTGGGCATAAGTTATCAAATTCGGCCAGAAGAATTGGCGACTGCCGAAGAAGCACGAAAAATGGTAATGCGCTCTGGTATTCAGCAGCAAGCTGAGTCTGGTAGTCGCGCCTTCCAAGAGCTTCGTGCTGTTCTTGAAGCTGTTCCCAATGCTGCTATGAGCCGTCAAGCGCAGGCAGATTTGGTTGCTGACACTTACATCAGCAGCCAAAGGCAGATTGATTTGAACAACTTTGCAAACCTTTACCGCGAAAATTTACGCGCAAATGGTTTGATGGAAAATCAAATTCCGTTTGCTGGTGAGCAGGTTGAAACTGATTTTGCGCGCAGGCAAAACCCCATTTACGCCGAAGAAAAACGTATCTTGTCTGATATGTTCATGGCGCGCACTGCTGATGGAAAGCCATTGATCAAAGAGCTTATTCAGGCGGGTGGGGTTCCTCCTCCTGCTGTGATAGAAGCTCTTGAGCGGCGGTATGGGCCGCGTGGTCTTGAGGTTCTCCGGTACTTTAGGGGGTCATAATCATGGCTGATCCAAGCGGCGCATTTGAGATCGTCGGTCCTGAATATCGCCGCCCAGATCAGAGGCAGCAAGTTCAAGGCGGTACGTTTGAAATTACCGGCCCTGAATATCGCCGCCCTGGTGCGCCACCGCCTGAAGAGGCGCTGCCAGTTCCTCCGCAGCCGCCTGGGCCGTTTGAGCAGCGTGTACAAGATTACATGCCTCAAATGCAGGAAAGTGAGCGGCAGCGTGGTTATAGGCTGCCTAGCCCTGAAATCCCCATCATCACGCCTTTGGCTGAACGTGGCGCTGCTGCCATTGCGGCGGCCACAGGTGCTGGCACAGGGGAAGGATTTAGTGAGCGGTATTCCGATCTTCTCGCCCGCACCCAGGCCCGCAAGAGAGCCTATGAGCAGGCAAACCCCATTTCTTCTATGGTTGGCGAAGCTGGTGGCTTTGCAGGCGGTATAGCAACAACACCTATTCTGGGGTTCGGCCAGAAAGCTGCCGGGATTGTTCGTCCGATCCTTGGTGCTGGCGCTGAAGGCGCATTGTATGGGGGTGCCGAAGAGGCAGCGAAGATCGCGCCTGATGAAAGCTTGGTAGATAGGGCTGGAAGGATTGCGTCTAGCGCCACCATGGGTTTCGGGGCAGGCGCCGGGTTACGCGCCGCAATCCCGATTGTTGGCAAGCTTCGTGAAGGGGCTTCTGCTGTACGAGAATATTTAAGTCCTTCTTCAAGGCAAGCAGCAGAGACAATTGCAGATGCTGCCCGTGCTGCACCTGTTGGCTCAAGGGGCCTGACGCCGGAGGAATTTAAGCGTCTTTCAGATCAGGGCTATTCAGTATCTGTTGCTGATATTCAGGGAACGCGCCCGACAATTGAGGCTGCTATGGGACGGCGCCCCACAGAAGGGCAAGCATTTGCTCAAACGCTTGATGAGCGGCTTCAGCGTGTTGGCACTGACACGCAAGGCGTCATGGATGAAATGCTCTATCCTCGGATTGCATCATCTCGGCCATCTACTATGGCAAATGAGCCGATTACTGCCGATCCTGCTTACCTTCGTGCTGTTGCGCAAGCATCTCGAAAAGAAGCTGTTTCTCCTGCGTATGATGCGGCTTATTCCGCGCCAGCAGCGCAGAACATTTGGCCAATGCTCCCTCCTGTCAATCCGCAAGCGCAGCCAATGCATCTGGGTTGGTTGATCAACACTGACGCTGGCAGAGAGGCAGTAAGGAAGGCGGCAAGAGATTTGGATTTACGCTATCAAGGCCAATCTGGTTATGGGGAATATGGACCATTTGCTGTAAAATCAGATGGCGTTTTGATGTTGCCGACAAGGGGGAATGTGCCTCTTGAATTTTGGGATGTGGTAAAGCGCAAACTTGATGAAGAAGTTGGCGCTCTTTATCGCTCTGGCGCGACTGATTCTGCCAATGCTCTAAGTCAAACCAGGGATTCTTTTAGAGATAGCCTTGGCTTGATGGTTCCTGAGTATGGCAATGCGTTGAAGACTGCCAGCCGCTATATTCGTGGCGATAACGCTTTTGATGCGGGCTTGGAATTCTTCCCAATGATTGCGAAGTTGAACGCGCCTCGAGGCGCGACTTCGGCAAATCTTGTCACTGACATTTCAACCCAAATGCGCAATTTCAATCGCACTTTTTCTCAAAATGAAAAAGACCATTTTGCGCTTGGGATGATGTCTTATATTCGGGCAAACCCGAATAATGCCTCTGCGACTTTAACAAATTCGCGCGGCCCTGTGCTTGATATGTATAAAACCATCCTTGGCAATGACTTCAACAAAGTCATGGATTCCATGCTTTATCACAATACTGTGAGAAGCACTGGTATTTTGCAGGGCAGATCATCACCTGTCGGGCATATGGGGCAGCAAGCCACATTGGCAGTCATCAATGCCCTAGCGTCAGTACCGCTTGTTGGGCAGGCCGCAGGTCACGCCGGTTTGATGGCGTTGAATGCATCGCAGCAACGCCGTGCGCAAAACATTTTGGATATTGCCTCTGATCCTATGCGGCATTCTGAATTGCTGCGCCTTATTCAATCATCGCCACAGGATCGCCGTCTGTTAGAGAGGTTGCAGCCGTATTTGACGCGGGCAGCTACAGCATTAACAGAACCGCCTGATACTGGCCTCGGGCAGCCTGTTGCGTCTGCGATAGGTGTTGTTGAGCAGGCTATGCAGCCCCGCCGTGCCGGTGGCCGTGTGGGCCGGGCATCCGGTGGGCGTTTGGTGCGGAATGATCATGCAGCCAGGGCTGCTGCGCTAATAAGGGCTGCGGATGCCGCCAAAAAGGCGCATAATAAGACCACTGAGGGCATCTTGGAGCAGCCGGATGAGGCGGTTGCCAAGGCGCTTTCTATCGCAAATCAGGCTATCTGACGGAGTAGGCCATGACTTCGACGTTCACCACGAATAAAGGCTTGGAGCTTCCGGCCTACAACGATTACGTCGATACCTGGAATGTTCCGGTAAATGCGGATTTCACGCTGATTGATACCGCCTTCGGCGGATCGACGCTGCTGAACGTCACCAGCGTTGCTGGCGATGTGACGCTGACGGCCACGCAGTATCGCCCCCCGCAACTGATCATCAGCGGCACGTTGACTGCCAATGTGCGGTTTTTGGTCCCGGCAGGTGTTGGCGGTCAGTGGACTGTCACGAACAGCGCCACGGGTGCTTTTGCGATCACGATTGCTTCGGCTGCTGGTGGTTCAAACGTCACACTGCCAAGTGGTTCCACCATCGTGTCCTGCGATGGCTCCGCCAGTGGCATGCGGTTGTCTATTACGTCAACCTCTGTGCAGCGGGTTGATACCTTTTCGGCTGGCACCACGGGCCTGACGCCTGCTGTTGCGTCTGTTGGCAACATTCAGCTTGGTGGCACGTTGAATATCGCCAATGGCGGTACTGGCACCACCACGGCGCCAACCTCTGGCCAGCTTCTAATCGGCAAGAATGATGGCACTTACAATGTGGCCAATCTCTCTGCTGGTTCGGGTATTACGATCAATAATGATCCTGCTGGTGGCATCACCATTTTGGCTTCCAGCACGGCTGGTGGCACTGTCACCAGTGTTGGTCTTTCTGGCGGCACAACAGGCCTGACAATTGCTACCAGCACGGTCAATCCGATTGTTGGTAGTGGTACCTTCACGCTGCAAGGCACGGTGAATTACTCTGCTGGTGGCACTGGCTATTCCACGCTTCCTGCGGCGGGGCAGTTGCTGATCGGCAATGGTGTAACTGGCTACACACTAGCGACTATTTCCGCGACATCGCCAATCAACGTATCAAACGGCGCTGGCAGCATCAGCTTGTCATTAAGCACGGTGCCGGTTGCTAATGGCGGCACAGGCACGACGACTTCTACCGGCTCTGGCTCTGTTGTGCTTTCCAGCGGGCCAACCTTAACGAGCCCCACGTTCACAACACCTGTGCTTGGGACACCTTCCAGCGGCACCCTCACGAATTGCACTGGCTTGCCACTTAGCACTGGCGTCACAGGTACGCTTAACCTTTCAACGCAAACAAGCGGCACACTTGGCGTTGCAAATGGCGGCACAGGAACAGGCACAGCGTTTACGGCTGGCTCTGTTGTGTTTGCTGGCGCGTCTGGCGTTTATAGCCAAAGCAACAGCCAATTGTATTGGGATAATTCCAATTCGCGGTTGGGTATTGGTACGAATACACCAACCAATCTGTTCACTGTTTCTAAAAGTTTGTCCGGTAATTATGTTGCAAGTATTGTAAACAGCAGCACTAGCAGCCTCAGTGGCGCTCTATCTGTTTCATCTCAAACTGGTTTTGCTATCGACAGTAACACCAATTCTACCGCTTCCAGCGTTTATTCTTTGGTTGGTACAAATCTCGCTTCTAGCGGTGGCTCTGGTGCTGTTGGTGTTTCCTCTGGCTCTGGTAGCTATGCTTTCCGCGCCCTGGCTGGTGGTTACAGCCCCTTCACGGGCTGCCATGATGGCTTCATCCTCAAGACAGCGACCCCAATCCCTGGTGACTTGCTGGTGGATGATGTTGTGGTTGGCAAGAAGCTTTCGGACGTAATCACCGAAGTGTCTGTCAGCACCGCCCCCAATCAGCCTGTCATTGGCATTTTTGTTCAGACGTACCCGACCGATATTGGCAACGTCCCTCCAGCGTTAAAGCTGCCTGACGGCTCCCCTGATCCTGCTTGGTATGTCTATGCCCCCACGCACAATCTTGCGGTCATCAACGGTGTCGGCGAAGGCTGCATGAACGTGGTTGGCGAGGGCGGCAACATCCAGAAGGGCGATCTGCTGGTGGCAAGCTCAACGCCCGGCAAGGGCATGAAGCAGGCCGATGACATCATGCGCGGCTATACCGTTGCCAGGGCGCGTGAGGATGCTGTCTTCGCCCCCGGCGAGGAAAAGCAAATCGCATGCATCTATCTCTGCGGGTGAACCATGTCTCTCTTCCCTAAAATCCTGACTGAAACCCTGCACCACGAAGGCGGTTGGGCGGATCACCCAAAAGACCCAGGCGGCGCGACCATGAAGGGCGTCACCCTTCAGACCTATTCGGACTTCCTGGGCCGCCCGGCAACCAAGGATGAGCTTCGGAAAATCCCCGATGATCACCTCCTGGCGATCTACCGCAAGGGGTACTGGGACAAGGTGAAGGGTGACGAGCTTTCTGCGATCTCGCCTGGGCTTGCTGCATGCGTCTTTGACTTCGCCGTGAACAGCGGCCCAGGCAGGGCTGCCAAGGCCCTCCAGGGCCTCTGTGGGGCCGTTACGGACGGCGCCATAGGCGCCAATACCTTGAAGCAGGTGAAGGCGTGGGTGGAGATGCTAGGGCCTCAGAAAGCTGTGGATGCGTATCAGGCTTACCGGCAGCATTACCTGGAAAGCCTGGATACGTTTGCCACCTTCGGCAAAGGCTGGACCCGGCGCATTACCGAGATGACAGCCTTTGGTAAGGATCACGCCTGATCCTTCGCATTAAGGCGACCTAATGTGAGGTTGCGCTGCGCGCGGATGTCTTTGTTGCCCCAGGACCAGCACTGGCCGGTGTCGTCCTGAAAACAGACCCAGACCAGATCGGCTTCTGGTCCGTAATCGATGATCAGATGCGCCCAGGCGTTACCCTTTGGTGTGATCACTGGAAGCGGCGGATTCAGTTGCTTGATCATTGTGTTTGTCCAGAATTGACGCCACGTTTTCTACGGCGCGCATCATGTCGGAAAGCTTCACGCCGAAGACGTTGGCGATCTTTATGATGTTGCCGTAGGTGGGGGTGCAGTTGCCAAGCTCCCAGGCCGATATCCCTGACCGGGTGACGTTGCAGCGCCTGCCCATTTCTTCGGTTGACCAGTTCCTGCGGCGGCGCTCAATTCTGAGCATCACCGCAAAAGCCCTAGCATACAGATCGTCGCGTATTTGTGGCATTTTATCTCGCGTTTATTTGGCGTGAGGTGCCGGTTATGACCTCAAACGGGTTGATGCCGCGCCCGCTTTTGCAGGGGCCGCATAGGCGGTTGTGGGCGCCTTCGGAGTCAAACGTCTTCCGGCAGCACATGCATGGCCTGGGGTTCAGCATGGGCTTGGGGTTCACATGCCGGTGATACCACTTCTCGGCAGCCCAGAGGGGGATGCCAAGGGCGTCTGCCATCTGCTGAAAGGTTTCCTTCCGCTTCTTGGCTTCGATCATGTAGGTGGTGCGCCGTTCCCACTCTTCATCACTGACGTACACGATGGAATCACCCATTTGCTTCTGCCTTTTCTTTTGCTGCTTTCAAGGCCTTTCTATAGAGCTTTGGAAAGACGGCGGGAGGCAAACGAAGATGATCTATTTTGATGTATGCGCGACTTACCCAGTCGTTTATAGCGCCTGGGCTTCTTTCTAATTCATTGGCCATAGCATTGAATTCTTCTACTGTTTTTATGGTTGGGAGTTTTCGCGTCACATACTCTAATTCTTCTGGCAATATCTTATGCCCATTCTTTTTGGCGTCTGAGTTTTTCCGTGTGCGTTTGACGGGATCACCAAAAGGGAAATCCAATTGGTTGCGGTCCACATGAAAATCTGGATCATCAATTGGCTTACCGAGGATTTCTTTGACTTTTTCTGTGGCTTTCAGCAATTCCGGCGTAGGATTAGCCAATTTTGGTTGCGGCGGGGGTTCTTCATTAAGAAACCGCTTCATCCATTCAGCAGCTTCTTTGGCTTCT
>Ga0181343_1000857_pt1 | contig 12619 bp, 14 predicted proteins | sample Su13VDMLBSD_FD_130110 | JGI IMG/M metagenome (GOLD analysis project Ga0181343, IMG submission 130110) | Freshwater viral communities from Lake Michigan, USA - Su13.VD.MLB.S.D | ecosystem: Environmental > Aquatic > Freshwater > Lake | place: USA: Michigan | collected 2013-07-15 | reverse complement strand
TTGAAATCATGTCGAGAGACGGTTTCCGGTGCATCAAGTGCGAGTCCGAAACCAACATGCTAACCGTTCACCACTTTTACTACATCTCAGGAAGGATGCCCTGGGAATACCCAAACCAATCAATGGTGACGCTTTGCCGGCAGTGTCACGTTGAAGGCAATGACGACTCATGCCCAAGGCCTTCCTACTTCCACCTGTGGGAAGTTTCGGCCTGCTTTGAGATCGGTCGGCAGATTTCCATGATGCAGCAAGGCATAGATGTAGACGAGGGGTGCCTTTTTTTCATTGAGCGAGCTGGGCATGAGGCTGGATGGCCGCCTTACGAGATAAGCCATCTTCTAAAAGACGCCGCAGAGGCAGGAATCATGACTAAAGAGTGGCTGCTGGGACTGAGGAATCAGGTTAGATTGGCCGAGACCAAAAAGGAAATCACACAATGAGAATCCGGTCGATCAAACCAGAGTTCTGGGAGTCCGAAAGCCTTGGCAGGGTTTCAAGAGAGGCACGCCTGCTTTTCATCGGGCTGTTCTCCTGCTGTGATGATGTCGGAAGGGCTCGCGCATCCTCGCGACTCCTCGCGAGCCGTCTCTACCCTTACGACGACGATGCTTTTAAGAAGCTCCCAGGCTGGATTTCTGAACTTGAGAAGCAGGGCTGTATTCGCCTGTACCAGGTTGACGGAGAGGCCTACCTCGACATCCCAAAATGGCAGAATCACCAGAAAATCGACAAACCTTCAGCCTCTAAGCTGCCATCATTCGACGATGTTCGCGAGGATTCGCGAGGCTTCGAGAAAAATAGCCTGGGAACAGGGAACAGGGAAAGGGAACAGGGAGAGGAGTCGACGACTACCGTCGTGCCCGAGATTACCGTGCAACCTCTTTGGGGAGTTAAGTTCGGCTTAACGCTGCCTGAGAATCTCCAGACCGACCAATGCCTTGCTGCTGTCGAGACCTGGTTGGCCTACAAGGCTGAGAGAAAGCAGGGATACAAACGCATCGGCCTATCGGCTGCCCTCAATGCCTGGGCCAAAGAGTTCAATGCTCAGACCTTCCCGGATGCGGTGACGCATTCCATGGCAAACAATTACCAAGGCATCTTTGCATCCAAAGCCCTTCTGGCATCCGGATCATCTCAGTCCGGCACCTTCTCCACCGACATCTCCGACTACCAATGAACGACCCCTACTTCGCCCAGGACGACGAGTACGGCCTGATCGGCGCCTGTCTCTCCGGTGGTTCCGATGTCTGCCACGAGGTGTTCGCCAAGATTCCGACTGCAGCCATCCAGCACGACAAGCTGCGCTGCCTGTACGAGATCGCCAAAGGCCTGAGCGCCAAGACCGAGCCGGTCAACATGGCCACGGTGGTCAAAGAGTGGAAACGCTCTATTCCTCAGATCACCCCCCCATTTGAGGAATTGAACCGGGCCGACGAGCTATGCCCCAGCCCGGCCAACCATCCGGCCTTCTCCCAGACTGTCCTGGAGGCCTACCATAGACGCCAGCTTAGAACCGCTGGAGACCGTCTGATACGTGAGTCCGCTGTCTCCACCCTATCCGTCGATCAAATCGTCTCCAATGCCGAAGCAGGGCTCACCGTTGAGGCCTCTAAGGAAGAGGTGCAATCGTCGAAGAGTGTGGTAAGCCGGTTTATCGACTCGACCCAGGAAAGATTCTCAAGGCAGGGCCAGCTTTCCGGGATCACCTCGGGATTCCACAGGCTCAACCAGATGACCGATGGATTCCAATACGGTGAGCTGGCCATAATTGCAGCCCGACCCAGCATCGGAAAGACAGCCATCGCCATTGCCATTGCCAAGGCAGCCGGCATAGACGCCAGGATACCAACGCTGTTCATCAGCCTGGAGATGTCCGATGAGTCCATTGTGCGCCGTATGGTCTCGGCTATTGGCAGCATACCGATGCAGGACATCAAGACCGGCCAGCTCGACCAGGGAGGAATGAAGGCTATGTCCAGTGCCTCGGCCAAGATCGCAGGCAGCCCCATCCATTTTGTGTCTGGTTCATCTGTATCAAATATCGCAACCATCACCGCGGTAATCCGCCGTGCTGTTCGCAAATGGGGTGTGAAGCTGGTGCTGGTCGACTACCTCCAAAAGATCCATGGCAGTAAGTCGGCAGAGAAGAAAACGTATGAGATCGCAGAAGTCTCTGGTAGACTCAAAGGCGTGGCCTCCGATACCAAGACAGCCGTGGTCGCCTTAGCCCAGCTCAATCGAGAGAACGAGAAGGACAAAGGCCGAGTGCCTCGGCTTACTGACCTGGCCGACTCAGGGCAGATTGAAAGAGATGCCGACCTGGTGCTATTGCTCAACCGGGAGCGTAACCAGCCCCAAGGCGAGGCCGTGATCGCTATCGCTAAACAAAGAGACGGTGAGTGCGGCCTAGTGCCTCTGTGGTACGACGGACAGTTCTGCCGCTTCTCCGACCCATCGCCAATATACTAAATGAAAACCAAGTACGACCTGGACAGGACCAAGCTGCTACACGACGGCCCCAAGCTGGTGCAGTGGGCCATCAGCCAGGGCCTGATGTCCTACCCGCTGAACCAGAAGTTCCTGGCAGACGGTTCGCCCGACCCCAACATCGAGTCGACCGAGTACGTTCACCCAGACAAGTACACACCCCAGTTCTGCCTGCGTGCCCATGGACTCCGGGAGCTCGGGATGACACTCGATGATCTAGCAAAAGCAATGGGAGTATCACGCGGATCAATCACATACATATTGGCAAAGGGTCACGAAGCCTTCCTTGAGTCAGAACGAATCAAACACAACTCTAAATCAGAATGAACAACCCAACAGCAGCAATTGATATGAAGGATCCATTCATCTACGCGCAACAGGCAAAGGCCGTAGTGCACGAGCCAACCACTGCAGGCACAAGGCCCTCAATCCATGTCAGCCTCTATGCTTACGGCGGTATCAGCGCAGCCTGCCTGATGTCCTGGGTAGGACTCACAGCCACCTTCGCCACCTCGGATCGACAGACAGACCTCCGCACAATCCGGGAGGCTGCCCTGATCAGCCGCAGCCGTTGCCGCGCAACCAAGTGGTTCCTCGACTCAGGCAAGGACGTCTGGATCCAGATCGACCACGATATCGAGTTCGACCCCGCGGACATTATCCGCATGGCAGAGCTCGCCCACGAGAAGCAGGCGACGGTGTGCATCCCCTATCCATGCCGCACCATTCCACTGAGACCAGCCCTCCGAATCGACACCGAGCACGTCAAAGCCCTCCGAATGCAAACCTCGGATGCCGAGTGCGCTACAGAGCTAGTGCCGATCCGAATGTTCGCATCAGGATGCCTCGCAATACCTCGACGTTGCCTTATGAGCGCACTTGATGGGCTTAAAGGGTCAGAGGTGCCGAAGCCCTATCAGATCGACTGGTGCAAGGATGTGAGGGTCGACCAGTTCCCAACCCTGTGGATGCCGTTCGCCATGGATAGCACGTCAGGTGACTACGAATACCTCTCGGAGGACTACGCTGCAGCCGTCAGGTTGAGCCTGTTCGATGTGAAGCACTACGCCATGCACCCCAAGAAACATCTCAACCACTGGGGCGAATACCCCTACGGGTTCAAGCCTTATGCCGGGTAAGAAGGACAAGAAGCCAAGCATCGAGGACGTCGCCAAGGCAGCTGGAGTCAATTACTTGTACACTCAACGAGTGCTGGCAGGTAACACCGAGATACCCCAGGCAACGCAGCAGAAGGTCTTCAACGCGGTCAAAGAGCTCGGGTACGTCAAAAGCCATCACCCTAATCAACACTTCAACAATAAGCTGACCCAAGAGAAAGCAGACGCTGTCGTCGCTGGTATCCTGGAGAACAAGTCGCTTGAGAAGATCGCGGAAGATACCGGACTAAGCCCTACGACTGCGTTTAAGCTGACCCGAGGCGTTAAAGTCCCAGTCGATTACCCTGAGAATGAGGACGACTGGCGCAAGGATGTGACTGGATTTTTAGAGGTTGCGATCTGGAAGGGCACCAAGAGGCTGGCCGAATCCTCTATTAACTTGATAGATGATCGTGGCTTGCCCGTAGCGGTCGCTGTGCTAACCGACAAACTTGCTGTAATTAAGGGCCAACCTACCAGTATTCACCTCGCTATGACAGCCTCGGTGAACCATCGGGACCTGATGAAGGACCTCAAGGAGCGCGATGTGACGCCCGTGAACGACGAGCAGACGCCCGACCTGGTTTAGGTAGTGGCCCAAAATGTCCTACCCCTACCTCGGCAGCACCACCGAAAACCACGCATTTAGGCCTGTTTCGGGCACTCATGCCTACAATAGCAGTTATATTCACTTCGACAGCAAAACACGCAGCAAACCCCTGCAAACATTGATCGAAACGCACTTTAGCACCCATCAGCAGACCCAATGTCCTACCCTGTTACACAAGGCAGACATCAGGCCGCCCGGGCCCCGGGGGGAGGGGGTCGGGCAATCCGCGGCGACGGTAAAAGTCGACGGGTTCCCCAAAACGAAAAATATTGATAAATGAGCCAACCACTCTGCCTCACCTGCTCCAAGCCATTCGAGATCATCAAGCAGCGCACCGGCACCAATCAAAAGCGCTTCTGCACCGAGGCTTGCAATGACATCTGGTGGAACGAGCAGCCGTTGCACCCTGTCATCCCTCGAGTCGACGCATCGCACCCCCGTGCTGCCGAGTTGCGGTTGAAGCGCACCCAGCTTGTCACCCTGGAGAAGGCTGACCCGTACACCTACGGCTTCATCCCGGACCACTGGGAGATTGCTAACACCGAGTTCCAGGCCACCCAGGAGCTCTTGATCTCCGGCGGCAACCGGGCTGGCAAAACCCTCTGGGCTGCCCGGCGTATTGTTCAGACGTTATTGGAAAAGGAGAACGCCAGCGTGCTCTGCTGCCATACGAGCCATGCCACCAGCGTCACCGTGCAGCAGCCTGCGATCTACAACTACCTGCCTGTCGCACTCCGGGCCACCAAGAAGGGCCGTATTCACTACCTGAACTACAGCCGCAAGAATGGTTTCACCGACGGCTCATTCATCCTGCCTAATGGCAGCCGGTGCGACTTCCTGAACTACACGCAGAGCGAGAACACGATTGAAGGCCGGGAGGCTGACTTGATCTGGTGTGATGAGCTGGTGCCACAGAGCTGGGTTGAGACGCTGCGCTATCGGTTGATCACGAGGCGCGGCAAGCTGCTGGTGACTCAGACCCCGTTGGAAGGTGTGGCTAGTGTGTACAAGGAGTTCACCGCGGGCTCGCTTGTGAAGCAGTGGGGATCCGGGGAGCTGTTAGCCGGCAAGCAGGGACTGCCTACGTGGCCTGTGGGCAAGGCGCCTAGGGTTATGGAGCAGCCTGCGACCAGGAGGAAGACGGTGTTCTTCTACTCGGAGGACAACCCCTACAACCCGTTCGATGAGATGAAAAGCAAGCTGGTGGCCTCGCCTATGGGCCAGGTGCTGACACGGGCCTATGGGTGGGCCTCGGACAACATTGGCAAGGCCTTCGCCAGGTTCAGGCCGGACATCCACTGTATTGAGTCTGAGGCTGTGCCGCCTGGTGGAACTCTGTACATGGTGTGCGATCCGGCTGGCGCCCGTAATTGGTTCTGCCTGTGGTTGTTGGTCTACGAGGATGGAAAGCGGATTGTGGTGCGGGAGTTCCCGGACTTTGCGAACTATGGCGAGTGGGTGTTGCCTAGTGAGAAGCCCGACGGCAAGTCTGGGCCTGCGCAGACACTGGATGCTGGCCGATCTATCTCGGAGTATCGGAATCTGTTTCGGACTATTGAGGCAGAGCTGGGCTATGGGGAGCCTGTGATGCGATTGATCGACCCCAAGGCAGGTGGCAGCCCGGCGTTGTCGGAGCAGGGCGGGACTACGTTGATTGATCTGCTGGCAGAGTCTGAGAACCCGCTAGATGAACCGATGGCCTTTATACCGGCCCCGGGTGTGCCTGTGGATCAGAGGACGAGTGCGATCAATAGCTTGCTGTCCTACGATGCTACACAGCCTCTGACGCCATTGAACGAGCCCTCGTTGTACATCACAAAGAACTGCAGCAACCTGATCTATGCCTTGTCCGAGCACACGGGCAGGGATGGTCAGAAGGGCGCGAGCAAGGACCCGATTGATTGCATTGGGATGCTGCTGGTATCGAGTCTTGCTTATGTGGGTCACGGGGGCTTTGATTCCCGCGGCGGCGGTGGATACTAAAAGAAACGATCATGCAAGGCGATTCATACAAGCAGGCAACCGATGTGATGGCCCGGGTTGGTTCCGAGCCAAATGTGTCAGCGCTCACCGAGGAGTTGCGTCGGAGCGCTACGGATTACGGTCAGATATCGCGCACTGAGCGGGTTCAGAACACTCGGTTCTGTCAGTGGCCAGGGCAGACCGATGATGGGAAGAAATGGAACGATAGCGGAAGGTCTAAGCCTGCGTTCCCCTGGGACGGCGCCAGTGACACTCGGATCCCGCTGGCTGACGAGGTTGTGAACGGAATGGTGGATCTGTGCTCGACTGCCTTCTGGCGCTCAATGCTCCGGGTTAGTCCTACCAACATCAACCAGCTTGATCAGGCTGTCACCGCGCACAACCTGATGGATTGGACTGTGAACGCCCGGATGTACAACGATTTGACCCGGGAGGTTGAGTTACTCTCGCAGTACCTGTGGACCTACGGCTGGGCCGGCGTCCACGTCACCTGGCAGCAGGAGCTGGGTCAGAAAGAGCAGTATTTGACGATGGACCAGGTGATGGCACTGGCTGCCCAGTCGCCCGAGGGTTCCATCCTGGCTGACTTCCCAAACCTCATTGCCAATCCCGAGGCCGACGATCAGTCCGCGGAGCTGATGATGGCTGCCTTCCCGAACCTTAAGAAGCGCCGGGCACTGAAGGCTGTGCGTGAATTGCGTGACGAGGGCGAGTGCGAGTTCCCGGTTCCCACGATGGTGACCAACAAGCCCATGGTAGCTGCCCTGGCACCCTGGGATGAGCTTGCATTCCCGCCCGAGACCACCGACATCCAGAGTGCCCGGGTAGTTTTCCGTCGGTTCTACATGACCGAGGCGCAGTTGCTGAACAAGGTCGAGACTGAAGAGTGGGATGCCGAGTGGGCGCAGGAGGCCATCAACACGATGGGCCGCTTCTCCAACTACTCGGACTACTCGTATGCCAGCGGCCTGGCCAATAACTCGATTCTGGACCGGGAAAACCTCATTGAAGTGGTCTATGCCTACCAGAAGGCCATTGATGAAGACGGTGTTCCGGGAGTGTTTTACACGGTGTTCAGCCCCCAGGTGGGCGACAAGTGGGGCTACTTCGAGGCTCTGGACTATGCGCATGGGCAGTACCCGTTTGTGGTGTGGCGCAGTGAGCTGGTCCACCGTCAGATCACCGAAAGCCGCGGTGTGCCCGAGGTCTGCATGACCTGGCAGGAGGAAGTGAAGGCCCAGCGCGACTCGGTGTTCGATTATACAAGCCTTGCGACGCTCCCGCCCATTGAGGTCCCGAAGACTCGAGGCGGAAACCTGAAGATCGGTCCGGCAATCCAGATTCCGGTGCTGCGCCGCGGTGAGATTGGATTCATGCAACCGCCCGCCCGCGAGCCTGGTGTGGCCTTCCAGCTCATTGCAGCGGTCGAAGCACAGACTGACCGCTACTTTGGGCGCCCGACCGAGAAGGTGCCCCCTGCGATCACCCAGATGCGCCAGCAGAGGTTGATCAACAACTGGCTGCACGGCTGGACCGAGGCTTTCCGCCAGGTGCTGACGCTGACCGTGCAGTACATGGGGCCCCAGGAGATCCAACGAGTGACGGCGTCGCCTACGGTACTGCCCGAGAACGTGCAGGACTTCGATGTGATGCTGAAGTTTGACGTCCGGGAGTTGAGCACCGACCTGGTGACCGAGAAACTCAAGGCCATCAGCACCCTCGTCCTGCCCCTCGACACTGCCGGCGTCATCGACCGGGCCAAGTTGATCTCGGTGGCTCTCCGGGCCATTGATCCCAACCTGGCCAGCGAACTGGTGATGCAGCAGGGGCCTGCCGCACAGAAGATGTTCAACGAGACCAATGACGAGGTGGCGCTGATGAGCCTCGGAAACCCTCCGCAATTGCGCGAGAACGACCCTACGGCAGCGATGCGTCTGCAATTCACACAACAGGTGCTGCAGAGCAATCCGAAGTACCAGCAACAGCTTCAGCAGGACCAGTTATTCCAGGCAAACCTGCAGAAATACCTTGAGAATCTGCAGTTCAGCGTGCAACAGCAGCAAAACGCAGTCACCGGACGCCTTGGCGTACAAGCATGAACGAAGAACAACTCAAAGAGGCGCTGATGGTGGCCAACGACCACCCTGTGCTATTGGCTTTTCTGCAAATCATAGCAGATCAGGAGGAATCCGATGTGCTGGCCGGCATTATGCCTAACCTCACAGCAGAGGATCGGGCCTACAACTGCGGCAGAGCTGCTGCTCTTAAAGATCTCAGTGGTTCTATCAAACTACTAAGGGGTGAGAATAGATTGACTTCCGGTTAATCATAGGCTCTCACTTTCACCAATGGCTTCTTGGTTGGCCTTAACAACCATGGTTTCAAATGCCCGTCTTGCAGGGCCTAAATCGCATGGACATCGCCAATACTCAGCAGGAAGCGACACCTGGAGAAAACACGGTACGTTCCCAATTGCCGAACCCAATCAACTTCGATGAGGGGGCGCTGGCAAAGCTACTGAAGACACGATTCAGTGGGGAGGAAGAAACGCCAAAGCAGCAAATCGAAGAAAATACAGAGCCCGAGTCCGCGGATGCGGAGTCTCAGGCCGAGGAAGCGGAGCCGACCGCTGAACAAACGGAACCACAGGCCGAGTCGCCTGAGGAAGTTCTTTCAGATTCTCAAGACGAAGACGAGTCGGTCGGAGTCCGTAAGCGTATCGACAAACTCACGCGCCAAAAGAAAGAGGCGCTGGAGAAAGCTGAGACGCTAGAACGGGAGCTGAACGACGTGAAGGCCAAGCTGGAGCAAGGCCAGGCTGAACGGCCTGTTGCTGTTGCCAATCAAGCCGATCCGTTTGCTGATGTGTGGGATGTTACGAAACTCAATGATGAGTGGACCAAAGCCCGCAATCTCAAGCGCTGGTGCGAGGACAACATTGATGGGTGTGAAGTGGAAGGTAAGGAGTACAGCTCGGATGAGGTGAAGCAGATCCGTCGGCGTGTAGAAGACGCCATTGATATGCACATCCCCAACCGCGCTCGGTTCTTGCAGTCCTACCAACAGATCAAGCCTGTTGCCGAAACACTCTACCCTTGGTGGAAGGACCGTTCTAGTGCCGAGTATACGGCAGCACAGCAGGTTATGCGGCAGTTGCCGCAGATCCAGGCTTTGCCCGAGTACCAGGTGTTGATCGGTGATTTCATTGAAGGACGCAGAGTGCGCATGGAGCGCGAAGCATCAAAGGGGAAACCCCAGTTGCCTCGTGTTACTGCAAAAGCACCAAGCCAGCCCGGTAAGCCTACCGCTGCCCCTATTAAAAAGGATGCAGCCAAAGCTAACCTACAGGCCGCAAAGTCTCAGTTTAGAAAATCCGGAGGTACTTCTGAATTGGCTCAAGTATTGAAGAGGATGCTCTGATTTATGCCACTGCTACAAGAAAACCAAGCTGGAACGACGCCGCTCGCTTCCACTTCCGCCGTCCGCGAAGACCTCGCTGACTACATCGCCATCGTCGACGCTAAGTCGACTCCGTTCGTGTCCATGGCCCCGAAGGGCAAGGACATCGGCAATATGCAGTTCTCTTGGCAGGTCGACAACTATGCTGCCCCGACTATGGGTGGTGTTGTTGACGGTGCTGATGTGACTGTCTCGAGCGCTGGTAACCCGGTTGAGAACCGGACCCGCCTGAACAACTACGGCCAGGTGTTCCGTAAAGACCTGCGCATCGGATTTATCGCTGAGACTCAGAATGTCGCCGGCGTTAACGATGAGCTCGCCAACGGCATTGCTAAACGATTGGTTGAGCTGAAGCGAAATATGGAGGCGACCTTCATGTGCAGCAATCAAGCTGCCCAGAGTGAGGTTAGCACTTCCAACCCCTACCTTACCGGCTCCCTCGGTAATTGGTTGAATGCTGATAATGCGGCCAACATTGGCGCGGTTGCCTCTGGTTCGCCTTTCAAGCCGGCCTCCGGCGCTGTTATCACCACTGCTACGGCTTCGATCACCGAAAGCACCATTCAGAACGTGCTGACTGCCATCTATGGCAACACCGGCACCTTCCGCGATTACGATTGTATCTTGGGCACCACGCTGAAGCGTGCGTTCACCAACCTCACGGCCTCGGGTACAACCGTGACGCTCAATACCAATGCCATCGCTGCCACCAGCGTCCGCACTTTCAACCAGGACCTGTCCAGCGACACTTTCAAGTCATCCATCGACATTTTTGAGGGCGACTTTGGTCGGCTTATTCTGCATCCGTCCACTTTTGTGGGCGCTAAGGATGGTTCTACGTTTGTTGCTGAAGCCACCAAGGGCTACATCATCCCCATGGACATGGTTGAAGTGCGCTATGCGAAACTTCCCCAGGTCAAGACTTTGCCCGACGCCGGCGGCGGCCCTGCCCGCCTTGTCGAGGCTATCGCCGGTCTCGTGGTGAAGAACCCGAGCGGCTTCGGTATGTTCAACGGTACGACCTAATCTGTCGGTTTAGGGGAGGGAGGCTGGAAAGTTCCGGATTCCCTCCCCTTTTTTTACAACATGAATCAGAACGCATCTTCAGTCATTGCAAACGCTCTGGACGATCTCCCAGGAGAACTGCGCCTGGCAGTCATCAAAGAGTTCCAGAAGGGCATCCAGAAGGACTGGGTGAAGGCTGGCATAGACCAGAAGCGCATCGCCAAAGATTCCCAACGGGACATACGGTCTGTCGATGGAATCGGTCGCCTGCGGATGCGTATCGACCCCACTCTCTACCATACCTGGGGAACCAAGTACGGGTACGATTGCTGGAAGGATTCCCAGTTCCTGAAAGAAGTCGAGCGTGACAACCCTGAGGTCCGAGTGCGTTCCACAGGTACACGCTTGCAAGTTGGTTTTAGCGGGGCCAAAAGAAGCAGTCAGAAATTCGACCTATGAATGTTGGATCCAATCGTCAACTCGCCGGCGAATACGGTGGCCGGTACATCTCGAGTGCATCGGGCACGGTGACCGGAAACTTCCAGGCGATTCACGCGCTTGAGATCACCATCCTCGGCGCCACTGTTTCCAACATCACCAACTTCCCTGCTGGCGTGACGCTGCAGGCCGGCGATGAGCTGCCCGGGGTGTGGACCTCGATCACGGTTTCAAGCGGCTCCTTGGTGGCTTACAACCGCAAGTACGCCTAATGGCACGCCTCGGACTAGGACTAGGGTTGGGAAGCAGCCAGCGCATTGGTGCTGGTGGCATTCCGCCTGATCCTCCGATTGAGCGGCGCGACATCCTCTGCGAAAACGGCGACTACCTGGTACAGGAAGACGGTGGTCGCCTAGTTATCACTTTCGGAACATTCGATTCACTACTCACTGAAGCCGGTGACTTCCTGGTACAGGAAGACGGCGGTAAACTCGTTCTAGCAATCTACTAACATGGCAGACCTTAAGATATCCCAACTTACAGCGATCACGACGCTGACCCCGGCTACCGACGTGTTGCCCGTGGTCGATGTGACCGGCACCACCAAAAAGATCACCACCAATCAGCTCCTCGGTTCCGGCGGCACCGCCACCCTCGCCTCCGCCACCATCACCGGCGATCTGACGGTGGCGACTGATCGGCTGAAGGTTGTTACTGGAAGCACCGCTGTTCAGACTGGAGCGACGACCCAGCTTCAGGTTGGAACTACGTCATGGCCCTCCACAGTTATCGGCAAATCCGGTTCACGCTCGCTGTTTGGTAACACTGGCGAAGTAGTTTTATGGACTGAAGCCGCTCCAGCGATTGGCAATTATTCGACGCTGTTTGTTACAGCTAAGACTGGTGCTGGTGCAACCACGATGGGTGGTTTGCAGATTCGTGCCGGTATTGAGAATGCATCCAATAGCGACGGATTCGTTTCGCTTTGGACTTCAAATAGCGCGGCTGGCGGATTCGTTGAACGCTACAAGATCGACAGCACCGGCGTAGCCACATGGTCCAACGTCGGCGGAGTCGCTGGCACCGCCATGACGTTGAATGCCAATGGACTTGGAGTGGGGGTTAGTCCTGCCGCTGCGCTTCATGCTAAGAAAACTCTAACCGGAACCGCTTCAGCCGTTACCAACATCCTGCGATTGGATTCAGGAGGCTCTGGCAACACTGCTAAAATCACGCTCACCGATGGTGTTACCTCTGATGGTTACATCACAATGACCGGAGGTGCTATTGCTGATCAAATCTTGGGCTTTGGTGTTAATGGTGTAAATCAGATGGTAGTAAACGTATCCGGCAACGTCGGCATCGGAGTTACGCCGAGTGCGTGGGCAAGTACATGGAAAGCAATTCAAGTTGGTGCAATAGGGTCGCTTTCGTATTCTCCTGACGATACTGGCTACACTATCAGCACAAGCAATGGATA
>Ga0181343_1000854_pt1 | contig 12635 bp, 13 predicted proteins | sample Su13VDMLBSD_FD_130110 | JGI IMG/M metagenome (GOLD analysis project Ga0181343, IMG submission 130110) | Freshwater viral communities from Lake Michigan, USA - Su13.VD.MLB.S.D | ecosystem: Environmental > Aquatic > Freshwater > Lake | place: USA: Michigan | collected 2013-07-15 | reverse complement strand
GCCATGTGGTTGATGTTGCAGCAACCTGTTGCAGATGATTATGTTGTTGCAACAGGAAAAACACATACTGTCCGTGAGTTCCTTGAGGTTGTTTTTGATCATGCAGGTCTTGGTAACTATCAGGACTATGTTGAGTTTGATCCAAGGCTTACGAGACCAAATGAGGTTCCTTATCTTCTTGGAGATTCTACAAAGGCTCGTACTGTTCTGAAGTGGGAACCCACATGTGACATGTCAAAACTTGCTCGTATGATGTACGATCATGATCTAGTAACACTGATGAAATAATAAGGATACTCTATGCCTACTCAGTCAGAACGAGTTCTGTTCACTATCTGTATACTCTCAATTCCTTCTCGACTTGAGAAGTGTCTCATTCCTCTATACAACAAACTGCTTGAACAAGCAAAGGATCACCCTGAAGTAGAGATTCTGTGTCTTGTAGATAACAAGAGTATGACCATCGGAGAAAAGAGACAGTCCATGGTTGACATTGCGCGTGGGCGGTGGATCGGTTTTCTTGATGATGACGATGATGTGGCTGATGATTACATCGAAAGTTTAGTCGAGGCAATGACAGAAAAACCTGCCGATGTGATCACATTCGATCAGTACTGTGTAGTGAACGGAGACGAGTTTACTGTCAATTTCAAGATGGGAAACAAGCACGAACAGTACATACCAACAAGCACGAAGTATCTAAATCGTCCACCATATCACATGTGCTTTTGGCATCGTAAGATCGCAAAGAATGTCAAGTTCCAACCTATCTCATATGGCGAAGATATTTCTTGGTGTTCTGCAATGTATCCGTACATTCACTCAGAGACACATATAGATAAGATGCTTCATCATTATCGATACAGCGATAAGACATCGGAGTCTATTCAATATGCTAGAGGGTGATTGATTATGCAAAAAGCAGCGATTATATATCTGACTCGACAACGAGATTTGTGGATGTTTGTTCATAGTTTGAAATTGCTGTATAAGAACTTTAACAACCAATACAATTATCCTGTAGTTGTATTTCATGACGATGTACAGACTACCCAAGTATCAGCAATTCTTATGGAGATGAACAACTATTTGGGAAGAGTACCGAACCTAAAGTTTGAAAAATTGACCTTGGATGTACCAGAGGAATTGTCTAAGGATATTTACAAATATGACCATACAGATGGTCATCCTATCTCCTTAAACCACTTCTCATTTGGTTACCGAAGTATGTGTAGATTCTTTTCTGGATTGGTGATGAATCATAGAGCAATGAATCCATACAAATATTATATGAGGATGGATTCAGATTCATTTATGTTATCTCCAATAGAGATTGATCCTTTTGAATACATGAGCAAGCATGGTTTTGAATACGCAGATGCCTCATGTACAGGTTTTCAAGTTCAAGGATCAGACTCTTGGAAGTATGCTGGCAAAGAGATAATCTGGGCTAGAGAGAGTCTTTGGGAAACAACCAAAGAGTTTATGGACATTAATTCTCACCGAATTAAAGACCCAATATTGGGGTATGAGGGAGAACTTTTCAATACGAATATGGAAATCGTGGATATGGATTTCTTCAGAGGTAATGATTACCAAGATTACTTCAAATATTTGGATTCAACGGGAAACATATACTACAAGAGATGGGGTGATGCTCCCATTCGTTGGCTTGGCATCAGACTATTTATGGATCCGTCAAAGGTCTTTTGGGGTAAAGATGTATTCAAGTTTTGTTATCAACATGGTTCGTTAATAAACGGAATCCAATATGCAGATGCGGAAAGCATAAACCTACTACCACAGGTTTTCAAGAACTGTTTCATGAATACAAAACAGGAACAAGATGCACTTACTTCTTAAGTACCCAACCCGCCAACGCCCAATCAAGTTTATGAACAACTTGAATGCCTACCTTAATATGGCATCAGGAAAGCACAAGATCACTGTTGTTGTCACTATGGACACAGATGACTCGTCCATGAACAACAATCCTTTGCGATATTACATGAACAGCAAAATCAAGGATGGTGTTGATGTCTCCTTCTTTTATGGCAACAGCGAAGGAAAGATTGCTGCGATTAATCGCATGGTTCCGACAACGGATTGGGACATAATTATCGCTATTGCAGATGATATGGAACCTATTGAAAATGGATGGGATGATATTATTGTACAGGACATGATGCGCGAGTTTCCTGATCTGAACGGATCCTTAAACTACAACAACGATCCTCGCCTTGAAACAAAGGGTCTAGAGGGATTCAAAACTCTGATTACACTACCTGTGATTGGGCGCAAGTTGTATGATCGGTTCGGTTACATCTATCACCCCTCTTACAAGTCTGAGTGGTGCGATAATGAACAGACTGAAGTTTTTGAGAAGTTGAGAGTTCTTCGTCACATCGACCGCCGTCCTATTGTTCACAAGTGGGCAGATAATCAAGACCCTCTTATGCAGCGCAATATGCAGATAGGGGCTAGTGTTGATCGTTCAACTTACGAAATGAGAAGAGTAAATGGATTTGATGGTATGATTGCTCCTGTTGCATCTGCACAGCAGGACGAAATGATAGTTCAGATAACCATGACCAGAGATGAATTGTTCTTGATCAAGGAGATGCTCCCGATCTGGAAAAAGTATGCCGATGGTTTTGTATTCTTGGTGGACAGTTGCACAGATGGGACATACGAGTATCTGAAGGAAAACGCTAAGAAATACAACATCTTAAGTGTTCTAAAAATTGAAAGAGAGGACAAGAAACTCTACATGGAGTCTGAAGTCCGTCAGATGCTTTTTGACGAGGCGTTAAACTTTTCAGGCAACATCGTGTGTTTGGATTCAGATGAATACTTGGATGGAACTCTATCCAAGGATCAGTTGAAGGATATACTGCGTAACAACAAGGACACTTTGTTTTACACACAATGGATTCAGTACATTAGTGCAAAGGAAATCAGAACTGACGGCAAATGGGCGAACCATCCTGTTGATAGAATAGGATCATACAGTAAAATGACTCACTTCAAGCAAAAGCAGATGCATTCGGAGCATTTGCCAGTTGCAGACAGTCAAGTTTCTATAGGTATGCCCCACTTGTTTGTCTCCCATTTGCAATGGATCGACAAGAAGGCAGTCGCTCTGAAACAGTACTATTGGAAGATTGAGGACTATGTAAATCGACAGAGATTCAATGCTGATGTCATCGACTGTAGAGAATACGATAGATCCGTTGAGGATTTCAAGTGGAATCCCGTTGCCTTCTCATTTCCATTAAAGGTTAGACCAACTATCTACCAGGATCAGGATTTGCAAAGCAACTACAAGTATCGATTCATCAAGGAAAGCATAGAAAAATACAACATACCCAATTTGAATGATTGGGGAATGGGAATTCATTAATATGAAAATGGGAATCAAAACAACAGAAACGCAGCAAATGCTTGAAGCATTAGTTACCGAACTGGTTTCCTCCAAGCAGAAAAATTGGTATGCGGGGAAAGATTGGGTTCAGTACTCTGGCTCCTTTATTGATGAGAAGGAATACATTGCCATTATTAAAACTCTGCTTGATGGTTGGTTTGCTCTTGGTGAGAACGGTATTCGGTTTGAATACAAGTTCCCCGACAGACTTGGTAAGGAACACGGCTGTTTGACAAACAGCGGTTCAAGTGCAAATCTGTTGATGATTACTTCTCTTTCCTCGCGAAAGTTGTATAACCTCCAAAAAGGATCAAAGATAATCACGCCTGTTGCAGGCTTTCCGACAACAGTAAATCCTATCATACAGAATGGGTTTGAACCTGTGTTTATTGATATTGAGATGGACACGCTGAACATGAACATTCAACAACTTGAAGAGGCAGCAAAGCAAGGAGCATCTGCTCTGATCTTTGCCCATGTCTTGGGAAATCCCCCGAATATGGATGCCGTCATGGACATAGTGAAGAGATACAATCTCATCTTGTTGGAGGACTGCTGCGATGCTCTTGGCAGCACATACAAGAATAAGGCTCTTGGATCGTTTGGTGAAATGGCTACTTGCTCTTTTTACCCCGCTCATCACATCACTATGGGTGAGGGTGGTTTCGTTGCAACCAAGGACAAGGAGCAAGAGATGGTAATCAAGAGTCTGCGCGAGTGGGGACGAGGCTGCTACTGTTCAGGCAGGGCTGCGTCCTGTTTGCGTAATGGTATGTGCAAGAAGAGATTTAGCAACTGGCTTCCTTCTTTGCCAGAAGAAGTGCTAGATCACAAGTATGTCTACGAGGAGATAGGTTACAATCTAAAGCCATTAGACTTGCAGGCTTCTATGGGACTTGTGCAGTTGGAAAAGTTGGATCAGATCATCGAAAAGCGCAAGCACAACTACAGAAGACTGTTCTCTATTTTTGAAAAATACGAGGACTGTTTTATTCTTCCAAGAGCAACAGAAGGAGCAGATCCTGCATGGTTTGCTTTCCCATTGACGGTGAAGGAGACAGCAGGATTCAAGCGAACAGATTTGACAATGTTCATGGAAGACAATAAGATTCAAACAAGAAACTACTTTGGTGGAAATCTTCTATTGCAGCCTGCATATGCACACCTTGCCGTTGGAGATGCAGTGACAAAGTATCCAAATGCAACTAAAGCAACAACAAACACATTTTTCTTGGGAACAAGTCCAGTCATAACAGACGAGCAACTTGATTACATTGAGACCTCAATAAATCGTTTTATGGTAAGCAAGGATAACACATGAAAGTTGTTTACATCACAGGATGCTTAGGCTTCATTGGTTCTTATGTCACCAGACTTTGCCTTGACCGAGGATGGTATGTCAAGGGTGTTGACCGAATGACTTATGCTGCTAATGATGAATTGCTTTATCAATTCAAGCACTATAAGAATTTCTCCTTTGTTCATTGCGATATCAATGATCTTCATTTCCTCTACGACTGTGACTACATTATCAATACCGCAGCAGAAACTCATGTTGGCAACTCAATTGCCAACAGTGATGAGTTTGTTCGCACCAACATAAATGGTGTGCATAACTTGTTGGAATTGATCAAGAACTACCGACAGGAGAACACAAAAGTTCCCACTCTTTTACATTTCAGTACGGACGAGGTATATGGTGACATTGTTGAGGGATCACATACTGAAAAGGATCTTCTCAAGCCATCAAATCCCTACGCTGCAACCAAGGCTGCTGCTGATATGTTGATACTGGCTTGGCACAGAACTTATGGCATACCATATGTCATAGTTCGTCCAACCAACAACTATGGCATAGGTCAGTATGTGGAGAAGTTAATCCCAAAGGTCTGCAAGTATTTGCACTTGGGAAGAAAGATTCCATTACACAACAAGGGAACACCAATTCGAAATTGGTTACATGCCGAAGACACAGCGAATGCAATAATTAAGATCATCGACAGCGGTGTACAAAATGAAATCTACAACATCTGCGGTGGATTTGAACAGAGCAACATCGACTCCGTAAAGAAGATTCTCTCCACTAGCAATTTGGATGAGAGTAGTTTGGGTAAGTATGTAGATTTTTCTTGCAACAGACCAGGACAGGATGTAAGATACGCTCTTAATGACAACAAACTGCGATCTCTTGGTTGGTCTCCTGTTAAACATTTTGACGAAGAACTCACAAAGATAGTTAATTACTACAAGGATAGATTCATATGGTAAAGAACGCACTAATTATTACTTGGGAAAAGTTTCAAGATCATGAATTGATTTATCCATTTTACAGTTTGAAAGAAGCAGGATTCAATGTTACATTGATGGCAAATAAAACTGGAAAGATTTGGGGCAGTCTTGGTACTCATATGTCGTGTGATATAGAGACTAGTGTTTTTGAAAACGAAATAGTACGGCAAGAATACTTGAGCAATTATGAACTTCTGGTAATTCCTGGTGGAGTTAAAGCGTTGGAAAAATTACGACAGGAAAAGGGTGTTCTTGAATTTGTACAAAAATGGAACGCAGCAAACAAGACAATTTTTTCAGTCTGTAATGGCGCACAATTATTGATTTCTGCTAAGATTCTACAAGATAGAACAGTCTCTGGTTACTATTCTATTGATATTGATATCGAAAATGCTGGAGCAACATACAGTAGAGATCGCGTAGTGGTTGATGGTAACATTGTATCTTGTCCTCACTACGATTTCATGGGAGAGTGGCTACGAGTTGGTTATCAAGTACACAACGAACGAAACAAAAAGCAATGAGTTACGATATAAATCTTGTCAAAAAACCTTGGGGTTATGAATATTTGGTGTATGAAAACGAAGATGTTGGTTTATGGTTTTTGTATATTGCACCAAATCAAAGTACATCTATGCATTGTCATCCCAAAAAAACTACAGGATTGGTTTTGTTGGATGGCAAAGCAGAGTTATCTTTTTTAGGAGATACCCGTCTATTGAACTCATTGGACAAAGTTATGATCAGACGAGGTTTGTTTCATTCAACCAAAGCACTATCTGATAATGGTGCTTGGGTATTTGAAATTGAAACCCCAAAAGACAAACAAGATTTAGTGAGACTAAAGGATCGATATGGTCGTTCTCATAAACCGTATGAAGACTATACATCTGAAGAGTCTAAAACAGATCAATGTCTGTGGATTAATGAACCGGAACTGAATAACAGTAATATCTATCAGTTTGCAAATTGTAATATAACTGTGCAAACTATAAACGACATTGAAGCGATAAATAATAAACAAGATGATGATTTGCTAATTTTTCTTAGAGGGGGCATGGTAAGAACTATTGATGGAACATCACATTGCGTGACAATTCCTGGTGATGTTGGATTTGCTAAAATTGTAAAACAAGTATCAAAAGAATTAGATGGCGTAATTCCTAACACAACCCTATTAACGGTTCGTAAAAAATGAAAAGTAATGTACAGTTTCCTCCAGGACACGAAAACGATAAACACAATATAGCCATTGATTTTGATGGAGTCATACACAATTTTGATAAAGGATGGTATGATGGGACTTGTTACGGAGAACCAATTGTTGGTTCTTTGGAAGCAATAAAAACATTGTCGAACCAATACAAGATCATCATTTTTACTGCCAAAGCAAAACCAGATAGACCATTAGTGAATGGTAAAACTGGAACTGAATTAGTGGAGGAGTGGTTGAAAAAGCACAATGTGTTTGATTGTATTAGTGGAATTACTTCTGAAAAACCAAGAGCAATGTTATACATTGACGATAACGGATATAGATTTGAGAACTGGAATGATGCTTTGGCTTTCATTGGTGCATTGTGATTAAAGTTTCCGATTACATTTTTGATTATTTGCTATCCCAAAATGTCGATACGATTTTTTCTGTGTCAGGTGGAGCCGCCGCACATTTACTAAATTCTGTTCGAGAAAAACCATTTACCTATATTTGCAATTATCACGAACAAGCATGTGCGATGGCTGCGGAGGGATATGCCAGACTGGCAAATAAACCAGCATGTGTTTTGGTCACAAATGGACCTGGCTCCTCCAATACAATTACTGGTGTATTGGGTGCTTATCAAGATTCTATTCCAATGATTGTGATTTCTGGACAAGTACCAGTAAATCAATCTCTTGGAAGTTTACAGAATGTAGAGTTGCGACAATTAGGTGTACAGGAATGCGACATCATTAGTATGGTAAAACCCATCACCAAATATGCAGTTCAAGTAACAGATCCAAACACTTTACAGTTTCATCTTGAAAAAGCGTATAGCATTGCCATGTCTGGGAGAAGAGGTCCGGTTTGGTTAGACATTCCGCTAGACATACAAAATAGCAAAATTGAAATAATGAAAAAATGCTACGAATCACAAGCGAATGTGTCTCATTGCGATTTGGATGAGATAGTAGATCTTATTTGCAAAGCCAAGTCTCCTATCATTGTTACTGGTAATGGGATACATTTATCTCAAACCGAAGAACTGTTTATTCAGTTGAAAAATACACTACAGATACCAGTGATTTCTACATGGACATCCAAAGATCTGATGAGTCAACACGATCCCTTGTTTGTTGGAAATTTTGGTTTGTTGGGTGAACGAGCAGCAAATTTTGCAGTTCAAAAGGCTGACTTATTACTCATTCTAGGAAGTAGAATGTCTATCCCGAATGTAGGATACAATTCCAATTTGTTTTCTCCTAATTCAATTAGGATAATGGTCGATATAGATGAGAACGAAACTAAAAAGCCAACAATTAGAATAGATCATTCTGTGATTGAAGATTTGAAATCCTTCATTCCTAGATTTTTATCAACTCTCAAAGACAAAAGTATACCAAACTGGAATGATTGGACAAATAAAACTCAATCATGGAAAATGAAATATCCAGTATTTCAGCCAGAATACAGAACAAATACAAATAAGATCAATTCATTTTATTTCATGGAAATATTGTCATCTGTATTGACAGACAACCATGTAATAGTCACAGACATGGGAACCAGTTATACTTGTACTATGCAGTCACTTCAACTGAATGGGAAAAATCGATTGTTTACTTCTAGTGCTTGCTGTTCTATGGGATTTGGTTTGCCAGGCGCAATAGGTTCGTATTATGCCAACACAAAAAAAGATGTGATCTTGATTTCCGGTGATGGTGGTTTGCAAATGAATATTCAAGAACTACAAACAGTGATTCATAATGGCATACCTCTGAAAATTTTTGTGCTAAACAACAATGGTTACTTGGCAATAACACTAATGCAAGACAATTTGTTCAATAGCAACTACATCGGTTCTAATAACAAAAGCGGAATAAGTTCTCCCAACTTTACAAAATTAGCAGAAGCATATGGATTCAAAACATTCAGAATGAACAACAACACAGAATTGGAAAACAACATCGATTTAGTTTTAAATGCAGATGGACCAGTATTGTGCGAAATTATGATGACAGAAAATCAATTACTCATTCCAAGGGTTCAGAGTTCTAAAGATGATGATGGTAAGATAATATCAAACTCATTAGAAAATATGTTTCCATATCTTGATGAAATGGAAATGAAAGAAATCATGAAATGAATGTATTAATAACAGGTGGAAATGGGTATATCGCGCAGCGGCTCCAACAACACTTGCAGAATACCTTTAATGTGGTATCAGAACCAAGGTCAAGTCTTGATATGTTGAATGAACAGGCTGTATCTTCATATCTTTCCAAAAAATCCTATGATGTAGTGATACACACGGCTGTCATGGGTGGCTCTCGTCTAAAACAAGACGACAATCGTATAGCAGACGAAAATCTAATGATGTATTACCATCTCCTGAATAACAGGAACAAGTTTGGAAGACTGATTTCTTTTGGTTCGGGTGCAGAAATGTTCATGAGGGACACTCCATATGGAATGAGCAAGACCATCATTTCCAAGTCGATTTCAAAAACAGAAGGATTCTACAACTTGAGGATATTTGCAGTTTTTGACGAATATGAATTGCCGACTAGATTCATACGAAGCAACATCATGAGGTATCTCAACAGAGAACCTATGGAAATTCATTCCAACAAGATCATGGACTTCTATTACATGAAAGATCTTGTATCAATGGTTCGTTACTACATTTCTGAAGGAAACCCGCCGAAAGAAGTGAACTGTAGTTACCACGACAAGCACACGCTGCATAACATAGCGACATTGATAAACAGACTTGACAGTCACTCTGTTCCCATTTTAGTAAACAATAAAGATAAACTTGAGTTTTATTGCGGAGAAGCATCAGAACTGCCCATAAATACACTCGGTCTTGAAGTGGGCTTGAAAGAAACATTTCAACGGTTAGTCGAGGTATAGATCATGAGGCAGAATGCAGTAATCATTTATATGTCCCGCATGAGAGATGTGTCTCTTCTTTTTAGAAGCATATCTCTACTTTGTTTGAACTTCAAGTATGTCAGAGATTATCCAATCGTGGTATTTCACGATGATATCGACAAGCCAACTATATCAAACTTTATGGTTGCTTTGCATCGTAGATTTGGATTCATGCCAAATATCAAGTTTGAGTATCTACAATTTGAAATGCCAGAATGGGTATCTACAGATGCAAGTAAATATGTTGTTCCTATGAACGAAGCATGGATGGGATATCGTCATATGTGCCGTTTCCATTCAGGAGGGATATACAAAGATATTCGTTTACAAAAGTATGATTACTATTGGCGATTAGATTCAGATTCCTACATCTATTCTCCAATCAATTATGATCCATTTGAAAAAATGAGATTACAGGGTATAGAATATGCTTATATGTGCGACGAAGAAGGCGAAGTACCCTCTGTTGCACAAGATCTTTGGGAAACCACTGTAAAGTTCATGGAGGAAAATAGCATTCCCATTAATGACTACCTTAAGAGTAGATTGGTAGATGGTAGGTGGAATTACAATATGTTCTACACCAACTTCGAGATTGCCAATTTCTCATTCTTCAGAGGAGAGAAATACATGGCATATTTCGACTACTTGGACAAGACAGGTGACATTTACTACAAGCGATGGGGAGATGCCCCCATTCATTGGCTAGGAGTCAGACTTTTACTGGAACCATCGAAAGTTTGGGCAGTTAATGACATTACCTATCACCACAATGCTTGGATAAGAAACTTGAGTGCTATGCCAAACAAGCAAATTCCTCGAAATGTTATGGAAGTGATAGAGGGGGATGAATATCGCAAACAAAGACTCTTGGTTGGTATGGATCGTTACATAAAGACTGGTGTTGACAAATTAAATTGGGGAGAATAAAAATGTATTCGCAGGCTTTTCAGGATGAATTTGTGGACATTGTTTTGGATTCGCAAAGACAAGGCTTTTATGTTGATGTTGGCGGTGCTTGTTATGACCATAAGAATGGAAGCAACACTCTTATGTTTGAGGAACGCGGTTGGAACGGAATCATCATTGATGGTGAACCAAAAAACAGGATGACATCAAGAAACTGTAACTTTGTAGAGGCTTTCGTCGGAGAAGGAAGTGGTATGCAGTCTCTTGGAAAGATATTGAAGGAACAGGATGTACCGCAACTTGTAGATTATCTTTCAATTGATATAGAAGGACAAGATTACTATGCACTGAAATCCTTTTTGAATGAAGGATTTGAGTTTAAGGTTGCAACGATTGAACACAATTTATACTCAAGAAACCCTTGGGTTGATGCTATGAAAAGCAATATATTCAATATTTTGAATTCAAGAGGATATGTTCGCCTTGTTGAAAATGCGGGGGATCGCGCTTCTCTTGAAGATTTCCATAGGGGATGGGCATTCGAAGATTGGTTTATCAATCCCAAATATGTCACGGTTGAGAATGCTAGACTTCGCATAGAACAAAAGAGAAAAGCAGCAGATGAGTAAATTACACTTGAAGAATGTTACCATTCTTTCTCTGAATTCTGTTGATCCTATACAGAGCGCAAAGGCTTTGTTGTACAGTTCAAAACATATTGATTTTGCCGAAATGATTTTGGTGAGCAACAAAAAACCAAAAGGATTGCCTGATGAAATTAAGTTTGTCGAAACAAATTTACTGACTCATAAAGATTCATCTATGTTTGCATACTTAGAGTTGCCAAATCTTATAAAAACAGACTATTGTTTGAGTATTCACGATGATGGATTTATAATAAACCCACATCTTTGGACAGACGAGTTCTTGAAATACGACTATATTGGTGCGCCTTGGAAGAATCTAGGTCAAAGAAACAGGGTAGGAAACGGTGGTTTTTGTTTGAGAAGCAATAAGTTCATTCAACTCACCCGCTATTTGAATTATCGTGGAACTCATGATGATACAGAACTAACCAATGACTACTATGATTTCTTTGTTCAAAATGGATGTAGATACGCTCCCCTAGAAATAGCCATGAAGTTTTCTCTTGAATCGAAGATACCTGAATGTGAGTATAATCTAGAAAACTGTTTTGGGTTCCACGGAAGAGGATTGCCCGAAACTGTTTCTGTACATGAGGGACAATATCAAATGTTCCAAGACAAGGTAAAAATGCTTGATACAATACAAATCTGATTTCATGTTGACCTTTCCTGAATTTATGCTATAATCTTCTAAATGACAAACGACCGAATTGAATCACTAGTTCTCCGTTCGCTTATTCACGATGAAGAATATGCAAGGATGACTTTGCCATTCCTGAAGCCGGAGTACTTCATGGATCGGACAGAGCGAGTGGTCTACGAAACTATTGCAGAATTCGTGACCAAGTATAATGAGTCGCCCACGGTCGAAACAATCATGATTGATCTCTCCAATCGGGATGGGCTGTCGGAAGAGGAGTTCAAGCAGGGAAAAGAATTGATTAGTCAACTTGCGGACTACCATAAGCCTGACACCAATTGGCTTCTTGACACTACAGAAACTTTCTGTAAAGACAAGGCTTTGTACAACGCGATCATGGAGTCGATCCATATCATCGATGGCAAGGAGAAAGGAAAGACACCCAATGCCATCCCTGAGATCCTCAAGGATGCTCTAGGCGTGTCATTTGATACCTCAATCGGTCACGACTTCCTTGAGGACTCCGATAAGCGTTATGAGTTCTATCACAAGGTAGAGGATCGCATCCCGTTTGATCTTGAGTTTTTC
>Ga0181343_1000851_pt1 | contig 12667 bp, 9 predicted proteins | sample Su13VDMLBSD_FD_130110 | JGI IMG/M metagenome (GOLD analysis project Ga0181343, IMG submission 130110) | Freshwater viral communities from Lake Michigan, USA - Su13.VD.MLB.S.D | ecosystem: Environmental > Aquatic > Freshwater > Lake | place: USA: Michigan | collected 2013-07-15 | reverse complement strand
TAAACCAGGAAAAGGAAAGGCTGCACCAGAAAAGCTTCCATCATTTGTTCATGACAAGAAGACAGGAAAGAAGTATCGCGTAATTGATGGCGATATTCACGACCACAGACACTTAGATCATATTTACAACAGTGCTCAACAAGGAGAAGGTTTGATTGCTGGTCTTCATCTTAAATCTCCTATCTCTGGAGGATTCGAAAAGCAAGTTGCAAAGGCAAATGATTTTGCTGTTGCTTTCGATGATGATGTAGTTGAAATTAATGGCGAAGAAAATAAGTTGAAAGAATCATTTTTAAATTTCTTCCAATCGCTATATTTAAAGGGCTGATATGAACAAACCAAACAAATACGGACATGTCACGACAACTGGTATTCTATCTCAGCAAGCTTTAGAGATGATGAAGAAGCAAGGCTTTGAATATGCTGGCAGCGGAAAGAATTCTGCTGGTGTTGATGAGCATCATTTCATGGCTCCCAAGTTTGGCAAGAGTGCAAAGATGGATATTCTTCAGGGTGGATTTGCAGATTCGTGTGGAACCATGAACAGAATGACCGACATCGAAGATCCACGATCAAGTGAAAATATTGTTGGCAAAGTCAATAATCTTTTGAGAATTCTTGGAACAGCTGAAAACCAGAAAGAACGAAACAAGAAGAAGTTCTCTCGCAAACCCAGCATGTTCTTCAATACACCAAGAGATTTCGTGCAGTTTGGAATTGACCCTCAGAGTCCCGGAGCAGTCAGCGGACGCTTCAAGGATATTGAAGAGGATTAAGGTGTATCGGTTATTGTTAGTGTATCGATTACAGTTCCTAACTGACCATTTATTAATTGTACTGTAAATGCTGAAGGACCTGCTATTCCACCTGTCCAAGTTGCATTATATCTAAGAACAAATATTGCTGTTTCATTTACATCAACATTATAGGTAGTAGATTCTGCGTTTACAGCTGCTGCGTATATATTGAATGTAATTTGATCAGCGGCTCCAACTCTTAGTTTCAAAGTAGCAGCCGTCATATCGGGGTCTACTGTTTTTGCTGTTAGCTTAAACTTGATAGGAACAATTGCTGTGTGATTTACTGTTGCATATCTATTAGCAGAATCTGTCTGTGCTCCTGCTGTAGGAGATAGGTTAGCAAATGGATCTGCCAGAGCAGTTGTTTGACTTGCTGATGCAGCAAAACCTAAAGTATAAACAGGCTGTGCTCTTGAAGCTTGTGATCTTCCTCCGCTACCTTCTTCACCACCATATCCACCCTGAGAACGCATGGCTTCTTCAAAGAGCATTTGTTCATTTAGGCTTCTTCCGTTTGTCTTCCACATTCCGGTTCGTGGGTCCTGGGTATACTTAGCACCCAAATAATCAACATACTCGTTTAGACCGTTTTGATTTTTCTTAAAAGAACCGAATTGGCGAAGGAAGTTATTCATATGTAATATGTAGAAAAATTAGTATAGTTAAAATTTTTAAATTAAAGCGCAGGAACAAATATAGGATTTGACTGATTAATTATTGTTCCAGATGTGAATCCGCCAAATCCATAAGCTGGAGTTGAATTACCCCAGAAGTATAATTGTCCATTTGTATTCAATGCAAACGATGCTCCTACCATTGCGCCAACAAGAACACAATTAGCTGTGGCTGGATTTTTCAGAATTGCCGGAACATTAAGTTTATTATCAGTATTTTCTCCCCAAGCTACTACAGTACCATCTTCTCTTAATGCTACTGCGTGATGATAGCCACCTTCTATTTGTTTGAATGGTCCGGTAGGTAAACCATTATCACCATCTGAATTCAATAACGGCAACGATTCTCCAAACTCGTTTCTATCCCATGCAAAAATAGTTCCATCAGTTTTTACAACATAACTGTTATAATAACTACACGCAATTTTTTCTACGCTGTTTGGGGTTGTTTTTAAGATTTTTACTGTTGGTGAAGTATTATCACCATAAGGAGTTGTCGTTCCGTTACCACTTCCAATTCTGCTGTAAATATTGCTACCATTGTTTTGTTGTGACCCGCTACCTGTAACTACATAGTACCAATTCCATCCCCAAGTTTCTATAGTACCGTCTGTCGTTAATAATAAACTATGAGATCTGCCAGCAGCAATGTCAGAATAAGTATTTGTAGATGTACCAAATAGCGAATTAGGAGATATTTGTCCAGATGATCCAGTATATCCATACGATATAGATCCATTATTCTGAACCATGGGAATGTTTTCAGAACTTTTAGTCCATCCACCATTGTAGGAATAATTTACATTATATGTTTGGCCAGTGGTTTCTCTAGAAAATTGATAATCGTTTGGTGCTCCAGTATGAGGATTCCAATTTAAAACATTTCCCCATGCAAACGATCCACTCATTGGTGTTGGATAATAAGTTTGTCCGGGTAGACCTACATTTAAAATATAAGGGCTATCATATCCTCCTTCTGGATATGATGAATTATAATTTTCTCCATCGTGGAAAGTACAACCAGCTCCTAAAAATCTATATCTTCTTTGGGTTGTAGGAAAAGTCCCATCAGGATCTACACAATCATCAACTCCTATTTCTGCGGAACTATTAAATGTATCTAAGTAAGATGATAAAGATTGTCCGTATTGATGGGAGACATAATTTTCCCAAGCTGTTATATAAAGACTATCCCCTTGAACTGGGCGAGGAATTAATCCAATATCAGTCAAAACAGTATCATGATCACTTAATTGATTTTCTCTATTAGCTCCCCAAACAACTGCTTCACCATTAGAAAGAAGAGCAATGACATGATTTGCTCCAGCAGCTATTTTTGAAATTGTTACACCTTGCAATCTTCTACCTGGTTGTTGGTAGTATTGCAATTGTTTCATAAAATTTTCTGTCTGATCTATAAGATCTTGATCGCCCCAAGATATAACAGTGCCATCAATTCTTAATGCAGTTGCATTTCTATAACCAACAACTATTTGTTTACATTTTCCTATATTTACGGGAGGAGTTAAATCAGCACCTCCAATACCTGTGTTATAATCAGGAGTTACATTGACAATACCATCTCCAATGACACTTCCAATTATACTTGGATCTGGATTTATTCCTGAAATATAATTTACTGTACCGTCAGAAGTAGTATAAAAAATTACATTAGAATATCCAAAAGCTACTGATGAATAATTTTGTTGTAAAGATCTTCTTGCTCCCCCACCAGAATCATCGGCAGCGTCACCAACACCTTCTTGTTCACTAAGAACCATATCACTCAAGGCAGCTTCACTCAAAACTCTGCCATTGCTTTTCCATTTCTTTGTGGTAGGATCGTAGGTATACTTTGTACCAAGATAATCGACATATTCGTTTATGCCGTTTTCGTTCTTTTTAAAATTACCGAAACCACGCAGAAAGTTGTTCATATAGGATATATATTGAGTATGGCTAAAGCTAAAGTCGATAAAAAATTCTTAGCAACCGTGCTTGGTATGGCTGGTCTTGGTGCTCTTGCATTTGGTCATGGAGCATATAAGCGATTTGGCCAATTCAATAAAGAAACAGCTCCACAGGCACAGGTTCAGCAGCAAGCCCCTCAGCGACCACAAAGACCACAGATCAAGCCAAAGGCAGCTCCAGTGGTTACTGCGACGCAGAAGCCTGTAGTGGCAGCTCCACAGGCTCAGACATACGAATTTTCTCATCCCACTATTGAAAAATTTTTAGGCGGTATTGCAAAAGCAGAACATCGCGGAAATAAAAATATTGATCATAAAAAATATGATCCTAGATTGATGATTCGCACTGGTGGTGGGGGAGGATCCTCAAGTGCATATGGTCCATATCAGATTACAAGAAATCTCGCAAGAGGACTTGTGAAGAATCATCCTGCTCTATTTTCACCAATCAAAGATTTTGCAAATGACTTCATTGCTCAGGGATCTCAATTCCTGAAAGCGCAAAATAAAGACAAAGTTCATGGTCTAAAGGCTAAAGGTACTCTTCATGGACCTGAGTATCACGACGATCATATGCGTCTAGGTGATCTTGCTATTCAAGGTCTTGCAAAAGAAAAGAAGATCAACTACAAAGACGGCCTAACTCCAAGAGAGCTAGATACTATGATTCAGACATGGAGAGGTGCTTCTGAAAGAGAAGACCCAGAATATTATAAAATTGTGCGTAGTCATTATTTTAGTGAATAAATGTGATTGAATTAAACGAGGGTGAAATGTTAGCAGATAAATTTTGGCTCAATCCGGATAGCAAAATGATCTGGGTTGCGGATAATCACATCAAAACTCTTGTAGAAAATCCTGTTCTATTTGAATACGATGGAAGAGAAGGTTTGGAAAAACAATTGAAGTTTTATCATGCTCTCTTCGGAACTGATACTGTAAAATATAAAGATGCAGAGTCTTTTTATCAAATTGCAAACGAAAAAGAATACACAGATAAACTAACAGTCTTTGAATATTTTGTTTATGAAAAGGGATTTGTTTGGTGTGAGTATGACGAAAAAGAAAAAATACTTACTCTGAGATCAAACTCTTTACATTTTCTAAAAGAGGGTCTAGACGATCTCAAAGAGAATTTAGATCAATTTAATATTGTTCATCTGATAATGGTATTGATGGATGGACGATTAGTTCGCCATAGACTAGTTGGATCTAATGAAATCAAAATGTTTCTTCAAGAAATGCTTTTGCCAAGAAAAGCAAAGTACATTGAGCAAGTTAAATTGATTGACCCTATTAAGCTAAAAACTCAAAATAAACCCAAATTTACAGATTTTTTTGTTAAAATTATAAATAAAGTATATGCTAAAAAAACAAAAACCAACTGAGGCTCCTGCGAGATTCAAAGCTAATTCTATGAATAGTCTCTTTGAATCCGTCAGAACAGTTTGTGAGAAGAGAGATCATCTTCACGAACAACCTTCTTTATTTGGCGGTGGTGGTGGATTCATGCCTAAACGAGGTGGTGGTGCTTTTGGAAGCCCCGCAACCACAAATCCAACTGGTATAGCAGGAAAGAAATCATCATACTCTGGTAAAAACGATCCAACCGCATATATGCGTTATGGTCTAGGTCTTCCTGCTCTGGCATATACGATTGGGGGTGGAATGGAAGCTGTAGATAAGTTCTTCCCAGAAGTCGGAGCCAAGGGAGCTGAAATGGCTCTTCTTAGCGGTCTTGGTTTGTTGGGTACTATAGGAAAAGCTGGCGGATTTAATTTTGGCGGTACTCCAACCCCTAATAAATTCAGAGGAACTGGTGGCTTTAAAGGCATCTGATGGCCTCTAAAAAGAAAAAGCAAGATATACCACCAATAGATACTGCTTCGCTTCAAGAAACAGAAGCAGCATTTAGAGAAAGAAATTTACAAGAAACTGCAAGAAGGTTGTCTATTCCGCAAGGAGAGCAATCTCCGTTTTCATATACACCAAAAACCATGTCTTTGGACATGTCTGGTCTGAATGAACTTCAAGAACAGTTGAACGAAAATGCAAGAAGATCTTTTGTTGTTGGAGAATTGCAACAGCAAGAAATTCCTGGACCTAGACTTATTGGTGAAGGATTTGAAGAATCCATAGCCGAAAAACAAAATTTAATCTCCCAAAAGCATAATGAAACAAATAAATTTGTAACAGAAACACAAGTTAAAGGTGATGTAAAAGATGGTGAAGAAAAATATGGTGTAAAAACTTTCTTTACAAAAAGTCCTTCTGAAATTTCATCTTTACTTGGTGAAAGAATTTGTAATGTAGAATTTACTCGTTCTACTGTTCCGCGTGGTAAAAGAGTTTTAAGATGCACTTTGAACCCTCAATACATTCCCGGAGGAAAGGGTGGTTTTGGAAATATGGGGGGTCTTGTAAAGGTTTGGGATGTTGAACTGAATGATTATAGAAGTTTCTATGCTTCTACGGTTTCAAAAATTAGTTATGATGATACTCCGGGTCAACCCAGCTAATACATAATGTGTGCCAAGAGATAGCCACGAATTAGATACTTTAGTATATGAAGCTCGTAAAGCTGTCAATGGCTACGAAAAATATTTATTGGATCAAATCGATTGGAGAGATTTGGCGAAAATTATGACTGCTCTAAAGGAAACTTTGGAAGCAATTGAAGGAAAAAAGAAGAATGGCAAGTAGAAGATGCTGTTGCAGCCCACCAGTTGAAAGATGTAGAAACTGCTGTTCGGATTGCATTTCACAACACAAAATAGAAGATAGAAACGGAAACCACACCTTTGCTCTTCAGGTTTCCGGAGATGTAATAACATTACATCAAGGATGTTTACCCACAGAAGGATTTCCAGGAAAATCCGTTAATGATCCTGCAATTAAAATTGAATATGTTCATATAGGGGATTTCTGGACATTCTGGAATCCTGCTTATATGATGAATTTTGATCCGTATTTTCCATCTTGCACAAATTTATTTGGTGATGCTGGGGCAAGAACTGCTAGCGGACAACAAATAAATCTTGACCCTTTTGTTGGCATAGATCAACCTACTGGTGACGGAACGGTATCTAGAAGTTGTATTTTAAGAAATCCTGATTACTCAGAATCTTTAACCGATGACGAAGTTTTACAGGAAATTAAATATTATGCTGTTCACAAAACTCTACCTCCTGCATTTGATACTGTTCAGGAGTACGATCCTTATGATCCAGTAGGAAGCCAATTTCCAGGTGGTTTTGTAGTATATGGCGGTAATCCCCCAGACACAACAAAGTTTAAACACGGAGGAGCTTTAGTATATCGTTATGGATATAATTGCTCGACACCCGAAGAAGATAGTTGTTGCGAATATAATTCAACTTTTACTGGCAGTCTTGATCGTTTTATATTACAAAACAGGTATCAGCCATACGAAAATACAAATACAATTTCTTCTTGCAATTGGCTAGGTCTTACAAAGTATAGAAGAAGAATGCTAAGAACCTACTATCCATGGGCTTGGCAGATATTTAGCTACAACTTGGATTTTTTAATTCCTTTTGGTAATCAATTTACTAGAATAACCACAGATGTAGTACCTGGAGACACGCAAGGAAAATATGGTTCTCCATTACTAGGAACTGGACAAGAACCAACAGGTTGTATAGAATATAATCTCTCTCCAAATTCTTTATATTATGATATAGATGACCAAGGATTCTGTTCTTCACTAAGACATCAATTCCTTGGATTTGCTTCATGTGAACATCATTACGATTCTTCATGCGGATGTTCAGAACCATCTGATAAATTCTTTGAAGGTGCTATTCTTTCTAAATGGGTTCCAAGACGATTTATATTCAGTTGTTCTGGAATCCCTATGTTCGAATTTGATTTCCTAGAAGCCGTAAAAGATGGCGCAATTTCTGACTCAGATGCTCAAAGAGGAATTGAGTGTTGGAAGTCATTCTCTGTCTGGACACCAAATCCAAAAAATACCATAGAAAATTATCAAGCTCTTGAAGAAGAACTACCCTACAACAATCTCGGTGGTATTCCGTACAATGCTACTCCAACATTACAGGAGGCACAGGAAGGAAGAACAATCATCACCAGAATGCGTCAGAATAATTATGAAGGCATGACGGTGAAGGATTGGCGCAGTGAAGCCTATGATGAAATTGTACAGGCAAATCAAATTTACAGAGATGCCATTCGGGAAACCTATATCAGAAGAAACTACAAGATAAGAGCTTCTGCGGGTCTAACTCCTGCTCAAGTAAAGCAAGAAGCCATTGATACTGCAAATCAATTTGATTTGGCAAAACTTCTTTTTGGATCAAATTACGATATAGATTCGTTTGCATCAAATAAAGCTACTTGGCTCACACAGATCTTTCCAAAGCAACTTGGACCTGTAAGAAAAAGATGCCGTCAGAATAATCCAGCAAAAAGAAATCAAATAGCTCCTGCTGATTGGGCAGCAGCTGATCCAACACTTGTAACCAAAAATTCAAAATATGGTTTTAATGTATTAACTCCTAAGTTTATCGTAACCCCAGCATCTGGAAGTCAAAGACTTCTAGGCAATGGATATAACAACACTAATTCTATTAGAGTTGAGAATCCATTACCCAGCGAAGAACAAGAAGGTATTGAAAATATTTGGAAGTTACAGTCTTTGGCATATGCAGATATTTCAAAATATTTGACAACAGCTTTTAATTTTTCTCCTAGCCAAACTAATGTATCACAGCCACTCTCGACAGATGTGTATAATGAGCAAACAAATCCAACTGGTTGGGATACCGATACTTATGGACTTCGTTATAGTGAATTTGATGTACGGATGGATATGATCAATCGTATTTCGCATCTATGCTACACATACTTCCTTACTCAGCCCGGTGGATGGGACTTTGTTGCATGGGGTCCTCTACCCAACGGACCAAAACCAGAAGACAACTGGTGGTGGAGAAGATTTGCTACTATTGCATTCAGAGAAGAAAATGCAATAAATTATTTTAGTTTAGTAAATAGACACTCTCAATTGACAGGATGTGCGCTTACACAATCCATAACTAATTGGGAGTATTCGTGGAATCCAAGCGGAAGAGGATTGCGGCAATAAATTATGTCTTGTAATTGTCTTGGAAATACCTTCATAAACAAAGACGGTCAAGAAGAAAATCTGACCGAGTTTATGTGCGTTGAAATAATTTCCAAGATTCCAGATTGTTGTGATTATTTTACCAGTGAATGTCTTTCTGTTTTATATTTTGATACCACTGCCATTTCATACGAAGGATGTTATGGATGTCCGTCAGATAGCGATGCTTGCTGCAACAGAATTCAGAATTTAGCAAAATCTTTAAATCCAGCAGCAGATATAAATTGCTGTTCTAATTTTGATGGATATTGTGAGCATGCTTATAATATTCTAAAAAATACTAAATCCTCTCCCTGCTATAGCACAGATACTATAGAAGAATATTATATCAGTAATTATTTTGGTAATACTGGTACTTGTGGAGCCACCACTGGAAAAGCTTCTGCATGTGCAGAAGAAATAAATTGCACAGATCCATCAGACCCAGAATGCGTTTTTGCGTTACAATCAAAGCTATTTGATTCAAATAGCGACTGTTATTGTTCATGCACAGAAAATGCTACAAGTTCTGGGTGCATGGAATACATCATTCACAGAAATCCAAAATGCTGTAACTCTTGGGATTCTGAGTGTGATCAACTACTGACTGAACTTACAGATATTCCCGGAACTCCTTGCTTCTTGCAAACACCAGAGGCCAGAAGCTATTTAATACCCAAACCAGTACAATATACTGCCGCTTCAGTAATAAACAGAGAGTTGCAATATGATAATCAGGTATTGCAATTCGGTGCTGGTTCTGATGGTGGTCTTGCTGGTTTTGGTGGTCCTGGTGGTCCAAGCGTATTTGAATGTTGTTGTTCTAGCCCAGACAATCCAATTTATAGACAGTCACAAGCTCAATGCTGTGATGCATGTGATTGTTGCGATACATCTTGTCCTGGTTGTGAACCTCCTCCCGGAGAAGTTCCAACATATATTTTTATAGACTGTGATACAGGTTGCATACAAAACGGAACTGCGCCTGAAGGGAGCGAAGTAACTCTAGAAGAATGTGCAACAACATTCGCATGCGTTGATACTTACCAATTTCAAGATTGTAATACAGGGTGTATTCCAGCAGGACAAGTCTTGTTTGGTTCTGAACAATCTCAAGGTGCATGTGAAACTGCAAATCCGTGTGTAGATTCTTGGTTCTGTAATGGCTCTGTTTGCGAAAGCATCAAAGTAGTTTCTGGTACTGAACAAGGACCAGAAATTTGCGCTACATGTGCTCCACAAACAGTAACTTCATTCTTGTGCCAAGGCTCAGGATACGATAGGCAATGCAACGCAGTGCAAGTTCCAGTTGGTACACCAGTACAAACTTTAGAAGAATGCCAAAATAATTGCACATGTGCAAATTACATTTGCGATACTTTAGTGGGTAACTGCGTAGCAACATCCAATGTGTATTGTCCAACAGCAATTTCTCCAGAAGATTGTGAAGCTGCTGGATGCGATCCTCGTCCAACATGTCCTCATTATGTTTGCAATCAACAATCAGGAGATTGCGAAATGGTAGGAATGATTGATTGCTCTTTTGCAGTCGATCAAGCAACATGCGAGTTAACATGTAATCCCGCTCTTTGTGATAATTATGTTTGTGATCCACAAACAGGGAATTGTTTTTCTTCTGGTCAAGTCCCTTGCTCAGAAGCACAAAACCAGCAAGATTGCGAAAATTCTTGCATTAAGGATGGTGGTGGTGGAGGTTGTGGGCCAACAATATGTGCAGTATGTGATGTAAACTGTGGTTATACTTCATATTCCGGTAATTCAGAAATATTTGCTGCTTTCTGGTCATCACCTTGGGCGCAAGCACAAGAAAATCCTGAATGCTGCAATGGACCGTTTATCGAATCCATTGAATGTCCAGACGGCACTAAGCGAGCAGCCTGCGTTCAACTTGCAGAAGCATATGTTTCATACACACGATTCTCCAAGAAAAAATATATTGTAGAAAAAGATGCGAATGGTGTTTATACCAATCGTAAGATAACCGATCAAGAATTACAAGATTATCTGAATTCAAGAATACGAGTTCCGATTGCATATACACAAGGCCATTGTGGTGGTAAATGCAGCAGCGGTGGAGATCCGTGTAACGATTTTAATAATTGGTTTACTCTACCAGCCTCTTTAAATTTAAATCAAGCATGTATAACAAACGCCCCAGACAATTTGAGCAATTGTTTTACTACATTCTATGATCCTAATGGTACTGGTGGTAAGATAACAATAATTGATAAAATTATACCAGATATCGCTGTTGCGTTTAATAGAACATTCTCAAGCGGTACTGAAAAAATAAAACAAATTGATCAGGTCAAAGCAGGAATAGTAACTGATCAAAGCTCTTACATCGAAACTCCTCAAGTATTCCCTGTGTCTAAAGACGGAGTATGTACTAATGTCGATGAATATGCAAATATGGAATGTAGAAATATTCCATACTTCTATGGGGCGGCAAACCCACCAGAAGGAGTTGTTGCTTTCTATAACTACCCAGAAAGACAGGACACATTTAACGATGATTGTTGCAAGTTCTTAGCAACTTGTAGAGAAGAAGTCACCAACATTTGTGCAGGAAGTTATAATTCTGACTGCGAAAAGAGAATGAGTGATATTTGTCTTGAGAGAGCATCTAGATTCTGCGTGACCTCTGGTTGTGATACTGCTCCAGAAAGCTCAAGAAATAAACAAGATTTTGTTTATTACTTCCAAGGAGTTTCAGCAGGAAATAATTGCGTTATAGCTGAAGATGATGCTTGTTCTGATGTCGGGGATAACAAATGCTTTACTTACAAAAAGCTAGACGCTCTTGATATAGATTTTGTTGATACGTTTGGCGATCCGAATAGACTATACGAAGCTGGTGCTGGTTTAGTTGAGGAAAATAGATCTCCTGCTCAATATAGCGGAACTTGCTTCAACAACAGTGCTTCTTCGCAGAATAATTGTATAAAGGTTCTTCAGACTCTTGCTGATAATTTTAGCAGTTCGGAAAACACTCAAGGTCTGTTAAATTACATAAAGAAAACTACAGGTCTGGAAGATGGTATCACAGTGGCATTCTTTAAGAAGTGTTTATGCTCTTATATGGATCCTCATTCTAGATTAGATACTATTGCGGATTTCAATAACTATCCAATAGATCTTTACTCTGGATATTATAGCAATGATTTCTCAAAGTGCAGAAGATATGATGCTATTGAAACAGTAAATGAGCAACTTGAAGAAAGTGGTTCAGATTTTAGATTTGCTCTAAGAGGATATAGAAAAGATGCAATATTGGCTTACTCTTGTGGAGATAATGACGCAATTGAACTTCAGCTTGAAGGTTTTAAGAGAAGATCATCTTACGCTGTCGTTGGCCATCAAAATGGATTTATACAACCAATAACTTTAAATCCATGTTTGCCATGCAAAGGATTTAATAATTTCCCAGTAGGTGAAGATAATTTAGGCGATGGTACAAATTCTAATTTCATAGAGGACACCGGAAGTAAACTTAATATTGTTGCATATTCTCCGTATGTAAATTATGCAAGTCAGCCAATCGGTCAGATTTTTGCAAGAATGACTCTTGCAGATCAAATAAAGCAAAATAGTATTTTCTATCAAAATGTATGCGAATACATGACTACATTGCTCTGTTCTGGTATTGAAATTTTGCACAGTGCCGAAGTACCACAAAATTATTATAGCGGTACTTGGGATAGTGCTGGTGTGACGTTACCAAAGGATAGATCCGAACGATTTGGTCATATTTACAATGTGGCTTTCAATGAAACTAGTGGCAGATTCCCATATCAAACGATAAGAAATATAAAGGGATATGTTTCGTCCGATACGACTGAAACTGGTGGTATCGGTGGTGGTATAGGCGTATTGGGTAATCATTACGGTAATAATACAGAAAACGATAATGATACAAATAATAAGATCACAGGAGAACGAAGTAGTGGAATGAATCCATGGATGAATAATTCATTTGGCATTCTTCGTGTTCATAAACAAGCTGTACTAAACGGACTCAGTGTTCTTACATGCCCTTTACAATTTGATGCACTT
>Ga0181343_1000849_pt1 | contig 12682 bp, 12 predicted proteins | sample Su13VDMLBSD_FD_130110 | JGI IMG/M metagenome (GOLD analysis project Ga0181343, IMG submission 130110) | Freshwater viral communities from Lake Michigan, USA - Su13.VD.MLB.S.D | ecosystem: Environmental > Aquatic > Freshwater > Lake | place: USA: Michigan | collected 2013-07-15 | reverse complement strand
CTTGTGGTGTACGATAATCTACAGCTTCTTGTTGGGGAGTAGCCATTAAATTGTATGGTTCTGCTTTTGATTCTGGACTCATGAATGATGGTTTTACTGGTAACTTGTCGTCATCATCAATGTTCAACATATGTAATTTACTGTAGTATTTGTTATCTTCTTTAAGATTTCTTACCACTAATTCTTTAGCCAAGTCTTTTCTTTTAAACACCATTTTCTTTAATTCATATTGTAAACCTGCTAAAACTTCATCTGGTGTTACTTTATATTTGATTGCGTCAACATCTTTATCGTATTGACTTGGACTGTATGTTGATTTATTATCATAATCCTCTGGTGGAGGAGTACTGATATCACTTGCAGAACCAGCTATAGTAGGAGCATATTTGAAACCAGCTAATGTGGAATTAGCTTTGAATGCACCAATATTTTGAGATACATCTGGTGAACTGTATGTACCCAAACTAGAAGCACCGCCTAATCCACCTTGTATATAGGACTGTCCTGTGTACATTCTATCTCCCAAATCATTTTCATTTATAGTATTTGACATAACTATAAATATAAGTAAACAACAGTTAATATCTATTATTTTAAACGATAGTTTTGATTGGATGGTAATATCCTGGTTTTGATGGATCAAATGTGATGTTATCAATATTCCAGTTAATATAAGATTCTGAATTCAGAAACGGTTTATTTAATGTATACCCAGATTGTTGTAAAAGTGTTCCCAATCTTAATTCTGAAAACATGTTATCATATTGTCGGGGATTATTAATCATTAAATTGATCATTGATGATAATGTATATCTAGTAAAAAATAAACCTGAAGTTGGTCCTATTCCACCAATATTGGGTATTAATTTTTGAGATTCTGACAATTGTGTATACCAATACCAATTATTTAATGTTTCTTTGGGGTATGTCATGTGACTAAAATTTGACAGAGTTAATGCATTGCCATAAAAACTTTCCAGTGAACAATTACAGTAAGTATCCCATTCTATCACTAAATAAGTTGGTAGATTTGGATAATTTAGATAGAAATCATATATTAATAAATCTGCTTCACTCCAATATTCTCGTTTACTGGTTTCATTTAAAATGTCATTTTTAGGATAACTTTCTTTTCTAGAAACAATGTGTGACCCTTTAATTAAATTATGATTTTCAAATCCTATTGTATATAAGATATTATTCGGATTATATTTCTTAATTAACTCATAATTTCGTAATGTTACATCATCACTTGAATAATGTAAAAATAGTATACATATTTTATTTTTCAATATCATATTATTATATATCATTTAACGGGATGATAAAAGTGAGGTATTTTTACATTAAATTTTATATCGTCTGGTGTCCAACTTATATATTGTTCAATATCATTTCTGCCTGTTTTAAGTGTAGTAAATTGACTCACCAATGTACCTCCACGAATTTCTGACAACATATTATTATATAAAGATTTATTTTTTAATATTTCTTCTGTACATTTTTTTAGAATGTGATTTTTAAAATATATACATGTTGATTGACCATATGAATGTAAATTATTAAATTTGTGATTATTTGGATTTAATTTTCTATATTGTTTCACCCACCACCATTCTTCATCTGCCGGACTTCGTATTCCATTTCCAAAAAAATCAACATTTGTATCAAAAAATTCTTCTATACCAACATTACTAATTGTATCATATTCATATAAAAAATATTCATCATAATTTGGAAACTCGGAATAACCACTGTATAAAAAGAAATCGGGATTTGACCAATCTTCGGTGTGTAAATTGTCTATTTCAACTAATTCTTTGTTTTTAGGATATATTTCCCTATTAACAAATAATGAATTTGGTAATAAATCATATCCATTGAATCCAATTGAAACAACATTCCATGTAGGATTTAATCGTTTAACAAGATTGAATCTATTAATTGTCAATTCATCTACTTTATGGTGACTAAATAATATAATCTTTTTATTCATAGATTAAATTATATATTTTATTGTATTTAACAATTTTCGTTTATTTTTCTCATTTACTTCCAAAAAATGGTGTCTGATATTATCACAATTGTTTTTTTGAAATTCAAATAGATCTTCTTTATTATTCAATGTATCTTCAAATTTTGATTTATCTACAAAATAACCTTTTCTAAGTTTATATAATGGATTTGATAAATATTCATAATTTATTACAGATGTATAAATTGCTTTAATTGGAATAAATTTAACCAAATCAGGATCTAAATATTCTTTAAATACAGGTATTTCACTGCAAATTACTAATTTACCACAACTCATTGCTTCCCATAAATAATGTCCCCATGCTTCATATAAGCTACAACATACATGAATGTTATGGTTATTAAGTTCATATACTAATTCATTTTCATTCAAATATTTATGATTAGCATCAAGAATATTAATTTTTTCTTTATAATTCCGAATCAATTCATGATTTTTTTGTATAGACTTTCCTTTTAAGAATAATATTTCTTTATTATTTTTTGTAAAAAAATATCTGTCTAGACTAAAAAATCCAGTAATAATTATATTTTTATGATATTGATCTAATATTGATTTGGCATATTTAGATTTAACAAATATATAATCAAAATTATGTAGATAAATTAATTCATCATTGGACAACCATTCTTCATTTGGAATTAAAATGTTAATTTTATTATCATTCATATATGTTTCATATATGTTTTGTATAAAAATTCCAATATCACTTTTTCTATTTATGATTTCTTTTGAAATATCGTATATAACCACATCAAATTCTTTTAAAACTTGAGTTAATAAAATTATATCATTTTTTAAACCGACTCCATTATTCCAATAATATATATTGACTTTTATCATGATGTTTAACAGTTTAAATTAAACAAAATTAGGCATTTGTCCCATTGAATGTTCATATAAAGAACTATTTGTATTTAATACTTTTTGTATATTCAACTGTTTAAGTACTGATTTTTCCAACCAATCTCTACTTTCAACCAACTTTTCTCTTGTTATATAGTCAGTATAGACAAACGAATTATAATTTCCAGGAATACCTTTATAATATTCATATTGAGTAAAGTTATCTACTTCTACTGAATATAAAGTATCTCCATTGGTAGTATATTTCCATATTCCATCTTCTACCATTACCGAATCATCATAGTACTTACTGCCAGGTATTACAGTAATAATAGTTACATCAAATTCGTCCGGTTTAGATGATAACAACCAATCATATGTTTCTTTTATTGTTTCATTTGATTCACCAGGATGTCCAATGCTCATAAGAGCTTTAATACCAATACCATATTTTTTAGCAATTTCTATACATTTTGTATTTTCTGCTTTAGTTGCTTTTTTATTAATGTTTTTTAGTATCTTATCACTTCCAGACTCAAATCCAACTAATAATTTCTTAAATCCGGCTTTTGACATTAATTCTGCTTGTGTTTCATTAAATAATTCAGCCTTAATACATCCTCTGAACAAAAATTCTACATTATGTTGTTTTTGATATTCAATTAATTCTTTTAATAATGAATATATACTTGAATTCAAATTTAATTCGTCGTCATAAAACATGAATGCTTTAACATCGTATGTCTTATAAAGTAAATCTATTTCTTTTATAATATTATCAACTGATCTATTTCTTATCTTTCTAAATGTAGGGCTATTTCTTCCACTACAAAAGCCACAATTAAATGGACATCCAAGTTGACTTATTAAACTTAAACCTCTAACTCCATTTATTGTAAACTTATAAGAGTTTACATCAATTAAATGTCTTGCTGGAAATGGAAGTTCGTCAAATTGTTCATCTTTTAAAAATAAATCAGACTTAATATCATCTGCATCCACATATTTATCTCCATTAATTGCTTTAAATACAGCAAGTTCTCCATCACCACATACCAATGTATCAAATTCATTTTTTAATTGATTCATTGATTTTGTAGCTCTACCTATTACATTCTTGTTTTTTTCATTCTTATATGCAGAATTGATTAAAGTAACATGCGGTCCACCTAATATCACTCTTTTATTATATTGTTTTAATACTCTATTAATTTCTACTACATTTGGTAATTGTGGTGTAGTTGTTGTGATTCCAAATAAAGCATCTTCATTTACGTATTGTTTAATCGTATTGATATAATCTTTATCACCTGACAAATCAATTACATTAACATCATAATGTGATTCCAATACTGCAGCTATTTTTAGTATACCCAATGACATGAATACTTTTTCATCTAATAAAAAAGGTGATGGTGGTATTATTAAATGAATTTTCATATATTTATTTGATAAATATGGATGCTGTATATCAATGTTACCAAAAAAATCATCAAGTTGAATTTGTATTAGAAAATTTTTATAAAAATGGTGGTGATGTTGTATATTTATCATCAGATGTCGGTAATGATTTTTCTTATCTCAAAGAAATTTATAAAGACAAATTAATTTATAAATATAATTCAGAAAAAACATGGTGTGGACTTGATGGGTGGCAATCTAAATCACAAGTCTTACACTGGATTATATGGTATACTGAAGCATGCCGTCAATTAAAATCTGACCATATAATTTTATTGGAAGACGATGTTTATATAAGAGGTGATTTAAATAAAATAGAAATACCATATGATATTATGGGTCCACCTTCACATATACATAATCAAATAGATAATTCAATTGAAAACTATGCAAATTCAATTGATAAAAAAAATATACGGTTAAAATATTACAGTGGATGTGGTGGTAGTATAATGAATAGAAAAATTATTGCTAACGGAGAATTTACATATTTAACCAACAATCATTATGAAAATTTAATAGAATTATCATACAAAATGAAATATTCAGATGCATTACTTACTACATTATTCAGATTGTCAGGTTGTCAAAATGGAACAAATCAAGATTATACAGAACCTTGGTTAAATCCTAATTGGATGAATACAACAGAAAAAATTGTTCATCAGTATGAATATACAAAAAAATAATTCTATATTTTTTTTAACTATATATATTTTAATGGAAAAGTTTAATACAGATTTATCTAAACAAGAATTAATTGATACATTTGGATATGGATATTATGAAGATTGGAAATGTTATGAATATGACGCAGAACAAGAAATTGTTGAATCATGTATAAAACCTTTTTATAATGAAAATCATAGTGTGATGGAGATTGGATGTGGAGGAGGAAAATGGACATTAAATTATTTATCTCCTAATTTTAAAAAAATCTACGCACTTGATGTTATACCATGTGTAATGTCACTAAAAACAAATATTCAATATATTGAATTAAATGAAAAAGATTTTTATTGTACAAATATAGAAGACAATAGTATTGATTTTATATGGAGTTTTGGTACATTTTGTCATTTTAGTGTTTTTGCGTGTGAAGAATACATGTCAAATATTTATAAAAAATTAAAACCAAATGGTAAAGGTGTAATCATGTTTGCGAATTGGCCTCGTAATTTTAAATACAAAAATTATTGGACAAAAACAGACATATATTCTCAACATGGAAATTGGTATTATAATGATGAAAAATATACAATTGAAATGTTAACTAAACTAAAATATAAAAATATAAAAGATTTACTTCCAAATTTTAGAGATTCATTAATATATTTTGAGAAATAATATGAATACAATTATTGCATTCAATACAAAAAATAACCAATATAAAATTTCGCAGAATGCAATGGAAAGTATTAATGCAGCATGTAAACGATGGAATTGTAATTATATTCAAATTACAAATTCATTACAACCAGATACATTTTGTGATATGTTTACAAAATTATATCTACCATTTCATACACTTAATTATGATAGATGTTTATATTTAGATACAGATATTTTTATTAAAGATGATGCACCCAACCCATTTGAATTATTTTTTGATCCTGAAAAAATATATGTAGTTCGTGATTTACAACAAGAAGATGTAGATGAATCATATAAACTTTCATTTAAAGAAACTCAATTATGCGGACCTTGGTATCAACAATGTAAAAATGCATTACAAGTTAATGTTTCATACGAAATATACAGAGATTGGTTTTTTAACGCCGGAATGTTTATGTATACACCAAAATTACATATTTATATATTTGAACATATTGTTTCTAATTTATATCGTATTGATCCAAGTTATCGTAACACTCCTCCTGTAGAACAAGCATTATTAAATTATGCATTTCGGTATCATTTAAATGATAAATTAACATATGTTTCAAAATCATGGAACTATATAGATCCTCCATTAGAAAAAGAAACTATGGAAGGATATATTTATCATTTTACAGGATTAAACTATTCTAATTTAAAACCACATTTACATACATTTTATAAATGGAAAAATCAAATATAAATATTGGAATTATAACCATCGCAACTGGCGATCAATATGTTGCATTAGTGAATAAATTGTTAAAATCAATTGACACTTATTTTTGTAATGAATGTGTTAAAACACAATGTGTAATTACGGATCAACCGCATAAATTTTCTAATTTGGAAACACATACAATTATTAATTTGCCATCACCATTAATTACATTATTGCGTTTTAAATTTTTCAATGATATAAAACATATATTTAATAATTGTAGTTATATCTATTACATAGATGCTGATTGTGAAGTTGTACAGTCTGTTAATTTAATTGATATTATTCCCGATACACATGATCAGTTTATTGTTACGAGACATCCGTGGGCTAGTAGTAGTGATAATACATGGATTCTTGAAAATAATCCAAAATCTGAAGCTTATATAGATAATGTAAAAGATTATTTTCAAGGATCTTTTTATGGTGCTTCAAATAAATCATTTTTTACTATGACAGATGCATTACAACACCAAGTATCTATTGATTTAAGAAATAGAATAATTACTAAATGGTTTGATGAAAGTTATTTTAATAAATATATGTTCAATAAAAATTACAAAATTTTATCATCGGAACAATACGCACAACCTACCAAACATGGAATTTTACCACATACTAAAATACATCATCAAAATGCTCACACCTGTTGATTTTGTTGTTGTTTTTCATACCATGACCAGTCTTTTGTCAATGATTTAAAATCACTTTTATTATCATGTTGAATTGAAAGTTGATCAACAAGTGGAGGCATACAAATGTAAAATGGTAACTTTTTAAGTGTCTTTTTTTGTATTTGTATATCAATATGTGACCATGCAATACTATTTGTTTCAATTAATGTTGGTAACGCTGATTTTTTAATCATATAACCATGTGTACACATTGGAGGATGTATTGATGTCAATATATTTGATGTAATTTTTGTATTGTATTCATCAGAAGTCAGACAACAATGTCCCAAAAATACATATTCCCAATTAGAGGGTAATTGGTTATAGTAATCTATAAATTTATTTTTAAAATCAGTAGTTAATACTAAATCATCTTCAAATATAATTATTTCATCATACGGTAAATATTGTAATGTTTTCCATAACATTAAATGTGATAAAATACAGCCAATATGGCCGGATGAAATAAAATAGTCTGGTCCATCTGGATTGTCATCTTTATATGGTATAATAGTTTTTAATCCAAATGTGGTACCATTAATTCCTTCAAAAAAAGTAACATCTAAATTATGTTGTTTAAAATGTTGTTCAGCATACTCTTTTCTTTTAGGAGTATTTTTCAATGTCAAACAAAATATTTTTGGTATCATATTAAAAATAATATTTATTTCTAAAAAATAAATAATTTATATCGGAAAAAGAATCTGAAGGACTGTATATTTCCGGATAATTTTTGTTTCTTCCAATTTTTAAAATTTTATATTTATTAAAATCAATTAAATTTAATAAATCATTGTGATTATCTTCACAAAAATCATGAAGTTCAATCCAAAGATTTGGAGTATAATCTTTTAATATTTTTTTTGTTCCGTTTAATACTTTTATTTCTTCTCCTTCAGTATCTATTTTTATAATAGAATTATCTGTAATATCAGAATAAAAATTATCTAAACATAAAGTCTTACAATTTTTAATTGGTTGATATAAATCATTATTAAATCTATAAAAGTCTTCTTTACTAAATGTTTGTATTCCATTTTTATTAGAAACAAAAGCATTATGAATTTCTACATTTTTAATATTATTTAATTCAATATTTGTTTTCAAAATATTATAATTATTAGTATCTGGTTCAAGTGAAATTACTTTTTTTGCGATTCTTGAAAAATTAAGAGTATAATGTCCATGATGAGCACCAACATCAATTATAGTATCTATATTATTATTTAAATCAACATTCAATGTTTTATACATTTCAATCAAATATGCATTTATATCATTTTGATTTAAAATATCATTCCAATCAATTTTATTATAAAAATATAATATACCATATAATATTTCCAAAGAAATATAATCTCTATATCCTTCATAGTCTTGTTCTCCTACATCATACCATATTTTTCCTGTTCCATCATCAATAAAAAAATTAAATTTATTGTGTGGCAATCCACATCTTGTTTTTATTATTTTATTCATTTTTATATAAATACATATTTAGGTTATCATTTTCAATTGTCTTGATACAATTGTAATTTTTTATTTCTATAATATCTTTTCTAAAAATTAATATATAATTTGAATCAATATAGTTTATAATATCAACATCACAATCTTTATTTATAACCAACAAATCTGTTTTTTGTTTTATTATATCACTAGTATTTAATAGTTTTATACTAATATTATAATTAAAAAGATAATTTAAATGATGACATATATCATGACAAAGATCAAATTTATCATCGTATGATATTAATTCTTTAGGATTTAAATGTAAAAGTAAACGAGACACATAAGCTCTTTGTGTTTTATATTCAACAATATTAGTTATGTTTAGTTCTTTTAATTTTAAAATTTCATCTACAAATGGATATATATAATTTTCTTTGTTGTATAGATTCAAATCTTTTATTTTGTTTTTGCTATATTCGATTTCGAATTTATATAAATCTACATCTTTTTGATTTATACAATGATTGATTGTATTTTCATGTATATCATTAGCACTTAAATTATTTTCTTTCCATTTAAAAAGAAAATAATATAAATTTCTTTGTTTAAAATCAGAATAATAAGGAGCAATCAAAACTTCTCCTGTTCCTCTTCTATTTCCGATTACTTCAGTTTCTTCACAATTATTTATATAACTTATAGATTTGTAACCGATACAATTGTGAGAAATAGTTGAATTTGCTTTTTTTCTTATTGTTTCTGTCAAGTCTGAATCTTCATAGTAACATGGCCATATATTATCATCGAATAATCCAATACATTTAATCCATTCTTTTGATGATATAAATGATGCCCAATGATTACACCATATTAAATGAATATTATTATTTTTTTCTTCCGTAAATTTATTAAAAATTGATTCTAATGATGTGTTTTTAATAAAATAATTATCATCACACATAAATAAAATGTCTTCATTTTGATTTAACTTAATAATTTCATTAATTGCTCTGCATGTACCATAATTATAAGCATTTTTAATTATGGTAATAGGTATATCAATTTTTTCTTTTAGATGATATCCGATTCCATTATCACTAATATAAATTTGTTTTGGCCATACATTTTGTCTAATAATATCTTTAATTAGATCATCCAAATAATCATACCGATTATATGTTATAATTCCGATAATAAAATTTTTTGTTACATTCATATCTTTATAATTCCTGTCTTTTCATCATTTAATCCGAAGCTAACAACAAATTTACCATCATTTTCAATTACACCACATGGAAAAACTACTAACGGACTAATTTCATCCAAAATTCTTTCATCTGATTCATTTCCATGTAAAATTGGTTCACTATCAATATGAACAATTTTAAATGGAGGAATACTTTCAAATTTGTAATATCCCATAAAGTATTGTCTTTTAGGAAATCTCCAAGGTAAACTACTATGGAAAAAATTGTGGTAATATCCATCTTTTAATATTGGATTACTTCCCATTCTACATTCACCAAAAATCCATTCTTTACTAATATCTTTAAAATTTTTATATTCTGTTATTACCTTATTTGTTTTTAAATCTACTTCAATAATAACATGTGGATTCATTCTATATACAATCATTAAATTTCCATTACATATAAAGAAAGTCCAATTTTTTTGATGATTTTTATTTTCGTCTATACTCTTTCCATTACCATCATATTCTATATGAATATTATCAATGTGATTGAAATTTTTATCAAATACTAATATTTTTTGATGTATAAATTTTACTTTATTAAATTGATAATTAGCACACCCAACATAATATTTATTATCATGAACTAATACTCTAGGATCTTCATATTGTTCATTATCAATTTCATCGATAATTTTTAAATTCAAATCTTTTATTATATTATAGTTTTCATCCAATTCATATAATTTTAAAGTATTTTTAAACTTTTTAAATCCTATTAATATAGACTCTCTCGTCATTAATAATAATTTATTATCATAACCTTTAAAAATACAAGAGTTAAAATAAAAGTTTTTATTTGTATATGGTAAATCTACAATTTTTACATCATTCGATTGATTGAAAATACTATCTTGTAGTTTGGATGATATATATCCATGTAAATTTTTTTCAATTATATTATAGATATATTTATCAATATGATTGATATCTTTAATAGAAAATGTTTTAAATGTATTATCAATATAATTTACTTTAATATTAAATAATTTAAATGATAATTCTCTTTCATCATCTAACTCTGGCTTTATTTTTTTAGGAACAAAATATGGTTGAAAAGTTTCTATTTTGGAACCTTCAACTGTAACTTTATTAATTCCATTATAAACTAATTTTCTTTCACCATTTATTTCTATAAATGTTTCTTTATCAAGAGATTCAAATTCTAATTCAATTGACTTTATTGAAGAATGATATATATAAAATTCACTTGATTTACCCATCCATCTAAATGGTATTTTATTATCATATTCTATATCATGGAATCCGTTTCCAATTGATATCTGATATCTTTCATAGAATGTTTCATTTTTTCCAAATAATGCACAATTTAACAATTTACTGGCGTGTTTTTTATCTGCTATAGCCCATTTATATGTGTCGTCTAATTTAAATTGGAAAAAAACACTTTCATTTTTATCTAATGAATTAAGTTTATAATTCACTAAACCATCATAATCTTTACCTAGATATTCCGTATGTCCACCATAACCAGTAATAATTACTTTTTTATCATTATTAAATGCATCAAATGCACCTAAACAAAATCCTTCCGTCTTAGTTAAATGAAAATAACAATCTCCGATATCATGTAAAGATTTAATTTCGTCATAATTTAAATTGTCTTTAACATAAATGATTGGTGCATGATTATATTCACTCGTTACTTTTATTATTTCTTCTACACATTTATCTTGTTCTTCTTTAGAATAATTTAATTTAAATGTTTTTACTATTAAAAGTACATTATCATCTGATGTAAATGTATTACAATATGATTCAATTGTATTTAGTATTCCTTTTCTTTCAATTAATTGACCTATACAATAAAATTTATACGATTTTTCTAAATTTAGAATATCATCGGATTTACATAAAATCATACTCTTAGATAAGAGATGTTTTAATCCAGTTTTTTTGTAAGGATAATCTACATAAATGTGTGGTTCAACTATAATAGGTTTAGTTACTCCACTATTAATAAAACATTCTTTATTCCACTTCGTAGGAACACTTACAATATCAACTATACTAGCATTAATAGAATCAACCCAAGATGGTAATAATTTTTCAAATTCCCATACCGTTCTACCAATAAGAGTTTTTCCTTCTAAATTGACATTAGGAGCATTTTTAATTACATTGGTCCAAATATCAGGGGTAGAATGTACAATAATTGTATTGTAATTAATATTAACTGATGTACATGAATTTAAATATTGATGAAATCTATCATTTTCATTAACTTCATCACTGCAATTAAAGTATTGAGTTTTTACTGGTATCTTTTTACTAATGTAGTCGTAGATATATCCTTTAGCCGCATTAGCATATCCACTAGTACCATTCTGACAAATATACAATATAGATTTATCTTTATATAAAAAAGTATTGGACATCGTAACATTATTCTTTCTAAAGATATAACTATGTAGTAAATTAAATTTGTCAATAGAAACCATTATTTTAAATCTTTAAGTAACTTTGCAATACAAGCCATGAAAGTAATCTCACGATTAACCACCATAGCACTTTGATATATATATTCCGCCAAAGTTAAAATTACAAGTGTCTGTTTATTATTTGAATATTCATCCACCTTATCAAACAACACTTCATAAATCTCTTCATAGTGTTTGATATCACTATCAGCAACTAATTGCCTAATATCATTAAAAGCAGTTGAACTACGACTCTTTAATAAGTCTACAATCTTGTTCTTAACATCAACATTGGTACTATTCAATTCACTAATTTTAATCTTATTGTCAATAACACTCTGTTGACTGTAATTAAGAATCTTACGAATGTCTGGATAGTATGTGTTAACAATATATCCCAAATCTTCTGGTGTGTAT
>Ga0181343_1000848_pt1 | contig 12712 bp, 17 predicted proteins | sample Su13VDMLBSD_FD_130110 | JGI IMG/M metagenome (GOLD analysis project Ga0181343, IMG submission 130110) | Freshwater viral communities from Lake Michigan, USA - Su13.VD.MLB.S.D | ecosystem: Environmental > Aquatic > Freshwater > Lake | place: USA: Michigan | collected 2013-07-15 | reverse complement strand
TTAGTTAAAATACTTGATACTGAGGGTATAGAGTATGATAAAAAAGATATAGTTAATATTGTTAAAAAAACATATCCTGATTTAAGACGAGCAATTAATATATTACAAAGTAATTCAGTTAAAGGTAAATTAATACTTACTGAAGTAATTGATAGTAATTATATTGAACAAATTATTGATGAAATTAAATCTAAAAAGAAAACAACATTTAATAATATTAGACAGATTATAGCAGATAACAACATCAATGACTTTACTGGGTTATATAAATCATTACATGATCATTATTCAACTCCTGAGACAACAATTATAATAGAAGAGTATTTATTTCATAATACAACTATAGCTGATAAAGAAATTTGTTTTATGGGATGTATAGCTAAATTATTGAGTATATGAGTAAAATAGATTTTTTAAAAAAATATAACAATATATGTTCTGAACTAGGATTACAACTTGATCCTCGTGTTGAGTATGGTTTAAAAATATCTAAGAGTAATATCAATACAGATAAAATTAATATTAGTGTTAGGAAAGGAGAAATAACTAAAGATAATTTTATATACATAGTTGAAAATTTATTTGATTATCCTGATAAAGCTATTAGTTTTATTAATAATGCTTTCAAAAAACATAATGAAGATATTCAACACATGTATGTTGGTTATTCAAATGGTTTTAAAGAAGTATATTTTGAAATATATGCACCTGGAGAATCATCTTATGTTTTATCATATGATGAGAATGAAGACAAAGTGAGTGAATATTTCGCAGATGACTTGATTGATATTATAAAAGAAGTATCTGACCTAGTAAAAACAGAAACCCAAATAATATTACCAGAGTATATTTTTAAAGGAGGATGTATTAAGAATAATAGCATTTATTATCTTTTAATACTTGAACCTTTATCTAGTATGTCATCTATTTTGAAAACCCTATGTCAGAAATTATATTTAGATCATTATAATGAATTTGAGAAATGGATTGATAGTTATGATGGTTATCAAATAAGTAATTTAGGTTATACTAAAATAAACAATGAAGTTTTTTTAAATATTTACGTCACAAAAATAATAAATGATGGAACAACAACCAATTAATCTAAACATCAGTTTGGATAAAACAGTTGAAATAGTTTGCGACAAATGTAGTGGTAAAGTATTTCAAGAAGGATTGATGCTTAGAAAAGCATCTAAATTTTTAACTGGTACAGCTCAAGATGCTCTTATTCCATTGCCTGTATTTAGTTGTGCGGCATGTGGTCATGTTAATGAAGAGTTTTTACCTGAACCATTGAAAAATAAAGACATTGAATCTATTTGATTGGTTAAATGAGATAACATACCATAAGCGTCCGTGGTCTACATTTACGGATGAGGATAAATCTGAGTTTAACACTTATATAATTAATCGTTTTATAAGTATGAACTCAAGTTATGTTGATGTTGTTAATTTAATTCAACGCTACCCAGATTGTCCTAAAAGAAAGGTATATCAATTTTATTGTGAATTATTACCTAAACAAAAAGCATTCTTTAAATATATTAAAGCGAGTGCTAAGAATGATCCTGAGACAATTAAAGCTATAGCTGAATATCATCAATGTAGTACTCGTGAGGCTAAAGAATATATTAATATATTAAATATAGATACTATTAAAAAAGAACTTAATTTGGGGCAACCAAATACAAATAAAAAAAGGAGAAAAAAAACATGATTACATTTGTGTTAGGTGTTTCAGCTACTATAGTGGTTGGGATGCTTGTTTGGTTCACAATTGACACTATTAAGTCATTAAAAAGGATCAAGCAATTAGAAAAAGAAAAAGAAAATTTATGGTTAGAAATTCAACACCGTTGTGACTCAATTGAACGTATGTTGGATGAAATTCATCGTGGTGTGTCTCAGAGAATTGATGAAAATTATAGTTATACTGATTCACGACTTGATAAATTAGTTAATACAATTGAACGTGATTACGTTTCAAAAAAGAATAAATTAGACAATTCAATAGATTATAATAATTAACCCACTTGGTTGCCCTAATTAAGTTAATTAAATTTACTATATGAGTTATATATCAGATTCAAAATCATATCGTGAATATATGATAATGATGGAACGTGAACAAGAAATATTAAGAGAAAAAAATCGTATGCAACATACTAAAGACAATATCACAAATCAAGTAATTGAAGATTTAAAATCTAGAGCTGAACGTGGTTATAAAAAATATAACACAACATTAGGTGAGAATAATAAAGATGATTATATGAATCATTTATATGAGGAATTATTAGATGCTGCTCAGTACATTAAAAAAGAACAATCAATTATTCCTGACATTCAGAAATTGATTGATGAGAGTATTAATAATGAAGATTTAGGGGCTAAGATAAGAAAAATATATGGCAAAAAGTAAATTGACTGAGATTGAGCTTAAGATAAAAAATTACCAACTTAAAGAAGTTGATTATAGGTATCAATCTACAGTGTCATACTCTCAATATTCAATATGGCGTAAATGTCCTCATCAATGGTATTTGGCTTATGTTAAAAATTTAGCTCCATATTCAGCCTCAATACATACTGTGTTTGGAACTGCTATTCATGAAACCATGCAACATTATCTCAAAGTGATGTTTGAACAAAGTGGAGCAGCAGCTGATAGAGAGGATATTATTGGATTATTTAATGAACGTTTTAAAACAGTTTATAAAGAACAATATGAACAAACTAAACAACATTTCTCCAATCCAGATGAAATGAGAGAGTTTTATGAGGATGGGATTAATATACTTGAGTGGTTTAAAAAACATCGTTCTCAATTTTTCACTACTCGCAATGTAGTATTATTAGGTATTGAGATGCCTCTAATGGTTGGATTAACTAAAAATTTATTTTTAAAAGGTTATATTGATTTTGTATTGTATGATAAAGACTTAGATAAAGTTTATATCTATGATATTAAAACAAGTAGACAAGGATGGAGAGATAAAGATAAAAAAGATGATATTAAACTAGCTCAAATATTACTTTATAAAGAATATTTTGCTAAACAATATAATATTGATGTTGATAAAATTGAGGTTGAATTTTTTATATTGAAGAGGAAAATATGGGAGAATGATGCTTTTGCTATACCTTACATTACTGAATTCAAACCAGCGAGTGGTAAAATTAAACGTAAACAAGCAGCTGAGAAATTTAATATGTTCCTAACTGAATGTTTTGATAATGAAGGTAAACATGTTATTAAAGAGTATTCTAAAATAGTAAGTAAAGATTCTTGCACATATTGTCCATTCAATAATGACAAAACACTTTGTAATAAAAATGTTGTTTTATAGTCTCTGTATATATTTATATACATAAAATGTATATTATATGGGAGATAGTAAATTAACAAGTGTTAAAGTTAATGAAGAATTATTTGAGGAGTTTAAAGTATTATGCGTTAGAACAAAATTCTCGCTTCAAAAATTAGTTGATAGGAGTATTCACTTATATTTAACTGACGAAGACTTTAGAAAAAAACTTCACAATCATACAAATTTATCTTTATCAGGTAGTCAAGCTTAAAAATTATTTAAACACGTTATGAAAGAAGGTTATTTACCACAAGCGCAAAGGAAAAAAATCTTATTACTCTGTGATGACATCCGTTTCACATCTGGTATAGCTACTATAGCTAGAGAAATAGTAGTTGGAACTGCCCATAGATTTAATTGGGTAAATGTAGGCGGCGCTATTAATCATCCAGAACAAGGAAAACGCCTTGATATTAGTTCTGACACTAATATTCATACAGGCATAAATGACTCAAGTGTCTTTATATATCCTGTTAATGGATATGGTGATCCACAATTAATTAGACAATTATTAGAAATTGAGAAACCAGACGCGTTAATGTTCTTTACAGATCCTAGATATTGGATTTGGTTATTTCAAATAGAGAATGAAATCAGAAGGAAAATACCTATGATTTATCTTAACATTTGGGATGATTATCCTGTACCGATGTATAATGAACCATATTATGAATCATGTGATGGTTTAATGGCTATATCAAAACAAACTCATAATATCAATAAAATTGCTTTAGCTGAAAAAATTGAGAATAAAATATTAAGTTATATACCACATGGTATTAATGAGAATATGTTTTATCCTATTAGTAAAAATGATCCTAAAATTTTAGATGTTAAGAAAGCTATTTTTAAAGATAAAGAATATGATTTTGTTCTAATGTTTAATTCTAGAAATATTAGAAGAAAAATGGTGAGTGATACTTTAGCAGCGTTTAAAGTATTCTTAGATAAATTACCTAAAGAAAAAGCTGATAAATGTGCTTTTGTTTTACACACTCAACCTATTGATGAGCATGGTACTGATTTATACGCGGTACGTGATATGTTATTTAATGATGAACAATGTTCTCAAATATATTTTTCTGATCAAAAATTACCTTCAGATAGTATGAATTTACTTTATAACACATCTGATGCTGTTATATTATTAAGTTCAAATGAAGGATGGGGATTAAGTTTAACTGAGGCTATGATGTGTGGTAAAATGATCATTGGTAATGTCACTGGTGGTATGCAAGATCAGATGAGATTTGAAGATGAGAATGGTAAATGGGTTGAGTTTGATTCTGAATTTTGCTCTAATCATTTTGGCACTTATAAAAAATGTGGAGAATGGGCTGTACCAGTATTTCCTAGTAATATGAGTATACAAGGTTCAATCCAAACACCTTACATATTTGATGATAGAGTTGATTTTAGAGAAGCAGCTGATGCGATTATGAAGGTTTATGAGTTGGGAAGTGAAGAGCGTGAACGTAGAGGCAAATTAGCTCATGATTGGGTTACATCAGATGAATCAATGATGTCAGCTTCTAATATGAGTAAAAATGTTATAAAACATATTGATAAAGTTTTGGCTACATGGAAACCAAAACCTAAATTTGAGTTAATTAAAACAGAACCAATTAAAAGAAAATATATTCGTCATAAATTAGTTTATTAATAGTTATGAAACCATTATTAGTTATAAGTTGTCCTGTTGAAACAATGTCTGGATACGGGGCTAGAAGTAGAGATATTATTAAGGCACTTTTAAAGTATGATAAGTATGAAATTAAAATTATCTCACAACGTTGGGGTAACACAGCATGGAATGCTTTAAACCCTAATAAATCAGAAGACAAACAAATATTAGATTTAATCTGGAAAGAAAATCAATTGCCTAAACAACCTGATATTTGGATTCAAATTACCATACCAAATGAATTCCAACCAGTAGGGAAATATAACATTGGTATTACAGCTGGTATTGAAACTACAATTTGTGATCCAAGTTGGGTTGAAGGTATTAATAGAATGAATCTAACATTAGTATCATCACAACATGCTAAAGATACTTTCTCATCAACAACATTTGATAAAATAGATAAAAACACAAATCAGAAAATAGGTACTATACAGTTGGAAAAACCAGTTGAGGTATTATTTGAAGGAGCTGATTTAAATAAATATTTTCATATTGAAGATGATAATTTAGAAGAAACTGATTTAGTGTTATCATTAGATGAAATAGAAGAAGATTTTTGTTTCTTGTTTGTAGGTCACTGGTTGCAAGGTAATATAGGTGAGGATAGAAAGAATGTAGGTTATATGATTAAAGCATTCTTAGAGACATTTAAGAATAAAAAAATAAAACCAGCTTTAGTTCTAAAAACATCTCAAGTAAATAATTCTATATTAGATAGAGAAGAAATACTTAAAAAAATAGATGCTATTAAACAAACAGTTAAAGGTGATTTACCAAGTATTTATTTATTACATGGTGATTTAGAGGATAAAGATATAAATGATTTATACAACCATGGTAAAATAAAGTCTATGATATCATTAACTAAAGGTGAAGGATTTGGTAGACCATTACTTGAATTTAGTTTATCTAAAAAACCTATTATAGCTAGTAATTGGAGTGGACATTTAGATTTCTTACACCCAGAATATAATGTTTTAGTAGGAGGTAAATTAACTAATGTACATCAATCAGCTCAAGCTAAAAACATGATATTAGGTGAAGCTCAATGGTTTTCACCTGATGACGCTAGTGTAGGTGAGGCATTCAGAAATGTATATAGTGATTATAAAAAATATGTTGAGTTAGCTAAACGTCAATCACATCATGCTAAGACAAATTTTTCATTTGATAAAATGGCTGAGGTGTTAGATAATATTTTAGAAACAAAAGTACCAAGACAAGTAGAACTAAAATTACCTAAACTTAAAAAAATAAATTAGTATGACAGATAAAGAATTTGTTATATGGCTTAAAGGATTTGTCACAGCATGTAATGAATATACACCTACTCCAAAACAGTGGGATATTATAAAAGAAGAATTAGAAAAAGTAAATATTATTAATGGAAAAAATAATATACTTACACCAAAACCAAGTGAAAATATATTTTAATTATGGAAGATAAATTAATAACATGTTCTCATTGCAGCTCAGATGCTTGCTATGAACATAAACATCAAGGAATATTAATTTGGAGTTGTATGGGATGTGGGTACACAACTAATGAATTGATGATTGATGGAGGTGAGTTAGTTAAAGAAACTGAAGAAGTAATGCCTGAGTTGTATAAAGATATTAAATTTATAGATGATAAAAAACAAGTGTGGTATCCAACAGTTATTAATATACAAGATAAAGGTACTGTGTTTGTAAATGGTACTAATAAAGATAATTGGGGATGGGCAGGTATTAAAGCTGTTGAAACAACAGAAGAAGAAAAACAAAAATTTAAAGGTGCAACTCATAAATCAGATCCATCAACATTAAAAACATTTGATAAAAGCTCATTTGATGAAGCTTGTCATTATATTGGATTAATTTAAAATTTAAGTTATGACTACTATTAGTTTTGCTGTAACTGCTTGTAACGAACATATTGAGTTAGATCGTTTACTAAAACAGCTAGAAAATACTATTAATAATAATGATGAAGTAATTATTCAATTAGATAATACATCCACAGATAAAGTTAAATCAATAGTTGAGAAATATGATTTTCAATCTATCACATTTGGATTAAATAATGATTTTGCCTCATTTAAAAATAATTTAAAAAACAATTGTGTTAAAGATTGGATTTTCTTTATTGACGCTGATGAGTATTTAAGTGATGGTTTAAAAGATAATATTCATGATATCTTAGAAATGAATAAAGGCTTAGTTGATGTTATATCATTACCTCGTGTTAATACAGTTGATGGATTAACTCGTGATCATATTGATAAATGGAGGTGGTTTGTAGATGATAATGGATGGATTAATTATCCAGATTATCAAACTCGTATTTGTATTAACAAATCAGAAATTAATTGGATAAATAAAGTCCATGAGCGTTTATCAGGATGGAAAACAATAGCTAATCTACCTCAAGGATATGATTTAATACATCCTAAAACTATTGAAAGACAAGAGCGTCAAAACAGTTTCTATAATACATTATGAGAAAAATATTTTTAGATTGTGGAGCTAATAGAGGACAATCTATTGTTTATGCTAAAAAACAATTTGGTCCTAATACTGAGATATATTCATTTGAAGCTGTAACTATATTATATAATAAATTAGTTGATAAATGGAAAGATGATTCTAATGTTCATCTTTATAATCATGCTGTTTGGGATAAAAAAGATAAAGTAAAAATTTATATATCAACTGAGTGGAGTGATGCTTCAACTTTATATTTAGATAAACGTGATAGAAAAATAGACAAAGATATATATAATGAAGTTGATTCAATTGACTTAGCAGAATTTATTAAAAATAATTTCACCTCAGAAGATTATATTATATTAAAACTAGATATTGAAGGAGCAGAATATGATGTTTTATATCATTTAGCTCAAACTGGTGTAATGTCTTATTTAAATGAAGTTTGGGGTGAGTGGCATTTAGATAAATTTCCTATAGAACGAATTGTAAACGATTTAGGTCCTAAACAAGATTATATATTTGAAAAGTTATTTGAATATAAGTTGACTTTTAAAGAGTGGCATGTTAATTTGGATGATAGTGAAAAATTATTATTAACATTAGATGCTGATAATAAAATGCCATTAAATGAATTAAAATGAAAAAAGTAGTTTTTTTATCACAAATGGGATTCGCGGGTAAAGTACCTAGAACTCATCCCAATATGAGAGTTGAATTTGCTCAAATGTGTGCTTTACAAGCTGATCATGTTCCTTTATTATCTATAAATCAAGTAAATACTAAATTTGATGTCGCTGTTTTATTAATACCTAAAACACCTAGTGATAGAGATAAATTATATAATATTGATATAGTAAATGAAGCTAGGAAAATAGCAGATAAAGTAGTTTTTATGCAGGAAGGACCTAGTTGGATATATCAAGATCTACCTGTACATCAACAAATATGGCATTATAATTTATTAACTAGTGTTGATGGTATATTAAGCGAAAATGAAACTGATATACCTTATTTTAAAGGTATTAATCCCAAAGTATTAATTCAAGATATACCTTCATTAATGATTGAGGATAGTGTTTTAAATGCTAGACTAATTGAGAAACAAGATAAAGTGATCATTGGAGGTAATTTTACTAGATGGTATGGTGGATTTGATAGTTATGTTATCGCTACTGAATTTGATATTCCAATTTATTGTCCTAGTATGGGACGTAAACAGCCTAATGAAGAACAACTAGTTACTCATTTACCTTATATGCAGTGGGTAGATTGGATTCATAATTTAGCTGAATTCAAATATGCTGTACATTTGATGCCTACAATAGCGGCTGGTACATTCGCTATGAACTGTGGTTTCTTAGGTATACCTTGTATTGGATATAAAGATGCTGATACTCAAAGAAAAATACATCCTAAATTAAGTGTTGATATAGGTAATTTAGAAATGGCTAGAAAATTAGCTATTGAACTTAAAAATAATGAGTCATTTTATAAAGAATGTTCTATTGATGCTAGAAGTAATTATAGAAATTTAATTAGTGAAACTCAATTTGTGACTAAAATAAATAATTATTTTGAAACGTTATGCAAAAATTAACTATAACAGTATCAATAGATGATACTCATCCAGAACAAAATTGGGGATGTGAAGGAGATCAATCAGTAGAATATTTAAAAGAATTAAATAAAGAATTTGGTTGTAAATTTATTCTATTTACCCCTTCAAATTACCATGAAAAATATCCTTTATCAAAACATAAAGATTGGATTCAGTATTGGCTACAATATGATTGGATTGAATTAGCTGCTCATGGTCATTACCATAAACGTATTGTTGTAGATCCAGGTTGTCGTGAATGTGAATTTATAGAATTAGATTATAATCAAGCTAAGGATAGACTAAATGAATGTTTACATGAATGGAACTCATCAGGTTACTCTCCAATAGGATGGAGAATGCCAGGTTGGTTAGCCACTCAAGGTAGCTTTGATGCTGTTAGTGAATTATTTGGTTACACAGCAATCCATTCTTACCTTAATGACAATATAAAAATAAATAATAAATTATTTAAAGGTGAAAACTCAATCCATAATGATGAGTCAGTTAATATAATTGATAATGTTATTTATTTTCAATCTCATATATGGGGTGAGTATAATAAAAACAATTGGAATGAGGAAAACTATTTAAATTTTAGAAATATACTTTTATATTTAAAAGATAATTTTGAATTAGAATATAAACTATTTAATGAATTAATATGAATATACTAGTGACTGGAGGTGCTGGGTTTGTAGGCACTAATTTAATTAAACATTTATTAAAAGAAGGACACCAAGTAATGTCAGTTGATAATTATTCTACTGGATATAAAACAAATCATGTTGATGGAGCTCAATATATTGAGTTTGATATCAGAAATATAAAAGATTATTCAGCATGGGGTAAATTTGATGTTGTGTTTCATTTAGCTGCATTGGCTCGTATTCAACCTTCATTTAAAAATCCAACTGAAGTATTTGAAGTAAATAGTAGTAGTACTTTATTAATAGCTAAATATTGTGCTGATAATAATATTCCATTAGTGTATGCTGGTAGTAGTTCTCATCATAGTGGTAAATTTAAAAATCCTTATACATTTAGTAAAGATATTGGAGAAGAAATTATTCAACTATTTCAATTACATTATGGATTAAAAGCATCCATTACTCGTTTTTATAATGTTTATGGTCCTTACCATTTAAAAGAAGGCGCATATTGTACAGCAATTGGTAAATGGGAAACTGCTTATGAAAATAAAAAACCATTAACTATATATGGTGATGGTACTAAACGTAGAGATTTTACTCATGTTGAAGATATTATAAATGCTTTATACTTAATTTTTGAAAAGCAAGCTTGGGGACATATATTTGAATTAGGTAGAGGAAAAAATTATTCAATCAAAGAAATAGTTGATATGTTCCAAACAGATATAATCTATGAAGATAATAAACCAGGTGAAGCGCAAGTTACACTTTGTACAGATACATTAGCTAAAGAAGTATTAGGGTGGGAAGCAAAATTAAATATTGAGGACTATATAAAAAATTATCTAAATGGGAAATAAAATTTTTATTGACTGTGGAGCTCATTGTGGTGAGTCTATTTTAGAAGCTAAGCGTAGATTTGGAAATGATATTAAAATATATTCATTTGAAGCTAATACTAATTTAGCTGAAGCATTAATTGAGTATTTTAAAAATGATTCTAATGTTAAAGTAGAGAATAAAGCAGCTTGGATTGAAGATTCATTTATTGAATTTTATTTATCAACCTCTTGGTCTGATGGATCAAGTGTATATAAAGAAAAAAATTCAGGTGGTATAAGTGAAAATGTTTTACTTAAAGTACCTTGTTTTGATTTATCTTCATTTATTAATAGTTTTGATAAAGATGATTATATTATTTTAAAACTAGACATTGAGGGAGCTGAATATGAAATATTAAGTAAAATGATTGATGATAACACTATTAAACGTGTAAATGAATTACATGGTGAGTTTCATCCTAATAAAATCAATAAATCTGAAATTAAATTATTAGAAGAAAAAGTAGATAATTATTTAAAAGAAAATAATATTAAATTTAATATTTGGGAACTAGTAGGCAATTCACTTAAAGCAATTGACAGAAATATTTGGAAGGATAAATATGAAATGAAAAAAATAACTTTTGTTTTACCAAGTAGAAATAATTTAGAGTTTCTTAAATTAGCTTATAAATCACTTCGTGACTTAAAAACTAAACATGAAATATTAGTTTTAGATGATGCTTCAACTGATGGAACTCAAGAATGGATTAAATCACTTAATGATCCTGATTTAATTACATTCCATAATCCAGGGCCAGAGCGTATTGGTATTGTAGGTATGTTTGATAAAGGTATTGAAATGGCTAGAACAGAAATTATATTTGCGTTTCACGCTGATATGGTAGCTGGACCTGATTTAGATGTTAATATATTAAAACATCTTAAACCAGGTACTGTTGTGAGTGCTACTAGAATTGAACCACCACTTCATCCTCCAGGCCCAGAAAAAGTAACTATGGATTTTGGAATTGAAGCTGATGAATTTAAAGAGAATGAATTTATTAGTTATTGTAAAAATTTATTTAACATTAATAAAGATAAATTCACTGAAGGTATATTCGCACCTTGGTGTATGTATAAGTCAGATTATTTAGCTGTAGGTGGACATGATGAGTTGTTTGCTCCTCAATCTAAAGAGGATAGTGATTTATTTAATCGTTTTGTTTTAAAAGGATATAAGGTAATTCAATCATGGGATGGATTAGTTTATCATTTTACTAGTCGTGGTAGTAGATTTAATAAACACGCTGGTGGAGCGGCTGGTAAGAATAGTGAAGAGTGGCTTTATACAACAAATAAAAATGCTAGAAATTTTATTCGTAAGTGGGGACATTTTGTTAAACATGATGCTTTTATGAAACCAATTATACCTCATAAGTATAATATTGGATTTGTTGTTCGTAATTGTACTTTAGAAATGATGTCTATTTTAGAACCATGGTGTGATACTTTATACACTGATGATGAAATGTGTGTTATTGAGTCTCATTATCTTGATCTAGAGCAAAAACATACTAAAATTGATCTTAAAAATAAACTCAAAACAATAAAACATACTACTCCAGATAATGATATTATAATTGAATTTGATGCTAAACAATTAAATAAAGAATCATTTAATACTATAACTCAATTTCCAGAAATTATAGCTGAGTCAGGAGAAGTAGGTGAATTTGAATTAGATATATTTAAGATATCAATATATGCTATGACAACATATGAGCATAATCTTATCCATATTTATAATAAATAAAGGAGATGGCTAAGAAATCAAACAGGCAAATACCATCAATGATGGTTAATGTTAAAGGTGAAGGTAAAGCAGATACTGATTTATTATGTAGTAATGAGGTGTTTATTAAAGCTGTTTTTACTGAAACTGTAGCGGGAATTAAAGATGCTATTAATACTAAAAGTAAAAATGCTGTTTTATTTCAATTAGAGAAAAGTGATTATTATCTTGAGTTAGATAAAGATCAATGGAGACAAGCTTTACAAACATGTATTGATAAACATATAGAAGAGGAACAATATGAAGAGTGTTC